>ERZ1032357.419-NODE-419-length-12578-cov-7.856264_pt1 | contig 12578 bp, 9 predicted proteins | sample MGYA00517100_ERZ1032357 | MGnify/ENA primary metagenome ERZ1032357 (study PRJEB33719, sample SAMN04262589) | wastewater metagenome | biome: periurban shantytown; feature: animal feces; material: feces | host: Canis lupus familiaris | place: Peru: Lima | collected...
GATAGGTAGGCCCGGCCGTGCGCGGTAGCTCCGCGGACGGCCGGGCCGGTTTTGTCTATTGACAATGTTCAACTCATATTAAATGGGGACCGCGCAATGCGATCCCCATAAAGCTATCTGTTATGCCGCCCGGATACGAGCGAACCGTGCCCCGCCACCAGCGAGACATGCAACCGCAAGCGCGCTTGCGGCTACGCCACGGCCTTGGCCTTCTTGGCGCGGCGGAACGGGCAGGAACCCTTCTGCGGAGCCACGCCGGAAAGCACCAGCGCGCCGTAGACAAAGCCCCAGCCGGCCAGGAACAGCTCCAGGCAGGACAGGGCAACGGAAGCGCCCTCGCCCGCGAAGTTCATCATGTTGTAGAAGCTCACACACCAGATGGCAGCGGCGAGAACCAGCGTCACAAACCAGTGGCCAACGCCCTTGCGGTCCATCTCAAGCGCGATGAACATCACGTAGAACGCCAGGAAGATGCCCACAAACGCATAGGTCAGCGAGAAAACGGCGATGTCATACGGGAAGAACAGCTCCCAAAAGCCCGCGACAAACATCAGCGCGCCCAGCACCGGCTCGGTCCAGCCAAGCACCCACGTGGACTTGGAGACAAAAGACGCGATGAACGTGGCGGCGCCCAGGAAGATGCCGATCCACGGCAGCATCTCCAAAAGACCCGCAAGGCCGTTGTGGGGCGTAATCATAAACATTCCCAGGCCGCCCTCTACCGGCGTCACATACATGTAGACGGCGAACAGGAAGCAAAACGCGGCCATGATGACCAGGTTCCACTTCACGTCGAGCAGCTTCTTGATGATTTCGTCTTTCATCGATACCCCTTTTTCTTCCCATTAGATCGCGCAGGCGACAGCGCGCTCCTCTTCAAACTCAAAAGTATAGCATCCAGACTTACCGAGTTGAAACATAGGTTAGCGGAACGAGGAAGGGTTAACGTACAGCCGGGGTGCCCACCGGTCTTATCACGGGATGCGTTCGGCCCTGCCGGGCCTCAGAGCATCCCTTAGATAAGCCGGTGGGCGCCCCGGCCTGAGGGAGTCCTTCCTGGTCAAAGCGCGCCGAAGGTGATCGCGATCGAAGCGGAGCCGGCACCTGTGGAGGCGCCCCGTGCGAATTGTTCTGTTCGCGAATTGTTTGGCAGAGGCAGCTGCGCAAAGCGGGGCTTCCCCATGTTTTTTGGCCTACCCCATGGTTTTGATGAGGTAGTCCTTGAAACCTGGAAGGACAAAGACAAGCTTGCCACGGATCGGCTCGTTTATAACACCCGCTTCCAGAAGGCGCTTTTTGTAGATCGAGACATGGGCTTGGAGACTTGGCAAGCCGCGTCTTTAGATTGGCCTGAAGCGTCTTACCCTCGTCCCGACTCATGGCAAGCAAAAACTCGATATCTGCTGGAGAGAGTTCGGAGAGCGTTGCATCGAAGACACGCGATTCGAGTTCCTCCTGCGCGAGGCCGGCGCCCCGCCTCACACGGTCGATCGAAATGACGTCATCGTCATGCGACGCGCTCCAAGAGCGATAGCCGACCAGCTGCAACCGAAACCGATGCAAGGTGAACTGAACTCGCATCGTCTACCAAATGGGCAGAAGCGGCGCGCGCCTCTTGAGCAAAGTACGTAATAAGAGTGGTCTTGCCCGACCCGATTTAATAAAGCGAAACAGTCTTAAACGGTCTTAAACATCTCAACCGCATGGGGGTTTACCTGAGATTGTGGATACGCAAGGACCGCCCGGGCTTCCGCCTGGGGTGTTCTGAGGCGCAACGCGCCGAACACACCCCAGACGGAAATCCCGGGCGGCCCCACAGCGGCGAACGCACCCCGGGAGAAAACCCAAGCGGCCCCGTTCATCGTCCAAAAATACCGCTAGATCTTACCGAACCTGGCGCCCTTGCGGACGCGGCCGCTTGCGAACTTGGACCCCTTTCGAGCATCGCGGCGTAGGCGCTCGATCACCTCGTCCTCGCTGGTGCCTTCTGCCAGGGCCTTGAGGTGCACCACCGCGTCGCGCAGACGGGCCGCCTCCTCGAAGTCCATGGCCTCCGAGGCGCTGCGCATGTCATCCTCCATCTGGGCGATGATGCGCTGCAGTTCGTCGGGAGGAAGCTCGGAAAGCTCTTGCGCCAGGCGCTGGCCATCGGAGGTCTCCACGCCGGGAGCCGCATCCGCCCCGTCCTCGCCCGCCGGGGTGAAGAACTCGCCGTGGCCCAGCGAGTCGCCGCGGCTGCGGTCGCGCTTGCCCAGGGTCTCCGAGGCTTCCGCGATGAAGCTCGAGATGTCGTTGATGGCCTTGCGGACGGTCTTGGGCTCGATGCCGTGCTCCTTGTTGTAGGCCATCTGGATCTCGCGGCGGCGCGCCGTCTCGTCGATGGCCTCGCGCATGGAGTCCGTGATGGTGTCCGCGTACATGATGACCTCGCCCTCCGCGTTGCGCGCGGCGCGGCCGATGGTCTGGATGAGAGAGCGGCGGTTGCGCAGGAAGCCCTCTTTGTCCGCGTCGAGGATGGCGACCAGCGAGACCTCCGGCAGGTCCAGACCCTCGCGCAGCAGGTTGATGCCAACCAGCACGTCGATCTTGCCGGCGCGCAGATCGCGCAGGATCTCGACGCGGTCCAGCGTGGCGGTGTCCGAGTGCATGTAGTTGACCTTGACGCCGGCGTCGAGCAGATGGTCGGTGAGGTCCTCGGCCATGCGCTTGGTGAGCGTGGTGACAAGCACACGCTCATGGCGGGCGGTGCGGGCCTTTATCTCGTCCAGCAAATCATCGATCTGACCGCGCACGGGGCGCACGTCGATCTTGGGATCGAGCAGGCCGGTGGGGCGAATGATCTGCTCCACGTTGTTTTGGCTCACGCGCAGCTCGTAGTCGCCCGGCGTGGCCGATACGTAGATGAACTGCGGGATGCGCGCTTCGAACTCGTCGAAGCGAAGCGGGCGGTTGTCCAGGGCGGACGGCAGGCGGAAACCGTGCTCGACCAGCGTGACCTTACGCGAGCGGTCGCCCTCGTGCATGCCGCGGATCTGCGGCACGGTGACGTGGCTCTCATCGATGATGCAGACCATGTCCTTGGGGAAGTAGTCGATGAGCGTGAACGGGGGCTCGCCGGGCTTGCGGCCGTCCAGGTGGCGCGAGTAGTTCTCGATGCCGTTGGTGAAGCCCATGGTCTCGAGCATCTCTAGGTCGTAGTCCGTGCGCTGCTGCAGGCGCTGGGCCTCCAGCAGCTTGTCCTCCGCCTTGAGCTCTGCCACGCGGTGTTCCAGCTCTTCCTCGATGGTCTTGAGGGCGGCCGTGACCTTGGGCTTCTCGGTAACGTAGTGGGAGGCGGGCCATACCGGGATGGCATCGTACTCGCGCAGGATCTCGCCCGTGACCTCGTCGATCTCCGCGATCAGCTCGACCTCGTCCCCAAAGAACTCGAAACGCAAGGGGTGCTCGGCATAGGGCGGGTAGACGTCGACCACGTCACCGCGCACACGGAAGCATCCGCGCGACAGATCGTAGTCGTTGCGGTCATATTGGATATCGATGAGGCAGTGGATGAACTCGTCGCGCTCGAGCGGCACCTTCTTGTCCACGTTGGGCGCCAGGCCCGCGTAGTCTTCCGGGCTACCGATGCCGTAGATGCAGGACACGGACGCGACCACGATGACGTCGCGACGAGACAGCAACGAGGCCGTGGCCTGGTGGCGCAGCATCTCGACCTCCTCGTTGATGGAGGAGTCCTTCTCGATATAGGTATCTGACTGCGGAACGTAGGCCTCGGGCTGGTAGTAATCGTAGTAGGAGACAAAATAGACCACCGCGTTATGCGGGAAGAACTCCTTGAGCTCGCTTGCAAGCTGGGCTGCCAGCGTTTTGTTGGGAGCCATCACCAGCGTGGGCTTGCCCAGCGCCTCGATGGTCTTGGCCATGGTAAAGGTCTTGCCCGAACCGGTGACGCCCAGAAGCACCTGGTAGCGGTCTCCGTCTTTTACACCCTTGACCAGCGATTCGATAGCCTGGGGCTGGTCGCCGGACGGCTCGAAGGGCGAAACGACCTCGAAAGCAGCCGGCTCTCCCGTGACACCGAAGCGGCGAAGCTCTCCGCCTACGCGCTCGACCTCGAAGCTCTCCATTGCTCTCCCCTCTTTGGGCGCCGTGTTCACAACCATTTTGCCATGTACCGCAAAACCGCGCACCGTATACGCGCGAGCGCGCCACGATGCGCTGGCAGATTGACATACGGGGAAACGGAGAGCCTACATGAACGCGTCCGGATAGAGCTGACGATAGCGATCGTGCGCGTTGTTGACGCGGATAAGGTAGGCCTGCGTCTCCGGGAAGGTGATCGCGTTATGCAACGACGTGTCCTGCTGGACCCAATCGTCGACGTTGCCCATCCCGCCGTTGTAAGCGGCGATGGCCCGGTCCGCCGACCCGTTGAAATACGTGATGAGGTAGGAAAGGTAAGCGCTGCCGAACTCGATGTTGACCGCGGGGTCCTCGAGGTCGTCCGCGGAATAGAGCGAGCCGTCGACCAAGCCCTTGTTCACCATATCCTGGGCGGTCTCGGGCATAAGCTGCATAAGCCCGCGCGCGCCCTGGCCGGACTTTGCATCGGGGTCCCATCCGGACTCGGTCTCTATAACGGCGGCGACAAGATAGGGGTCCACCCCGTGCGCGGAGGCGGACCGCGTGATCTCGTCCTCATATTTAAGGGGGAAGATGGCGCTTACCAGCAGCGACGGCGCATAGGAGTACGCCGCCGAGACGCCGCCCATCACGGCCACGGCCAACATGGGCAGCACACGGTACCACGCCAGCAGGCGAGGTCGCTTAGCCATGGAGACTCTCCTCCGCGGCCGGCAGATCAAGGCCGTAGCGGTCAACCAGCGCATCGAGCTCGCGGAACAGCGAATCATCTGCGAGAGCGTTATCGATGACGAAGGTCGCCATTGCGACAAGGTCCTTCTCAGCAGGCTGGCATTCTGCACGGCGATCGAAGTCATCGGCGTCCATACCGCGCTCCACGGCGCGAAGGCGACGCGTCTCCAGCGGGGCCGTCACGGCGATCACTTCATCTGCCAGCGCGAACGCATCGGCAAAGCCCGCCGGGGCAGAGATCTCCACCACGGCGAGCTGGTGCTCGGGAACCATGACGGAACAGCAGTTGGCCGGCAGCAGGCGAAGCCCCAGTTGCTCCAACAGGATGGGATGGACAATGGCGTTGAGCCGGTCGGCGTCCTCCGGCGTATCGAACGCACGGCGAGCAAGGACAACCCGGTCGATGCCGCCCATGGCGTCGAGCACGTCCCAACCAAACTCCTCCGCGATAGCGTCCACAACTGCGGAGCCGGGCTGATAGAGGTCTTTGGCCAGCTGGTCAAGGTCGATGCGCATGGCGCCGCGACGCTCGAGGTAGCGAGCGGCCGTGGATTTGCCCGAGGCGATGTTTCCTATGAGAAAGAAAGTAATCATGGTTACCTATTGTTGCTCAAAAGCACATCCGGGCGTAAGCGCGGCAGAAGTCTTCGTCCTAATTACACGCGAGGGCCGCAAGCGGCAGGGACCCCGCGCGGGAACGGCCCCGCAGACCGCGCGGGCAAAGCCTCGTGCCCTAGGCGTCGCGACACCCGGCAGCGGGAGCGCCCGTCGCGGCAAGGGCACGAAGAACGGCCAGCACGCACCGCAGCAACGAGCCCAGCGCGCTCACGCCCCCGACGAATCCTATGAAACCGATGCCCACCCCGGACACCACCGCGCCGCCCAGCGCCGTACCCGAACCGATACCCAGGTTGAAGATACCTGAGAAAATGGACATGGCCACGGTCGAGGAGTCCTTATCGCAGCAGCGGATGATCTCCGACTGGTAGGCGATGCTGAACGTGGTGGCGAACATACCCCACACCGCGCAGGCGGATCCAAACGCGACGGGCGCTGAAGCGGTGAGGCGCATCAGCAGCAGGCCCGCGGCCACCCCCGCGCACGAGCCCGCCAAGAACAGGGCGCGGCGGCGGTCGTAAAAGCGCGTCATCGCGACGCTGCCGGCGAGCCCCGCGATGCCGAAGACCGTGAGCATGAGAGTTATGAGCGCGTCGGGCATACCGCCCACCTGCTGCAAAAACGGTTCGATATAGCTGTAACCGGTGTAGTAGCCCGTCGCGAACAGTATCGTGGTGGCGTAAATACCCATAAGAACGCGGTTCTTGAGCAGCAGCGGCAGCTGGCCCAGGGTGAACGGTTCTCCCGCCGGCATCTTGGGAAAGCACGCCATCAAGTACACGACGATAGCCGCGGCCACCACCCCGACGATGGTGAAGGTCATGCGCCAGCCCACCAGCAGGCCGATGGCGCGGCCGATGGGCAAACCGAAGATCATCGCGATAGACGTTCCGGTCGCAACCATGCTGACGGCAAGGGCGCTATGGCGCACGTCGACCAAGCGCGAAGCGCACACCGCGGCGATGGACCAGAAGACGGCGTGAGCGCAGGCAACCACCAATCGGGCGAGCACCAGCACGAGATAGCTGGGCGCCGCCGCAGACAGAAACTGTCCCAAGGAGAATAATGCGATCACGCCGATCAGCAGCTTTTTGAACTCGATGCGCGATGCCGCCATCATGAGCGGCAGCGACAAGATCATGACCGCCCAGGCGTACACGCTGATCATGATGCCGGCCTGCGCCTCGGTGAGAGAAAACGTCGCCGCGATATCCGTCAGCAGGCCGATAGGCATAAACTCCGACGTGTTGAACACAAACGCCGAAAACGTGATGCCCAAAAGCGGCAGCCACTGTCGCAGAGAGATTCCCCTTTGCATCATACGTCCCCCAATTGCACCGACGGCCCTCATCCCAAGCAGGCCGCGTTCTATTCCAGCGGGAGGATTATAAGGATCCTCGCCGCGGGGCAAAAGCCCTTTTCAAACTTTGAGGAATCGTTAACACATTTCTGCATCATCAAACGCGCGCCATAACGAGAACCACGAAAGACGAAAAGAGCGAACATCTGTTTGCGTCTATGCTATGATAGATAGTTACGCAAGCGGATATCGCGCGCGACCAATCAGGCGGCGCGGGAGGATGCGGAGGCAACACGGCGCGAAGGGAGGCTATATGGACGAGAAGCGGCGCAAGCAGGCGCGATTCGCCGACGTCGCGGCGCGCTCACAGCGAGTCGAGCGCGCTCGCGCCCTCATTGACCAGATAGTCTCCGACCAGAAGGCGCGCGGCAACTCCCATTTCTCGTCCAACGTGTATCAGGACGAGCCGCTGCTTAAAACCGGTCGCCAAATGGCCAACTACCTCCCGGATCGCTATCGCGAGATGCGGGCCATATCCCGTTGGGATGAATCCGGCACGGGCGGGCGCGGACGATGGCTCAGCGAGGCGGAGCTGTTCTGGCGCCAGGGCACCTTTATGGCGGATTTTGAGGACGACTGCCCCTACCACGGCAACTTTAAATCCTATTACCCCACGTACAACGCCATGAGCGACCGGCAACTGCGCGGCTACTTCACCTGGCGCTCGCGCGTGAGGGCGGGCGAGCTGGCGGAGGCGCCGGACGCCTTTGCCCTGGTGTACATCTACGAGGTGCTCTGCGGCATTGGCGTAGACGATCCGGCGCGCGGATTCGAGACGCTCAAATGGTTTTGCGACGCGTGGCACAGCGAAGAAAAGGACATCAAGCGCCATGGGCTGACCTGGCAGCAAGACTACGTGGTCTACCATGGCCTTGACCCCAAGCTGCTCGCCCAGACCCCGTCCATGGAGTTCGAGGCGTCGCTTTGCGCCTTTGCCCGAGCGCTCGCGAGCTACCGCAAGAGCGCGGGGTTGGACGAGATGGACGAGCCGTCTGACGCGGCGGGCATGACGGCGGAAGCGACGGCGAGGACGACGGCGACCGCCAGAAAGCGCAAGGGAGGCCCGCTCCCCCGCCCGGACGCCGATGTTGCCGGCGCGATGCTTGACGCCGCGGCGCGGCTCTCCGCCCACCGGATTGATGCGGACGAGTTTCATCGCAAGCACCAAGATGACATGCGCGCCGTGATGGCCTCCGTCCTCGTCCGCCTTGACCAACACCATCGAAGCACCCGCGGCGCAACGCTGGTCGAAGTTCTCTTTGGCAAGCGCATAGAGATGCCCTACACCATGTTCGCCTCGGCGGTGTTCTTTGAAGAGCGCGCCCACGCAGACGCCCGCGTGACCCTCAACCCGCTGCGGTCCTACCGCTGCACCAAGGGCCTTTGGACGTGCGACCGCGTCCATTGCGACCAGGGGCGAAACATCAAGCTGGGCAACATCCTAAGGGAGATCGACCGCAGGATGCGCATTGCATGGGAATGGCCGCGTCTTTTGGACGAGGACGGCACCAAAACGCCCAAATACCTGCAAAAGATGATCGATACCGAGATTAAAAACCAGCTTGAATGGTCGCGCGCGCACCAGCCGGTTCGCATCGACATCGATTTGAGCAAGCTCTCCGGCATCCGCAGCGCAGCGGCCCAAACCCGCGAGGCGCTTCTCATCGAAGAGGAGCGCGGCGATGCGACGGCTAGCGGGTCCGCTTTGCTTGAAAGTGCGGCATCGGCTGCGGGGGTCGACGTGCCGAGCGCCGCCGGCTCCCGCCCGGCGCCACCGCGGGCATCTGAACCGTCGCCATCGCAAGAACCTCCAAGCCTGGCCAAGCATGCAGACGAGGAGCCGCGGACCGCGGCGACCCAGCCACCCGCAACGCTGCAGAGCGGACCGTTCACGCCTGAGCAAGCATCCTACCTGGCAGACCTGCTCGCTGGATCCGCCTCGCCCCGCGTTCCCGCGGGCACATCTGAGGACATGCTGGTAGATGCGATCAACGACGCCGCGTTCGACCTGGTGGGAGACACCATATTGGAATTTGCAGCAGGCAGCGTGCGACTTATAGAAGACTACCGTGAAGACGTGGAAGGATACATCAATGGATAGCTCCGTGGCACAAAACCCCGTAGCGAACGGCGCTGCGGCGGGCGGTGCGGCACCGACCGGCCCGGCGATTGATACCCCCAGGCCCATCGACTTCTCAGGCGCGCCGCGCATCCCCAAGCGCATCGCCGCCGTCATCCTCAACTCGCTCAAAGGCGGCGTGGTGCCGCGCATCGGCCTGCCCTACATCACGGTGGGTCGCGAGACGGAGATACGCGCGCTGCTGACCGATCTAGACCTTATCGCAGACGGCGGCGCATCGTTTAGGTTCCTCGTCGGGCGCTACGGTGCCGGCAAAAGCTTCTTGCTGCAGACCATCCGCACGCACGCTATGGGCGAAAACTTTGTGGTGGCAGATGCCGACCTGTCACCGGAGCGCCGCCTGCAGGGAGGCCAGGGACAGGGCCTCGCCACGTATCGCGAGCTGATCCGCAACCTTTCGACCAAGACTCGTCCAGAAGGCGGCGCGCTGATGCTGGTGCTCGACCGTTGGGTCGCCGCCATGCAGAGCTTGCCAGCCGACGCATCGCCCGACGGCCCCGCCGCGGACGGCGAAGCGCGGGTGCGCGCGTTTTGCGCCTCGCTTGAAGAGATGGTCCATGGGTACGACTTTTCGCGCATGCTCATGCTGTACTACCGAGCGACCGTTGAAGGCGATGACGCTTTGCGCGGATACGTCGCCAAATGGCTGCGCGGCGAATACCGCACCAAGACCGAGGCGAAAAGCGAGCTTGGCAGTACCGCGATCATCACGGATGACGACTGGTATGACTACGTCAAGCTGCTGGCGGCGTTTTTGCAGGGCGCAGGGTACCGCGGCTTGCTGGCGCTGATCGACGAGCTGGTCAACCTGTACAAAATCCCCAACGCCATCAGCCGGCAGTACAACTACGAGAAGATCCTGCAGATGTATAACGACACGCTGCAGGGCAAGGCACGTCACCTGGGCATCATCATGGGCGGCACCCCCACCTCTGTGGAGGATCGGCGCCGCGGCGTCTTTAGCTATGAAGCGCTCCGCAGCCGCTTGACGCAGGGCCGTTTTGCCCGCGAGGGCATGAGGGACATGCTTGCCCCCATCATCCGCCTGCACCCCCTCACCTACGAGGAGCTGCTGATCCTTATCGAGAAGCTCGCCCAGATACATGCCGGCTACTTTGGTTACACGCCCGCGTTAACCGAGCTGGACTTGGTTGGATTTCTCACGGCGGAATTTGGACGAGTTGGGGCCGAGAGCCACCTTACCCCGCGCGAAGTGATCCGAGACTTCATCGAGCTTCTGGACATTGCCTACCAGAATCCGGACACGTCCCTGCCGGAGCTTTTGGGATCCGCCGGCGCGAAGGATGGGGCTGCGGCGACGTCGACGCCTGGTGCAACGGCGGCGCCGGATGCCGCAGGGGCGCCTGGCGCTATGGCGTCTCCGGCCTCCACCACAGGCAGATCTGACGCCGAATTCGCCGAGTTCACGCTGTAGCAAAACTCTCCTTGCGGCTTCCCCCGCCGCAGCAACGTCAACGTTGATGAAGCATAGAAAAGGGACGCTTTTTACGATTCCAGCGAATCAAAAAGCGTCCCTAATCCCGTCTCACCGAAACGGTCTATAGAACCGCGGGCCATACCGTGGCCATACCTCGGTCAACCCGTAGCGAATGCGGACCAAACCGCGGCAAAAACCCACGGTCAGGCCCGCAGGCCAAACAAACGAAAAAGCAGCCTTACGCCTCGGCGTCCTCGGCGGGCTTCAACGCCTCGGCAGACTCGGCGACCACGTCGGCATCGGCGCGGTGGCCGTCGGCGTCGCGCTCCAGGTCATGGATCAGCTCGCAGTACGCGTTCTCGGGAGCAGTCTTGATGGGAGCCTTCTTGGAATAGAGCTTCACCGCGCCAGCCGTCTTGTTGATGGGCTGCAGGGTGCCGGCGCCGGCGACGCAGCCGCCCGGGCACGCCATGCCCTCAAGCAGATAGCCGTTGTATTTGCCCTTGACCGCGGCCTTCATCATCTTGCGGCACTCGTCCAAACCCTCCGCGTTGGTAACCTTGACATCCATGTCCGGGTGCTCGCGGTGGATAGCGTTCACCACGGCGTTGGCCACGCCGCCCGCCACGGCAAAGGAGCGGCCGTCGGCGCTGGCGACCTCAAAGTCGCTGGAACCCTCGCCGGCAAGCTTGGTGTAGTCGATGTCCTTGGCCTCCATCATGCCGGCCATCTCCTCAAAGGTGAGGACGAAGTCGACCTCGCTCTTAACGCTCCTGCGCTGCGCCTCAAGTTTCTTTGCCGAGCACGGGCCAACGAAGACGATCTTAGCGTTGGGATGCTGCTTGCGAATAAGGCGCGCGGTCAGCGTCATGGGCGTCAGAGCCATGGAGACGCAGTCCGCACGCTCCGGGAACTCCATCTTTGCCATGACCGACCACGCCGGGCAGCAAGACGTGCCCATAAACGGAATCTTGTCGGGCACCTCCTCCAAGAAGTCCTCGGCCTCCTGTACCGCGCACAAATCGGCGCCCAGGGCGACCTCCTCCATACCGGTGAAGCCCAGGGCCTTAAAGGCCTCGCGCAGCTTGTCCACGTTGCCCTTGCCGCCAAACTGGCCGACAAACGCGGGCGCGACCTCGGCGATAACCTCCTCACCGGCAAGAATAGCCTGGATAACCTGGAAGATCTGGCTTTTGTCCGCAATGGCGCCAAACGGGCAGTTGACCAAGCACTGTCCGCACGAGACGCATTTGTTGTAGTCGATCTGCGCGCGGCCCTGCTCATCAGAGCTGATGGCGTTCATACCGCAGGCAACGGCGCACGGGCGCTCATGATGCTGGATGGCACCGTAGGGGCACACGCTGGCGCAACGCCCGCACTTGATGCACTTCTCCTGGTCGATGTAGGCCTTCTTGTCCTTAAAGGTGATGGCTCCCTTAGGGCAGATCTCGCGGCACGGGTGAGCCAGGCAGCCCTGGCACGCATCGCTCACCTTGTACGAGTTCTCCTCGCAAGCGTTGCAGGCGAACTTGATGACGTTGATCAGCGGCGGCTGGTAGTAGGTCTCCGGCTTGGCGGCCTCGGCCACGCCCTCGGACAGCTTCGCGGGCTTGTCCACGCCCTGCAGCGGCAAGCCCATTGCTAGGCGAATGCGCTCGCCCACGATGGCGCGCTCGAGAAACACGCTCTCGCGGTACGTCGCGACATCGCCCGGAATAATCTCGTACGGAAGCTCGTCCACCCAGCCGTAATCTCCCGACTGGCTCTCATATGCAAGGCGCGCTACCTCGCGAAACACGGTACGGCGAATCTGGGCGAGGCTGGTGTAAACCCCGCGCATCGAATTGCTCATAGAAGTCTTCCCCTCTGTAACAGTTTGTTCTCTGCTGAGTCTATAGCGATGATTAACATTTTATAATCGTTGTCGCATATTCGACTAGACCAGTCGACGTTTCTTGGTGTTTTGGGTCGCATTTTGACCGCGCCCGGGCGCCCCTGATCGCCATTGAAGGGATATCGACATGAAGAACAACCACAACACGCCTGCTTCTGTTGATAATAACCATCTGCTAGAAGCCGCCGCCTGCCGCGCCGCCGACAGCGCCGTCATGGGACGCCGCGGCTTCCTCGCCGGGGCGCTCGCCCTC
>ERZ1032357.432-NODE-432-length-12350-cov-20.341602_pt1 | contig 12350 bp, 9 predicted proteins | sample MGYA00517100_ERZ1032357 | MGnify/ENA primary metagenome ERZ1032357 (study PRJEB33719, sample SAMN04262589) | wastewater metagenome | biome: periurban shantytown; feature: animal feces; material: feces | host: Canis lupus familiaris | place: Peru: Lima | collected...
GCTTCTTGTTGGCAATGAGTTCCTTGATCGATTCCAGGGCGATGTACGGGTTGATGGCCGTAATGCCGTAGCCGATGAGGGTGCAGAAGTGATGGACTTCGCGCGGTTCGCCCGATTCCAGGATGAGGCCGACGTCGGAACGGACGGCCTTGTCGATGAGGTAATGGTGCAGGGCTGCCGAGGCCAGGAGGGCCGGGATGGCGGCCATGCGGGAGTTGACGCCGCGGTCGGACAGAACGAGGATGTTGGCGCCGTTCTTGATGGCCTTCAAGGCGTCGATGCACAGCGATTCGATGGCCGTTTCCATGCCTTCGGCACCGCTGTTGACGGGATAGAGCATGGACAGCGTGGCTGCACGCAGTTTCGGCGTCATGAGGGACTTGATGACCGAAATCTGTTCGTTGGTCAGGATCGGTCCTTTGAGGTATAAGGCTGCCGTCGATGCTTCGTTCGGTTCCATGATGTTGGCGACGTTGCCGGCCATGACTGCCGACGACATGACCGTCTTTTCGCGGACGCCGTCGATAGCCGGGTTGGTGACCTGGGCAAAGTTTTCTTTGAAATAATCATAGAGGAGCTGCGGACGGTCGTTGAGGACGGCCAAAGGTACGTCGACGCCCATGGAGTCGATGGCGTGCTGGGCATCGCGGGCCATGGGCAGGATGACTTTGTCCATGTCTTCCTGGGTATAGCCGAAGACCTTTTCCTGTTCCTTCAGGTCATAGGGGATGATGGCATCGCTGTTGGCGATATTCTGGCCCGTCATGAGGTCGTCGAGATTGACGATGTGTTCTTTGTACCATTCGTCATAGGGGTGTTCCGTAGCGATTTCATGCTTGATTTCGTCGTCGTCGATGATGCGCTGTTTCTTCGTATCGACGAGGAGCATCTTGCCCGGTTCCAGGCGGCCTTTGTAGAGGACGTCTTCCGGCGGGATATTGACGACGCCGACTTCGGAACTTACGATGACCCGGTCGTCGCGGGTGACATAGTAACGGGCAGGGCGCAGGCCGTTGCGGTCGAGCATACCGCCGATGACCGTGCCATCGCAGAAGCCGATAGCTGCCGGGCCGTCCCACGGTTCGAGCATGAAGTTATGGTAGCGGTAGAAATCGCGTTTTTCATCGCTCATGAGGGGATCTCGTTCCCACGGTTCCGGAATCATCATCATCATGGCGTGGGGCAGGGAGTGGCCTGTCATGTACAAGTATTCCAGGCAGTTGTCGAACATGGACGAGTCGCTGCCCGTATCGTCGACGACGGGGAATACTTTTTCCATATCCGGGAAGAAGTCCGATTTGGACTTGCCTTCACGGGCGTTGAGCCAGTTGATGTTGCCCTGGATGGTGTTGATTTCCCCATTGTGGACGATATAACGGTTCGGATGGGCCCGGGCCCAGCTGGGGAAGGTATTGGTACTGAAACGGGAATGGATGAGGGCCATGGATGTGACGAAGTCCAGGTCCGACAGGTCGAGGAAGAAGTGGCGCAGCTGCATGGACGTCAGCATGCCCTTGTAGACGATGGTCTTCGACGACAGGCTGGCGATGTAGAAGTCCGTGCCGTTCTTCTGGCTTTCCGGGACGATGGCTTTTTCGGCCAGTTTGCGGATGACGTACAGTTTCCGTTCAAAGTCCATTTGGGTCTTCATGGTCGGGTCTTTGCGGATGAAGACCTGCAGGAAATGGGGACACGTCTGTTTGGCGATATTGCCGATCAGGCTTTCATCGACCGGGACGTCGCGCCAGCCGAGGATGGACAGGCCTTCGGAGCGGACGATGTCTTCAAAGGCTTCCATCTGTTTCTTGCGGAACGTTTCATAGCGGTGGGCAAAAATCATGCCGACGCCGTATTCGCCTTCGTCGGGCAGGGAAAAGCCCAGGACTTCACATTCGCGTTTAAAGAACTGGTGCGGAATCTGGACCAGGATGCCGGCGCCGTCGCCGCTGTTGGCGTCGGCCCCTTCGGCACCGCGGTGACGGAGGTTTTCTAGGATGGTCAGGGCATCGTCGATAATGCCGTAGGACTTCTTCCCTTTTATATTAGCAACGATACCGATGCCACAGGCATCGTGTTCATATGACGGATCGTACAGGCCCTGTGGGCTCGGCAGATCGCGCATTTTTTTATTCATACGTAATCCCCCTTTGGGTATACAAAAACGAGCCGTCACTGTATGAGAGAGAAGGCTCGTATATACTGTGGTGTACCTATGATTATAAACAATTTGTGAAGTCGATGCAATGATTTTCTTGCATGTTTTCGTAAAAACGCCGATAAATTTAATGTAAAAATCGAATTTAACCGATTTTTTAAAGAAATTATTGGGAAAAACGTGCGAACTGTTCCCGGAAGAGGCTGGCACCACCGTTTGCCGGATGGCGCATGGCCAGGGCCGGGAAGCCGGCATTTTGCAGGGTTTCTGCCGATTTCCTGCCGATGGCGGCCAGGCGGATATCGGGACGGCAGTACTGCAGCAGGGCCTTGGCGTATACGAGGCCTTCGGCCAGCTCGCTGTCCGTCGGCGTGCGGTTGGAAAAGGGCGAAGCCTTATAAGGATGGAAGGGAAAGATGTTCCATAACAGGACGTCGCGCGGATCCAGGCCGTTATCGACAACGGCACCCCAGACATAGGTGTCCGTCGGTTCATTCATGCCTTTTTCCCGCTGGGGCCGGCTGGTCATGTAAGGGCTGTCGGGCCGGCTCGTGCGCTGGCCGCGATGGCCCAGGATGATGGCGGAGCCTATCTGTTTATGCTGGTCCAGGAGCATGCGTTCGCAGGTGATGGGGATGCCTGTGAAGCGGCAGCCCTGGTAGCCAGCGGCTTCGGCGACGAGGACGATGCGGGTCTTGGACAGGCGCGGCGCCAGGTAGTCACGCAGCTGCTGGCAGCGGATGGCCGGGGCGTCCGGACCGAGGTCACAGGATTCGTCGTATTCGGACCAGGGATTGAAGACGCCTGGGCGATGATAGGTGCAGAGTTTTTGGATGAGTTCTTCCATGGGAAATCCTCCTGTCCTAAGGAATGGGCTTGAAAACGTGGTATGGGCCAGATTGGCCGGTTTCATGGGTCAGATTGAAAAATTTCGAGGCTTTATAATCCTTATATTTCCCTTCCGGGACGACGATCGTCAGGGACTGATGCTGGGTCAGTCTGGTCAATACCTGAGCTTCTGCCTCTGTCGGGTAGACGTGTTTCTTGGCCCAGGCGGCATCGCGCTGGAGCCGGGCACTTTCATCGTAGTCCGCCGGTGCCGTCCAGTACGCCGGCTGTCCCGTGTAATAGGGATAGGACGTGCGGTATTCTTCAAAGAAATAGACCGGGCCCTGATTGGCCAGGCTCGTCAAGGTCTGGGCCGACCGGTACTGATAGAAGGGCACCAAGACCTGGAAGGTCACGATGAGGTAAGTGACGGCTGTCGCCGTGACGAGGAAAAAGGGCAGGGCCAGATAAGCTTTCTGCCACCAGGCCAGCCAGGTCAGGATGGCCATGATGATCAGGAAGACAGTCAACAAGAGCAGGCTCGGGACCGGAAAGGGAGTTTTTCCCGTAAAGGCCGTCAGCGAAGCGAAGAGCAGGCCGTAAAGGGAAGCCGGGATGAGGGCTGCCTGCCAGGCATAGCGGGCGTCTTCGTCGAGCCAGTCCTGCATCGTGCAGGCGCCGAGATATAAGAGGGGCCAGTTGGCGATGTACGCGTATGTCGGGTATTTCGTCGCCATGAGGCTGTAGAACAAAATCGTCCCCAAGGCCCAGAGTGCCATGAAGACGTATTCATCGCGATGGCTGCGCCGCCGCCACAGGCCGTACAGGCAGGGACCGGTCCAGGGCAGGAGGCTGACCGGGACGAGGACGATATAATAATACCAGACATCGTATTCGGGATGTTCCGATACGGTGGCCCGGACGACGTTGTTGAAGCCCAGCAGGCCGTCGATGAAGTCCATGCCATGGCGGTTGTACATGGGACCGTACCAGCTCAGGCAGAGGAGGAGAAAGAGGACGATGCCGACTGGCGGGAAAAGTCTTTTAAGATAATCGGGCCGGCGCTGGATGGCGATAAAGAGCAGCAGGAACAGGCCGGGCAGGACCAGGCCGACCGGGCCTTTGGTCAGGACGGCGCCGGCTGCCATGACATAAGCTGCCGTGACGTAGCTTTTCTTTCCTTCGGTCAGGCCGATGTAGGCGAAGGACAAGGTAGCGCCACTGAAGAAATACAAGGGCTGATCGGTGATGACAGAACGGCTGATGAACCAGCCGATGAGGGACGTGGCTGTCATGGCGGCGAAGAGGATGGCTGTCAGGCGGCGTCCTGTCTGGCGCAGGGCGAACCAGGCCGCCAGGGTGCATGAAGCTGCGCCGAAGAGGACGGCCGGCAGGCGGGCAGCCAGGTCGGTCGTACCTAAAAGACTGTAGGACAGGCTCAGGAGCCAGTACAGGAAAATGGGCTTATCATACCAGTAGGTACCGTAAATCTGCGGAGAGAGCCAGTCGCCGCTGCGGACCATTTCTAAAGCCGTCAGGGCGTAATTCGATTCGACCGGGTCGGTGATGGCCAGCTGGGAGATGCCGGCGGCCAGGAAGAGGAAAGCCGCCATGAAGATGACGGCCAGGAAGGTGCGCTGTTTCATGGGATACCTCCTAGGGATGATTGATGAGGATGACCTGCGTCGGCGTTTCGGCGGCGATACCGAAGCGGTCGATCAAGTGTTGGGACTTGGCCAGTTTGTGGAACGTCGATTTCGACATGATGAGGAAAATCTTATCCTTTGTCTGTAATAAGGCTTCCAGGTCCGGGTCCTTGACGGGGTCCCACTCGCGCCCGTACATACCGCTGTAATAGGAGATACCCGGGCGCAGGAACTTTTCGATATAGAGCATGGAATGGCCGTCGTAGACGTCCGGCAGGATCTGGGCCGTGTCATAGGAGGTGACATGGCCTTTGAACTGGGGAATGATGAAGCCGAAAGCGGCCCAGGAGAAAGCGGTCATGGTCACGATGCCGGCGATGAAAGCGGCCCGATAATAATGGCGCCATAAGCAGACCGCCGGCAGGAACAAGGCCGCTGCCAGCAGGCAGGAACCCCAGAGGATGGCCGGACGGAAAAAGGACGCTTCCTCGTGGAGGGAGATGGCATTACAGGCTAGGACGGCCAGCCCCAGGAAATATAAGGTCAGGAGCAGGGGCCGTGAGAATTTTTGTTCGATATAGCAGCGGTAGCCGTACCAGCCCAGCAGGTAAGCCGTCGGCGGAAACATGGGGGCAATGTACGTGACCAGCTGGGTCTTGGAGAAGGAGAAGAAGAGGAAGATGAACGCGGCCCAGACCAGGCAGTACTGCAGCGTATCCCGGAAGGGGTCCCGTTTTTTGAACAGTCGCCAGAGCGTCGGGAACAAGGCCGCTGTCCAGGGCATCATAGCGGCGAAAAGGATGGGGATGAAGAAGAAAATACTGTTCTGGCCCGGATGTTCCGGCGCGGCGAAGCGGGTGATGTTGTGATAGCCGATGAAGGTGTCCAGGAAGACTTCGCCGTGGACCTTATACATCAGGAAGTACCAGGGCAGGCCAACGGCAAAAGCCAGCAGGATGCCCTGGGGGATCTTCATGTGTTTCATGAGCGTCCACTGCCGTGTCCAGGCCAGGTAGATGAGCATGATCAGGGCCGGGAAGGCATAGCCGACGGGGCCTTTGGCCAGGAGTGACAGGCCGCAGAAAATATAGGCTATATAATACTTTTTACGGTAAAAGGAAATCATCGTCACCGTCAGGGTGAACATGAGGCTCATGTCGGTGACGGCGGCCTTGCCGATATACATGAAGCCCGCACTGGTCACCAGGAGCAGGGCTGAGAGGAAGGCGATGGGTTTATTGAATAATTCTTTCCCCTGGACATAGACGTACAGTGTCGTGGCCAGGGCCATGATGACGCTGGGCAGGCGGGACGAGATGTCGGAAATGCCGAAGAAGCTGTATGACAGCATTTCCAGCCAGTAGAAGAGTGGTGGTTTATCATACCAATATTGGCCGAAAATGCGCGGCGACAGCCAATCCCCGGCCAACAGCATTTCCCGCGCCGTTTCGCCGTAGACCGGTTCGTCCGGGTCCATGAGGGGCGCAGCACCTAAAAATGGCAGCAAGATGATTGCTGCCACTAAGGCGACGGTCAAGCCGTACCGATTTTTTAAGAACCATTGTTTCATGCTACATTTCTCCGGCGGCGTTTATGCCATACGAATACGACGGCGGCGACGACACAGAGGGCAGCAACGGCCATGAGGAAGATGTGGTTGTACTGGATGAGGTCGCGCCAATGGCTGCCCAAGAGAGAGCCGGCCCATACGAGGAGCAGCGTCCAGGGGATGGTACCGATGATGGTGAAAATGACGAAGCGCCAGAAAGGATAGCGGGCTACGCCGGCTGGGAAGGAAATGAACGTGCGCACGCCGGGCAGGCAGCGGCAGATAATGACGGCGATGCCGCCGTACTTGTTGAACAGGTCTTCGGCCATGCGGAATTTGCGTTCATTGAAGAAGATGTATTTGCCATACTTTAACAGTAACGGTCGGCCACCGTAAGAGCCGAGCCAGTAGCTGATGATCGAGCCGACGACACCGGCGATGCAGGCTACGGCAAAGGTCATCCAGAATGAAAAAATCTGCTGGGAAATGAGGAAACCGGCGAACCCGAGTACGACTTCGCTGGGAATGGGGATATTGGCATTTTCCAATGCCATAGCCACGAACATAGCGATATAGCCATACGATTCCATGAGTTGTAATAATGTATCCAAGTAGGCACACTCCTTATCCATAATGTAAAGAAACAAACTTGCTATCTATCATAGCACAGATGGCCTGCCGGGGCTAGTATTTCGGACCATTATCCCTTGCTTTTAAAGCATGGGATGTGGAGCAGGGCATAGCGGCAGAGCAGATAGCCATAAATCGCCAGGACGAGGGCCGTAATGACGATTTTCAGCCATAGGGCGACGGCCAGAGGCTGTAAGAACCACATCGAATGGATGATGATCGGTTCGCTGACGAAGAACAGGCCGTAGGAAATGCGGTGCAGCGTGTGGGACCAGGCCGTATGCGCGTTGAACTGCTGGCGGAAGCAGGCCGACAGGCCCAGGACAGAAGCGATGAGCAATAACGTCGGTGTCAGCGCCGTCAGGATCGTCGCGCCTTTGCCGGGCATCCAGGCCGCGTAGACGCCGACTATGATGGCAAAACCCAGGAGCCCGTTGCCCTTGGGCTGATAGCCGGACGGCGTGAACCAGCGATGGCGGAAGGCATAGACGCCTAAGCCAAAGGAGAAGAAAGACAGGACCAGCCAGTCCGGACGGACTTGGGCGATATAGGGGATAGCCAGGGACTGGGGCAGGCAGGCCTGGCAGAAGAAGAGGGCCGCTGCTAGGATGACGATGAAAGCCAGCAGGAACGGGACGGAGGGCTTCGAGGCGATGCGATGCTGCAAGATGTTATGGTTGAGCTGTTTGACCAAGGCTAATCCGGCAAAGAGCAGGAAGAGCCAGGGCAGGACCCATGACGTGACCGGCAGGCTGGCAGTCACCAGTTGTTCCTCCATGCCCAGGAGCAGCAGGACCAGGCCCGGCCAGCCCAGGCGTTTCCCTTTATCCTTGAGGAAGAAGGATATCGTGCGGATGCGCAGGGCCGAGGCTCCGAAGTAGGCACTGATGAAAAAGACGATGGAAATGGCGATGACCGCACTTTCCTCATAGAAAGCGTGCCAAGGCTGAAGCAATAACGCGGCCAGCGTCAATACGACGGCGGCACTGCGCAGATTATCGAAATAAATGAAGCGGTTCATGGGAATGACCTTCTTTCTTTGAGGCGGAGAAAACATTTTGCTTGTTCTTTCCTTCCTCTCTATACTATAATACCATTATAACGTTTTCTTAACGGATGTAAAAAATATTTTGAAAGAAGTTGAGCCTATTATGATTTCTACGGAAGACAGCATCATCCGCCTGATTATAGCCCTTATCCTGGGCGGACTCATCGGTTATGAACGGCAGGTCCAAAGCAAGTCTGCCGGACTTCGGACGCATACCCTGGTCTGCGTCGGTTCCTGCTTGTGCATGATTATATCCATCAACATCGCCATGGATTACTATTTCACCTTCGGCTACAACAATTCCGACCCCGAACGGATTGCGGCCCAAGTCGTATCCGGTGTCGGTTTCATCGGTGCCGGTACGATCCTGGCCAATCAGAAGGACCGCAGCGTCCGCGGCTTGACGACGGCTGCCGGCCTCTGGGCTGTTTCGGCCATCGGCCTCGTCGTCGGTGCAGGCTATCTCACCATTGCCTGTGTGGCGACGGCCCTGATTTTCCTGGTCCTGACGGTCTTCGTCCGCCTCGATGCCCGCCTGGAAGGGCGCTTCCACAAGAAGTATGTCATGCACCTAGTCATGAAGAACAATATCGGCCAGGCCCGGAAATTATCGACGTTCATCCACGACCATCATATGCATATCAAAACGTTCCATTCGCATAATGATGATGACGCGCCTTTGGCAGATATCGACATCGAATTGAAGGCGGCCCATCACATGGATGAGACGGAAATCATCAGTCAGCTCCTGGCGATGAAGGGCATCAAACAGGCGACGTTCCATGTCGATGACGGCAGTCAGGGACAGGAAAATCATGGACACTGAATTTTGTATACAAGATACTTTTTGTGTATACAGTATTTTATGCTTTTCGCTATATAAAAACTCTTTTCATAGTGCTATAATGTAGGACGTCAGGACATTTGGGGAGAACAAGTGTCCACGGAGTAAACACTACATGCAGAGAGGGGTTTTTCATTATGACGATTATGGCAGCATCGAGCCGAGAAGGCAAGACTTTACGTGACGTGGTATTCGCCGCTGGAGCGGCAGCCCGGGAGGCGGCAGCGCGGTATGGAGAAGAGAAAGTTATCAACGCGACTGTTGGCTGTTATGCCGGTGAAGATGAAAAACTGGCTTGTCTGCCTGTCGTCGAACAGTTATACCGCTCTTTGCCGATGAGTGATTTCATCACTTATGCGCCGCCCATGGGGCTGGAAGGCTACCGGAAAGCCGTCATCGATGAAACCTTTGAAGGCTGTCGGCCCGACGGCTATGTCGATGCCGTAGCTACGTCAGGCGGCACCGGTGCCATCCACATTGCCATTGCCAACTATTCGGAAGTCGGCGATGCCGTCTTGACGACGGACTGGCGCTGGAACATCTATGACTGCCTGTGCCAGGAAATCGGCCGCGATCTGCATACGTTCTCGATGATGGATGACCAGGGCCATTTCAATACGGCCGCGTTCTCGGCAGCTGTTTCCCATATCCTGCACCGCCAGGATTCGCTGCTCATCATCCTCAATACGCCGGCCAACAACCCGACGGGCTTTGCTCTGTCCGATGCAGAATGGGCCGATGTCCTCGAAGTCTGCCGCCTTCATGAAAAGAACGGCAAGCGCATCAGTATCCTCGTCGATATCGCCTATATTGCCTATGCCGGCGAAAAGAACCGCGTCCGCTCGTTCATGACCCAGTTCGCAGGCCTTCCGGAACATATCTTTACCATGTTTGCTTTCAGCATGTCCAAAGGCTATACGATGTACGGCCAGCGCGCTGGGGCCCTCGTCGGCTTGTCGTCGAGCCAAGCTGTCATCGAAGAATTTGCCAATCTGGGCAAATATTCCGCCCGCACGGCCTGGTCGAACATCAACCGCGCAGCCATGACGCTCCTGACCCGGATACGCAGCGACCGCGACCTCATGGCCCAGCTCGATCTGGAACGCCTGGCCTTCGCCAAGAGCCTGCGCCGCCGTGCCGATATTTTTACATATGAAGCCGACCGTTGCGGTCTCTCTTATGTGCCTTATAAAGGGGGCTTCTTCATTTCCATCCCGACCCAGAAATCAGCTGCCGTCTGCCAGGCCCTGGAAGACGACCTGGTCTTTGCCGGCCCCCTGGCTCAGGGCGTCCGCCTCGGCGTCTGCTCCATCCCGGAAATCAAGATGCAAGGCCTGGCCGCTATCGTAAAGAAAGCCATGGACCGCGTAGAAGGAAAGACCAATCTCCTCGTAGCCGGAAAATAAATGTTAGTAGTTCGTAGGGGCCGTCCCAAAGGGCGGCCTGTTTTTTTTATTTGCAAATTCCTATCACAACCTGTATAATGGACATATAAACTTTTTATTATATACTACTTGAACGAAAATGTAAAATTCTTTTCGAGAAAAAGAAAAACAGGATTACGGATAGGAGGATGCTACATGGATGGGCTAGATCGGTTTATGGGTTGCATGTTTGGTGGCGCTGTAGGCGACGCTTTGGGTTTCGTCATTGAATGTGATGATTTGAAGACGATTCATAAGAAATACGGTCCTTATGGATTGCGTACTGTTTTAAAATCGGCTAAAAATGGCAATAAGAGCCTGATTTCGGACGATACGCAGCTGGCTTTGTTCACGGCTGACGGCATGCTGTGGGCTGACCACGACGGACTGGAACCTTCAGATGGACTGTATCGGTCGTACATGCGCTGGTACTATACGCAGACAGAACGCATCATTCATCCGGAACAGGAAAAATGGATGAAGCGCCAGCCCCATGAAGTCGATTGCGACTACGACATCATGGGAGAAGAAGAACTCTTTGCCCGCCGCTCGCCGGGAAAGACCTGCCTGACATCCCTGGCCTCAGGGAAAAAGTTGTCCCGTCAGGAACCGATGAACCACAGCTGTGGCAGCAGCACGGTCATGCGGGCGGCGCCCATCGGCTTGTTTTACGCCGGTGACCCGGAAAAGGCCTTTGCCGTCGGCTGCCAGGCTGCCAGCCTGACCCACGGCGGTCCGGAAGCGTATTTGCCGACGGCGACACTGGGTGCCATGATCGCTTTCCTGGCGGCAGGAAAGGATATCAGCACGGCTCTGGGAGGCGCCTTGCGCATCTTACAGGGGGACCCGGAAGGGACGCCGCTCATGAAGACCATCCTGCGGGCTGTTGACGAAGCCGTGACCGACCGCAACCCGGTTCACTCCATGAAGAAGCTGGGACTGGGCAAGAAAGGCGATGAAGCCTTGGCCCTGTCCGTGTACTGCGTCCTCAAGACGGGGCATCTGAAAGATGCTGTCCTCATGGCCTGCAATCAGGATGGTGACAGCGATACGTGCGGCGCCATCTGCGGGAATATCATGGGCGCTCAGGATGGAGTCCAGGCCATTCCGAAGAGCTGGCGCGGCCATTTGGAATGTGAAGCGTTGATCCGCAAGCTGTCACAGTGCCTGTACGACCATAGCCAGGCTTCCCGGGAGGCCTGCCATTGATGGGTTTCAGGAGATTGCCTGGCCTTCCCTCTTGACATTATAGGAGTATTCCCTATAATAAGTATATTATTTCTTGGCGTCGTGAAGATGCCGGATCGGGGGAACGAGGATGATTGAATCGATTGACCGGGCCCTGGCCGTTTTACAGCTCTTTTTAAAAGAAGAAAGGCCCCTCAGTGTGACCAGTATCAGCAAGATGATGGAACTTCATAAGAGTACGGTCAGCCGTACTATGGATACGCTGGAACGGCGCGGATTCGTCCAAAAAGACAACGAAACGGGGAAATACTGGCTGGGGCTCCAGGTCTATGCCCTGGGGATGCTGTTCCGGGAAAAGGATAAATTCCCCAAAGTCGCCTATCCCTATGCCAAGGCCTTGTCCCTGCAATGCAACGAAGGCGTCCACATCACGACGTTTGCCCATAACGGAGCGCCTTATCCGCAGCACATCATTTTAGAAAAGATAAAGTCGCCCAGGACGATTGATACGGCACCACCTGTCGGTGCCGTCCGTCCGGCGTATTGTTCGGCGTCGGGCAAGTGCCTGCTCGCTTTTTCACCGGAATACCTGCACACCTACACGGGATGTACGCTACAGAAGTTTACTGAGTATACCGTGACCGACTGGGGCGATTTGCTCCAGGAACTGGAAAAAATCCGCCGCCGGGGCTATGCCGTAGAACGGGAAGAAGTGGAACTCGGCATGGCCTGCATTGCGGCGCCTATTTTTTATGGCGGCCATATCACGGCAGCTATCAGTCTATCCGGACCGGCGGAACGACTGGCTGGGGAAGAACGGAACATGGCCATTGAGGCCGTCAAAAAGACGGCAGCTGACATCAGCAAGGCCCTCGATTGAAGGAAAAAACAATAAAAAAATAATAAAATTAAATATTTCCCTATATGAATTGTTTTTATATGAAAATTATTCAAAAGGGGAATATAGAATATGCATTTGCAGAACTGGACTTTTATGGTACAATAACTGTGGATACTACATTCGGGTCACAAGATTGT
>ERZ1032357.452-NODE-452-length-11983-cov-80.938045_pt1 | contig 11983 bp, 10 predicted proteins | sample MGYA00517100_ERZ1032357 | MGnify/ENA primary metagenome ERZ1032357 (study PRJEB33719, sample SAMN04262589) | wastewater metagenome | biome: periurban shantytown; feature: animal feces; material: feces | host: Canis lupus familiaris | place: Peru: Lima | collected...
CAACTGACTTGGAGGTCGGACGCAGGCCGACGACCACGTCGACACCGGAATCGCGCAGGTTCAGCGCGTGGGCGTGGCCCTAGGAGCCGTAGCCGATGATTGCGCCTTTCTTGCCTTCGAGAACAGAAAGATCACCGTCGTTCTCATACCAGATCTGTGCTGCCATTATTGGCACTCCTTTTTTTATGTAGTGGGGTGAACGTCTGCCGGCGCCCGGGTTTCTATTATTCGCAGATGAAATTCGCGTAGTAACATGCATGGATTTTGTCCTGCAAACTGCAGGCCTTCCTACCTGAGCCCGCGCCTAGGCATGTGTCCAGTCCACAAAGTGAGCTGCGGAACCGCAAAAATCCAGTTTCATAACGCCGCGTGCAGCAAAGCAACAACGGCGTCGCCCGCATAACGCGGGCGACGACCTATGAAAACATCAGATTCCTTCCTGGATGATCTGACGATATCGGTATGCCGAATCTTTCCAGATACGCTTCTGCGTCTCATAGTCAACACCGATAATGCCGAATCGCTTCGAATATCCGAAGGCCCATTCGAAATTATCCAACAATGACCATGCAAAATAACCGACCACTGGAACTCCGGCCTCGATGGCATCGGCGATTGCACGAATATGATGATTAAGATAGGCTACGCGCTTCGGATCATGGATGATCCTTCCACCCGGAGCAGAGGAATCCTCAGTCACCTCGTCCTTCCACGCAGAACCATTCTCCGTAACCATCAGGTCCAGCCCCGGATAGCGCTTAGCAAGACCGACCAGCATTTCGGTCAGGACCCGCGGTTCCTGATTCCACCCCATATCCGTCAGTTCGCCTTCAGGCGGCAATGCATCAACGATATCCTGCGCCGGCACAGCCTGCATGTGATCGTTTCTACGCCGCTCGCACTCCGCAGGATCGGTCACACCTTTCACGTGAGTGGAGGAATAGTAGTTAATACCCAAGCATTGAATGGGCTGGCGAATCGTCTTCAGATCATCGTCTCGGATGAACGACCAATCGGTGTAGTCGGTGGTAACGTCGAAGATTTCAGGATCATAGGCGCCATCGAGCATCGGACCGAGAAACACCTCATTGGAAAGCAGATCATTACGATGCTTGGCCATACGATCCGCCTCACTGTCGCTTTGCGCGACGCAAGCGCTCAAGTTCAAAGTGACGGATACCTTGGCCCGCTCGCCGAGTGTGTCGTGAACAGCCAAAGCGCCTAAGCCATGGGCAAGATTCAAGTGATGCACCGCCGACAGCGCCTTGCCGTAATCACGCACACCCGGCGCATGGATGCCATTGCCATATCCGAGATATGCCGCGCACCATGGCTCATTCAACGTAGTCCATGTATCGACGCGATCGCCGAAAGCCTCGGCCAGAGCATGTACGTAATCGCCGTACCGCAATGCCGTATCGCGATTCGCCCAGCCTCCCTGGTCTTCCAAGTATTGCGGCAGATCCCAGTGATATAGCGTGACGACAGGCCGAATACCCGCATCGCGTAGGGCATCTAATACCTTGATGTAATGCTCCACGCCTTTGGAATTGACCTTGCCGTCAGCCAAGGGAACGATTCGTGGCCATGCAATGGAAAGCCTATAGGCGTTGACGCCGAGTTCTTTAAGCAACGTTATGTCTTCTGGGTATCGGTGGTATTCGTCGCAGGCCACCTCGCCGGAGGAATGATCTTCGATAGCACCGGGAACCGCACAGAAAACATCCCAGATGGATGGCGTGCGCCCGTCTTCGTGAATGGCACCTTCGACCTGGTACGAGGCTGTCGCCACCCCCCATGTGAAATTTTTCGGAAAAACGAATGTCATAATCAAGCTCCTCATGAATTATGGAAAGTGAAAACGCTCCGCCCGACATGACCGATTCATTGTGTACCGAGCAGAGCGTGAAATTTCAGAACATCGGAACTGAGAATCAGCCCTTCACCGCACCGGCCATGATGCCGGCGACCAATTGCTTGCCTGCCACGAAGAATAGCAACAGCAACGGCGCCGTAGTAAGAATGACACCGGACATCACGATGGTGTAATCGGTGAAGTACGCGCCCTTCAATGCAGCCGCAGCGGTGGTGAGCATGTAGCTCTTGTTTGCGCCGAGCACCAGCATGGGCCAGAAATAGTTCGTCCATTGGCCGATGAACGTAAACAGAAACAGCATGGAGGCCGCAGGACGCGCGGCGGGAACGCCGACGGAGATGAAGGTGCGGAACATGCTGCAGCCATCCACTCGCGCCGCCTCAATCAATTCGTAAGGCAAGGCGTCGGTGATGTACTGGGTCATCCAGAACACGCCGAATGCACTGACCAGACCCGGGATGATCACAGCGAGCAGATTGCCGTACAATCCGGCCTTGTTGGCCATGATATACAGTGGCACAACAGTGAGCTGCTGCGGAATGGTCATAGTGGCGACCACTGCAGTAAGCAGAACGCTGCGACCGCGGAAATGCAATTTGGCAAATGAGTAGCCGGCAAGCGTGCTGAAGAACACGGTGGATACGGATACGACCACGGCCACGGTGACGGTTCCGCCGAAAGCCTGCCAGAATTTCAGTTCACCGAGCGCGCGACTGAGATTATGCAGCAGTGCAGTGCCCGGAATCAGAGCTCTCACACCATACTGGTTGCTTGGCGTATTCTGCGATGCGATGGACAACGCGTAATACAACGGGAATACAAATATCAGCAGTGTGACAATAAGAATTGCATAGCTTCCCCAACCAGGCTTACGTCCTTCGGATGTCATGCCGAGACGCGCATTGCGCTGCCGTTTGGCCGCACTCGCGACACTCTTTCCATAGACCTGTTCCAGGGCCGGAACGCCCACTTCCCTCTTATCGGATTCATTGGTCAAATCAACCATGATTTCCTCACTTTCTCTCTGCCACCTGCTGTGCGTCCATGCGGCCATTCACGCCAGTGCGGATGGCCTTCTGACGTTCGGCTTCATCCCGTTGCGCAGAAAGTCGCGCGGCTTCCTTGGACTCTCTGGATTGCCCGCCCGTGGCAAGACGCTGGGTCAGCGCATAATTCAGCAAGGAGATAGCGACAACAATCAGGAAGAGGATCCATGCCACAGCGGCCGCTCTGCCCAGGTTCGGCTGTCCGGGGGTCACACTGACGAAGCCGAGCTTGTACAGGTACAGGCTAACGGTTAGGTATTGGTTGTTCGCACCGCCACCGGCGGAAGCGCCGTTATGGAACATCTGAGGTTCATCAAAGATCTGCAAACCACCAATGGTCGAGGTGATGATGACGAAGATTAGCGTCGGCCGAAGCATCGGCAGAGTGACAGAACGGAACGTACGCCATTTGCCCGCACCATCCACGACGGCCGCTTCAAGCACATCGCGGGGAATGGCCTGCATAGCGGCAAGCAAAATCAGCGTGTTGTAACCGATATAGCGCCAGTTAACAATGGTCGCGATGGCGACATGCGACCAGAATGTGTTGCCGTGCCACATGATCGGCTGCATGCCGATTTGCTGTAGCAGTACATTGATGGCACCCATTTTGTCGGAGAAAACCTGCGAAAAGATAATGCCCGCAGCGGAAGGCGCGACGATGTACGGCAGCAACACGCCCATACGCCAGAACGTCTTAGCTTTGAGATTTGCGTCAAGAACCCATGCGAGCCATAGCGCGATGATGATCTGCGGTATGGAACTCAGCAGGAAGATAGAGACTGAGTTGCGCAATGCCACGTAGAAGGTCGGCTGATGCAGCACCCACATGAAGTTGCCGAACCAAGAAGCATTCGTGGTGCCGCAAGTGGAACCGCACACCGCGAATCCAGCATCGCCGGTGAGCGTGTTGAACTGCCTAGTCGCGATCCACATGGTGTAAAGCAGCGGAAACAGCCCAACTATGAGGAAGAGGATGAAGAATGGAGCGATGTAAAGGTATGGAGACGCTTTCCATTCGAACATCTCCAACCGGCTATGCCAGTCTTGTTTCGACTTGGCTTGGCTGTGACTTTGCCGTGCCGTCATATTGTTTTCCTTCCAAATAAATCTCTCATCGGGGAGGATGTACGCCCAGCGACACATCCTCCCCGATGTGCCAGTCGATCAGGACAGGGACTTCACGTCGTCGACGTATTGCTTCCACGCCTGAGACGGTGTCTGCTCCTTATTGACATCCACACGATCCAATGCGTTGCCGAACTTCGAATCGATATCGAAATACTGGGCACCCATATATGGAATAACCTTCACAGCCTTCGCTCGGTCTGCGAAGATCTTGCCGATCGGAGCATTGTTGAGGAAGGTATCCACTTTGTTTGAAACGGTATCATTGGCCATTGCAGTCGGCGAGCTTGGATAGTTCGAAGCGGCCTTGAAGGTAGCGACCTGCTGCTCAGGGGCGGTAAGCCATGCCACCAGTTTGGCGGCCTCCTCCTTTACCTTGGAGTTCTCCGGCACTACAAGCCAGGAACCACCTTGGTTGGAACCGCCACCAGGAGTGACATCAGCGATGTCCCATCCCTTGAAATCGGAGCCTGCATTGCCTTTGATGTTGTTGACCAGCCATGCGGGACACATGATGGTGGCAAAGCCCTTATCAGACTTGAATTGCGCGTTCCAATCATCGCTCCACTGAGTCAGATGGGCGGACATATCGGTGGTGGCAGTCAGCGTTTCGAAGTTCTTCTTCATTTTGTCAGTGGTGGCAACGATGGTGCCGTCCTTCTTGACGTAGGCTTCCTTCATTTGGGATTTCATGGTGCCCCATAGCCCGCCCATGGCGTCATACCACGGCAAGCCAGTCTTCTGGGTATATTCACGGCCTACCTTGAAGTACTGATCCCAGGTCGCAGAATCTCCACCGAGCATCTTGGCGACTTCAGTGCGATCGGTGGGTAGACCAGCCTTCTGGAACAAATCGGAACGGTAGCACACGGCAGTCGGACCGATATCGTTACCTGCGCCAATTATCTTGCCATTGGTCTTGCCGCCTTCGACCTTCCAGTCAAGCCAATCGTTCTTTTTGAGGTAGCTGCTCAGATCCATGAAGGAATCAGAGATCGCAAGCACTGATGGCATCCAGGCAATGTCGGCGGCATAGATGTCGTAGGCGTCAGAACCGGAAGAGATGGCCGTGTTGAAAGCCGAACGCGCCTCATCGGAACTCGAGGCGATAGTCTCTTCGATTTTGATGTTCGGATGCAGCTTTTCGTACTTGCTCCACAAGTCAGCACTTGGGCGCTCATTGGTGGGCTTACCATAGCCAAAATTATTAAAGGTTTGAATCTTGATAATCGTTTTTCCATCTTTAGTGGTAGCGTTTCCACTATTATTAGCAGTACCGCAAGCTGCAAGGCTCGCCACGGTAGCAACAGCTAACACAGCTGAAAACATCGCCTTTAACCTCTTCATTTTATCTCCTTCCGCATCACTGCGCTCGATTCGGAAAGCCTCACTACTTCCCTTATTTTTGGAACCGTTTCCAAAAACAGTTCTAGAATAGCACACCCTACGAAAAAACAACAAATCCATGCCGGATTAGCATTCGGGCATGGATTTCAAAAAAATACAACCGCTGATTCGGGCAATACCATCAGACGCTATCACGTTTGATTAGTGACGCAGGCAACACTTGTGCCACAGTGTTCCATTCCCCGTGCTCCAACCGCCAACACAGCATTTCGGCAACCGCCTGAGCCATATCGTGCAACGGCTGGGCAAAAGTGGTCAGTTTCGGATTCGCTACCTTCGCAACCGGGAAATCATCGAACCCAATCACCGATACATCATTGGGCACTTGCCTTCCATGCTTGGCCAGCGCCTGCAACACACCCACTGCGATCTGATCGGACTGCGCAAAAACACCATCCACTTCGGGATACTGCTCGAGAATCCTTTCGCATGCCTCAAAACCGTGCTCCGCAGTATATTCTCCCGAGATCACTGCCAACGGCTTCATCCCCTGGTCAGCAAGACCGTTCGCACACCCCATAGTGCGCTGCTTCGGTGCCACCATATCGTCCGGCCCGGCAATGATGCCTATATTTCTGCGGCCTCTCTCAACCAACAATTCCGCAGCACAGTACGCCGCCCCCTCATTATCGACGTCCACATACGGATATCTCATACGAGGAAACGGGCGGCCTATGAATACCGTGGGCTTATCGAAATCATGAAAGACCTGTGCCAATTGTCGTGAATAGTGGAAGCTCAGCACCACCACTCCGTCTGCGCTGGAATCACGTAGCAGACGTTCCAAGGATTCCGTGTCCTGCAGTTCGGTCAACGCAAGGAACGGTAACATACGACGCTCGCTGAATGCCCTCGAAAGCTCACCAAGAATCCCCGCGACGAACATATCCCTGAAGATGAAATCCGTACGTTCAGGAATGGCTATGGCGACAATATTGCTTCGCCCACTCATCAACTGACGTGCTGCTGGATTCGGTACAAAATTCAACTCCTCTGCGGCACGAAAGACCTTCTCACGGGTCGCTTTTGAAGCCGAGCCACGACTCAACGCACGCGAAGCCGTCGAAACAGCCACGCCGGCCCTCTTAGCCACGTCACGAATAGTTGCCTTCTGCCCGTTTGCCACGTTTCCTCCTGTCGCCGATCCCACCGTTCATCCATTGTAAGGCCACAACCCATATATCTCCCATGGCAGTCGATTCGGACGAAATCCGGCTTGAAAACATCCGAATCGACACCCATCCTGCGCCATCCGTCCGAATCAACCGCACACCGGGGACAACAACAGGGGGCAACAAACAAAGCCAGACACCACCCATACAACACAAAAAGCGCCATCCGCGTGAAGCGGGCAGCGCTTTTGTTATCTCTCGTTACGAGCCTAGTGAAAGAATCTCACTGAACCTGGGTACGAGCGATCTTGCCATTGAAGGATTCGGCCATATCGGCATCGGCATCCACCTGGTTGTTCCAGGAGAACATGGCGCGCAGCTTCGGGCCGACGGTCTCGAGGTGCGGGTGAGAGTACTCTTCCTGCAGCTTCTTGAACTTCGGGGCGCCAGCGGCCTGGTCGTCCATGAACTCCTTGGCGAAGGAGCCGTCCTGAATGCGCTTGAGCTGGTACTGCATGCGCTTCTTGGTCTCTTCGGTGATGACGGTGGAGGTGTAATCGCCGTACTGAGCGGTGTCGGAGCAGCTCCAGCGAGCCTTGTTCAGGCCACCCTCGTTGGCCAGATCCACCAGCATCTTCAGCTCGTGGAACACCTCGAAGTAGGCGATCTCCGGCTGGTAGCCAGCCTCGGTCAGCACATCGAAGCCCATATCGCACAGGTGGTTGATGCCACCCATGAGGACGTCCTGCTCACCGAACAGATCGGTTTCGGTCTCCTCGGTGAAGGTGGTCTTGATGGCGCCTGCACGCAGAGCGCCCAGAGCCTTGGCGTAAGCCAGGCACAGCGGCCAGGTCTTGCCGTCCGGGTCCTGCTCGACGGCAACGACGACCGGGACGCCACGGCCAGCGGCGTACTCACGACGAACGATGTGGCCCGGGCCCTTCGGGGCAACCATGAACACCGGGTGATCCTCGGACGGCTTGATGTAGCCGTAGTGGATGTTGAAGCCGTGGGCGAAGGCCAGGGCAGCGCCCGGCTTCAGGTTCGGCTCAACTTCTTCCTTGTAGACCTTGGCCTGGTACTGGTCAGGCAGAAGGATCATCACAACGTCAGCCTCGGCGACGGCCTCGCCAACCGGCTTGACCTCGAGGCCCTGCTCCTTGGCGTACTCGACAGACTTGGAGGTCGGACGCAGGCCGACGACCACGTCGACACCGGAGTCACGCAGGTTCAGTGCGTGAGCGTGACCCTGAGAGCCGTAGCCCAAGATGGCGACCTTCTTGCCATCGAACACGGACAGATCGGCGTCCTTCTCGTACCAGATAGTTGCTGCCATTTTTGGCGCTCCTTTTATTTATTCGTTTATGGGGGGAAAATCTTTAATTGTTATTGTGCTCTGCTGGTTCTGCAGAAACTGTTTTTAGTTTTGGCTTTCCTTGTGGGCTTTTCCAATATGCAGGTTTAGTCCTGTTGACCCGGAAAAGCCCTGCAGAGGTTCACTTAGTGGAATTGAGATTTTTCACGTTGTGAACTTGGCGATATTTAGTTATGGAGGATTTCACTTGGTAAAGTCAGCGTCCTTCGTCTCACGGCAGGTCAGGACCGACACCAGGCAGCACACGGCCATCACGGCGAGGTAGAGGCCCACGGAGTGGACGCCCCAGTGGGAGCTCAGCCAAGTGGCGATGGTCGGCACGAACGCCGCACCGACGATGGCGGCCAGGTTGTAGCCGATGCCGGACCCGGAGTAACGCACGTTCGCCTCGAACAGTTCAGGCAGGAAGGCGCCGATCGGGCCGAAGGCGACGCCCATCAGGGCAAAGCCAACGCACAGGAACACCATGTTGGCGAAGAAGTTCTTCTGCCCGACCAGACCACCGTCCAGCAGGAACGGGAAGAGCGCGGCGAACACGACGAGTGCGCAGGAGGAGAAGGTCAGCACGCGCTTGCGGCCGATCTTGTCCGCGTACAGGCAGGACAGCACGATGAACAGGGCGAACACGCAGATGGAGATCATGAGCATGAGCAGGTATTCCTGGTTGGTGAAGCCAAGGCCGCCGCCGCCTTCGCCCTGCTCCTTGGTGCCCCAAGCGAGGGACCAGGTGGCGAGCGTGTAGAACAGCGTGTAGGTCACGGCCACGAGGAAGGTGGCCTGCAGCACCTGACGCCAAGACTTGCGGAAGACCTCGGTCAGCGGGGACTTGACGACCTTCTTCTGCTCCTGAGCCATACGGAAGATCGGGGTCTCCTCCATGTGAACGCGAACCACGAGGCCGACGATCACCAGGATGGCGGACAGCAGGAACGGCACACGCCAGCCCCAAGCCAGCATCGCGTCCTGATTGTTGAAGGATTCGAGCACGAAGTAGGTGCCGTTGGACAGGAAGAAGCCGATCGGGGCACCGAGCTCCGGGAAGGAGCCGTACAGTGCGCGCTTGTCTTCAGGCGCGTTCTCGGTGGCGACCAGTGCCGCGCCGGACCATTCGCCGCCCAGGCCGATGCCCTGGATGAAGCGCAGCAGGCAGAGGATGGCGACTGCGCCAACGCCGACCTGATCGTAGGTGGGCAGGCAGCCAATCAGGAAGGTGCCGACACCCATGGTCATCAGGCTGACGACCAGCGTGGTCTTGCGGCCCATGCGGTCACCGAAGTGGCCGAAGATCAGCGAGCCCAGCGGGCGGGCGATGAAGGCGATGGCGAAGGTCAGCAAGCTCATCAGCAGTGCGACGGTGGGGTTGTCCTTCGCGGAGAAGAAGATGTGCGGGAAGTAGTTTGCCGCGGCGGTGCCGTAGGCGTAGAAGTCATAGAATTCGATGGCGGTACCGACCATCGATGCGGCGATCACGGTCTTGACCGAATCGCGTACCAAGGTAGCGGCTTTACCTGCCGCCTGCCCTAAGCCAGTCTCTTCGACTGCTGCAGTCATTGTTACTCCTGTTTTGCTCTCGTTCACTCTCATTGGCGGGCGATTATTTCGTCTCACAGGGAGGTTGTTGTTCTGTTGCTGTGTTGTTGCCGTGTACTGTCCGCTACCGTTTCCGTCTGCGGGATTCTGCCGTAAGCCTTGTGAGCGCAACAAAAAAGCCCCGCATCTTGCAGGGCCTTACCGATTGTGTCAGCTTGATTGGCCCTGCCTTCGTTGACGGGGCTTCAAGCATCAATGCCGAATTAGTCCGCCAGCGAAGACGGGCTAATAATTCGTGCGGATACAAACGCAGAAGCATTGAATCCAGTCATCGCGTGGCCTCCTTTCGGTATTTCCTCAGGCCGTTCGACCCGAACTGGAATGTAAACATAGGTTTGGCTGTCTTGCCAATCCAGCAAGGGTTCACATTGTGGACGCCACGTCGCCGAGACGAACGCCCCCGCCGCGGGGAGGAACGCCGCCGGCGGCCGGGGAGCCGGACCGGCCCGTCATTGCGCGGACTCGGCGGCGAGGGTGACGATTCCGGCCAGCAGCACCATGACGATGGCGGACGGGAAGAGCAGGTAATAGCCGAAGCTGTGCTCGAAGGCGTTCACCAGTAGCGCGCCGATAATGGCGGCGAGCGCCAGTCCGACCGAATTGGACAGTGCATAGATGCCGAGATCATGACCGGCGTTGCGCGGGTCGGGTAGGGCATCCATTACCAGTTCAAGGCCTAACGCATCGTAGACGCCGAAGGCGAATCCGGAGATCAGCGCGAAGAGCAGCATGCCGTTTTCGCGTGCCGTGCCGGTGGACCAGACGCCGAGCCCCCATGCCACCGCCACGCCGATGGCATACAGCAGGCAGGATGCCGCCACCACTGCAGTGGTGGCGATGTTCCGTTCCTCGATCTTCTCGGAGATCGGCCCAGCGGCCCAGGACGCGAGCGCAGCACCGATGAGCGTTGCCGCGGCCATGCCGGCGATGAGGAGGCCCGCGGGAATGGTCAATGGCGCGGAAGTGAACACCACAGCCTTGCCATACACCCAAAAGCGCACGAGATACCACAGAAAGACCCCGGTCAGCCCAACGCCCGTCATCATGCACACGCGAGCGGCGAACACACGGGCGAATGCAGGCGCATGTGCCGGCGGACGCAGCTGGTCAAACACCTGGCTCGACTCGAATCGTTGATGTGGCTGCTCCTGGCTGGAAGGCTCCTTGGGCAGCATGATCACGGTCAGGATGCCGGAAACCGCAAACAGCACGGCGGTGTAGGCAAACGGCGTGAAGGAGTCGAACATCACGCCGAGCGCACCCATGCATACACCAAGCGCTTGGCCAAGCATCACGCCGATACCGTGCCAGCGCTCAATGCGCGGACGGAATTTGTCCGGAACCCGTTCGCTGATGGCGCTGGCCAACGGCACGGAAATCATCGCATAGGCAAACTGCATGAGCGCCCAGAAGAAACACAGCACTACGAGGCCTGTGTTCTGCCCCAGAACCAGCGTGATCAGCGCGCACAGCACGCCACCCGCCACCATCCACGGGGTACGGCGGCCCAGAGGAATACGTGTGCGGTCGGACAGCGCGGAGACCAAGGGCATCGCGAACATGGAGGCCACCACGCCAACGACCACCAGCACGGCCAGAGGCACCACCAAGTCAGTGGCGACGGGCAGCGGACGGCCGGTGGACGGATTGATGGTGACCGATATGGCAGAAGCGGTGTCGTAGTCGAACAAACGCGCCACGGCGTTGGGCATGGCGATGGTGTTCAACGCCGCCCAAGGCGCGCCGGCCAGAATCGAAGCCACGAAAAAGCCCCAATTAAGACGGGAAATCTGAACAGCGGTGGGTCGCTGACCATTGGCGGCGACCATCGGATCGCGCATATCGAGGTAGGCGGATGACATGTCCGGTGCCGGGGTGTCCACGCTGGCGGCGGCTGCGGCGGCGGCCGAGGAGCCGGCGGCGGCCAATCGCACAGTTTGGGCCTCGGGCTGGTCGGCGGATGCCTCGGGCGGGCGACGACGGTCCTTGATGGCCAGTCGGGCTACGGCTGCCTTGTCTTCGGGACTCAATGCCTTGTCGAGATCCGGGCGGTCGTCAATACCCGGGCGCACGTACGGTTCCAACATGTTGCTGCTCTTTCTTTGCTCTCATCACCGGCGGGAGGTACCGGCCAGCTCCGACTGAGCATGACCCGCAACCCCGCCACATGCAAAACCGCCCGAGCGCACTAGCTTCAGTGCACTGCGGGCGGTTTGTTTTCCATGGACCCAGCTTACGCCGGACGCACTACTTGGAGCGCGCACAGCGGAGTGGCGTTTATGGGCCAACGGTTAGTCGATATCGGCAATCGGCGGGTTGCTCAGCAGATCATCAGTCTCGTGGTCACCGGCGGCATCGGTCCAGGCGAGGCTGGCGACCGGAGTGGTGTTATCCGTGCCGAGTCCGCGGCCGGGCTCGAAGATGAGGGCGGCCTTGGTCTTGCCGTCGG
>ERZ1032357.454-NODE-454-length-11962-cov-16.635676_pt1 | contig 11962 bp, 7 predicted proteins | sample MGYA00517100_ERZ1032357 | MGnify/ENA primary metagenome ERZ1032357 (study PRJEB33719, sample SAMN04262589) | wastewater metagenome | biome: periurban shantytown; feature: animal feces; material: feces | host: Canis lupus familiaris | place: Peru: Lima | collected...
TGTGGGCCTACCGCCCGCACCAGAAGGTGTCCGTTTAGGCACCCCGCCCTCAAAATGGGGACAGGCACCAAATTGAGCGGGCGCAACCCGCGGCTTCGTCTGGATTTGCATCGTCCGCCCCCGTATTGAGCGCCTCCGGCGCGCAGCCCCACCCGAGATCACGGGCCGCATTTCGATGCGCGGTCCGCTACGGGTCCTCAAAATGCCCTCGCCCCTTTGGAAGACGCGAGCGCGCCGTCACCCAATCGACTTGGATGGCGGCGCGCTCAGCGTAGGTCTGAAAACGAAGGCCTGCTTCCCGTTTTGCTAAAGCCCCTTGATGTAACGCTGCAGCTGCGGCTTGAAACCGATCTTATCGGGAGCCTGCGTGGGCATCTGCGGGAACGCATCGTGGCCGGGCATGTTGTTGGCCTCGATGAACAGCGGGCCGTCCCCGGTGATGGCGACGTCCCATCCCAGGTAGCCCATCTGGGGCACTACGTGCGCCGCCTCGCAGCACATCGCGATCACCTCGTCCCACATCGGGATCTGATAGCCCGTGAGCACGGTGCCGGTGCGCGGATGGGCCTCGTACACCCTGAACTGCTTGTCGCACGCGAAGCCGGCGATCTTGCCCGTCTCCATATCGATGGGCGAGTACATGCCGCCAGCGTTGATGTTGTCCACGGGGCGGTCGCTGTTGCCCATGCGGATGCAGGCGTACACCGCGTTGGCCTCGCCGTCGGAGAGCACGGTGTAGAACTCGTTCTTGTTGTCGAAGATGTGGTAGTACGCAAAATCGTTCAGCATCTTCACGATCGAGTTGTTGACGCCGCGGGTGACGAAGGTCGCTCGCTGGGCGTCGGTCATCGTCTCGAACTCGAGCAGCAGGTAGTCCTTGTAGCCGGCTCCGAACTTGAAGCCGCACTTCACGATGTCGACAAAGAGGCCCGCGCGGTTCTTGCCGCTGCGCTCGTGCACCTCGCCCACCGTGTCGAACAGCGCACCGTAATCCATATGCGCGATGCATCGAGCGATATAGCCAAGACGCCCCATTGCGCCCCCGTCCCCCGGCGGCAGGGCCGGGCGCGCCTACAGCACCATGAGGGCGGCGGTGCAGATGACCACGCTCGCGACCGCGATCACGACGATGGGCACGAGCGCCCACTTGAGCCACGTGGGGTACTGGACGCGCGCGAGCAGCAGGCCGGGCAGGAAGACCGCCGTGGGCGAGAAAAGGTTCGCCAGGCCGTTGGCCGCGCAGAAGATCGTGATGATGACCTCGGGTGGGAAGCCGAGGTTCGCCGCGAGCGGCCCCAGGATGGGCATCGAGATCGTGGCGAGCGCCGACGTCGAGGTGATGACGACGGACAGGCCGAGGTACACGAGGTAGCTGATGGGGCCGAACGCGAGGGCCGAGGTGCCCTTGAGCGCGGCGGAGGCGTTGTTCAGGATGACCATGTCCAGCCCGGTCTTGCCCATGAGAATGGAGATGGCGCGCGACAGGCCGACCATGAGGGCGACGCCGATCATGTCCGCGGCACCGTCCAAAAAGCCGTCGACGATCTCGTTCTCGCGCAGACCGCCCAGGATGCCGATGACGATGGCCATGATGAAGAACCACACGGAGGCGTCGTTGAAGTACCACTCGCCGAGCGGGTTGCCCGTGAGCAGGCCGCTCCACGGCATGGTCACCCACGCCTCGGCGGCCTCGTCGTATACGCCGCCGGCGACGAAGATGTCGACGCCGAAGTCCTCCCACGGGATGAAGCCGCAAATCATGATCGCGAAGGAGAAGCCGAACAGGGCCAGCGCCACCTTGCGCTTGCCGGTGAACTCGAGCACGGCGGGGCCATCGGCGGCCTCGGCGTTCTCGCCGTAGGCCTCCTCGGACGCCCGCTGCTCCTGCAGGGACAGGATGGTCGAGCCCTTGTCGCGACGCACGCGGTTGGCGTAGCGCAGGATGAAGAACAGCGAGATGAGGTAACTCACCACGGTGAGGATGACGCCCAGGGCGATGACCACGCCCTGGTTGACCTCCAGCCCCACGCTGGCGAGCGAGTCGATGGCCACGCCGCACGCGAAGGGGTTGACCGTGGAGCCCAGGCAGCCGACGCCGGCACCGAGCAGCACGGTCGCGGCGGCGACCATGGTGTCGAATCCCGCGGCGTACATGGTCGCGGCGAGCAGGCCGTAGAACGGGATCGTCTCCTCGCAGAAGCCGTACGTGGAGCCGAGCAGCGCGAACACCGCCATGATGACGGCGATGAGCACGGTCTCACGCCCGTGCAGGCGCTTCACGAGCGCAGCGATACCCGCATCGAGCGCGCCGAGCTTGTTGACGATGCCCAGACAGCCGCCCAGGATGAGCAGGAAGAGCGAGACCTCGATGCCGTCGAGGAAGCCCGAGATGGGTGACGCGAGGATGTCGGAGACCGAAGCGGCGGTGACGTCGGGCATGAACTGGGCGAGCACGATGGTCGCCAGCCCCACGAGGACCGTGATGACGATCAGGATGGTGTAGGAGGAGATCATGACCTTCTCCGTGGCGGGCGGGACGCCTGCCACGGACGGCTTCGAAGCCGCTTCCGTTTGCTCTGATGACATGGGAACCTGTTTCTCTCGTCGGATACATCATGCATAATCGTAGTACTTTTATGGCTCTTCGGGGGTTTGTGTGGGTTGACCGGACGGTAAAAGCCGGCAACTAGCAGCGGCGGCGCGCCCCGCGTATCGTTTGTTTTTCGACCAAGAGAAAACAACGGGAGAAGGGCGCGCCGCCGCATGCAGAAGAGTGTGCTAAAGAGGGCCCCGGGCTGGGCACCGCCGTCGTCGAGGGGGTCAGAATCGAGGGCGAATCCATAATCGTCCCCGCCAGGCCGCGCAGGGCGGCGCCCAGGCGCCCGGTGTGCGGGAGGCGCTGCGACGGATACGACGCGTTGCCCACTGGCAATGCCGCGCACCGACCTCCTTGCAGCCCATTATCCTTGCTGGCAATCAACGCGCCGAGCAACGAGCTGTTGCGTCAGCCCGCATTTCGCAACAGCCTGCGAATCTTATTACTCGCAGAATATTGCGAGTTGTCATCGGAACCAAGCGAAGAAGCATTCCTCCACGTACAATAAGTACGATAACGAGCATCGTAAACGAAGGTGAGCGAGCATGGGTAACAAGGGATCGCGTCGCGGGGCGTACATCGAGGGCGGCCGTCGAGGCATCAACGCTGGCGGAGGCGCCCGCAACGACCATCGCTCCCCGCATCCCGGCCACAGCAGCACGCGCAGCGGCATCGGCCGCACCGCCCGCCCCGCCGCCGATACCGGCGCGCCGTGCCCCATCATGCACGAATGCGGCGGCTGCGAATGGCTCGGCCTGCCCTACCGCAAGCAGCTCACGCGCAAAAAAGCCGCCATGGAAGAGCTGTTCAGCCCGCTTATCGAGGAATTTGGCTGGAACGCCCAGGTCGAGGCTGTCTTGGGCATGGGGTCCGAGCGCGGCATCACCGTCACGGCCGCCGACAAGCCAGCTGCCCCGCGCGCGTTCCGCCACAAGGCGGCCTCACCCTATGCCCCCGGCGCACATAACCGCGTGGCCTGCGGATTCTTTGCCCGCGGAACGCATCGCATCATCGAATGCCCCGCCTGCACCGTCGAGGCGCCCCAGGCCCGCACCATCCTGACGGGCATCGCGCGCCTGGCGCACCAGCTCAACATCCCCGCCTATGACGAGGACCGGCGCTGCGGCGCACTGCGACACGCCGTCGTTCGCTGCGGCTGGCGCACCGGCGAGATCCTGGTCACCCTCGTCACGCGCGACCGCTGCGTCCCGCGCTTCCAGGCGCTTATCGACGGCATCCGCGAGCTCGACCCCAACATCGTCACCATTGCGCAGAACATCAACCCGCGCGTGACCAACGCCATCCTCGGCGGCGAGACCCACGTGGTATGGGGCAAACCCCGCATGCGCGACGAGCTGCTGGGGTGCACATTCGAGATCTCGCCGGTGTCGTTCTATCAGACCAACCCGCAGCAGACGGAGATCCTCTATCAGCTCGCCATCGACGGGCTTGACCTCGCAAAAGACGACGTGCTGCTCGATGCGTACTGCGGCAGCGGCACCATTGGCCTTTCCGCCGCGCACGAGCTGCGCGAAACCGGAACGCCCATCGAGCTCATTGGCGTGGAGCGCAACGTGGAGGGCATCCGCGACGCACGACACAACGCCGAGCTCAACGGACTCGCGGGCCGCGCCACGTTTATCTCGGCCGACGCCACCGGCTATCTGCAGCGTGCCGCGGCCGACGGCCAGCGCGTCGACGCCCTCATCATGGACCCGCCGCGCGCCGGCTCCACGCCGGAATTTTTGGCAGCAGCCGCCACCATGGGGCCGCGACGCATTGCCTACATCAGTTGCAATCCCGCCACGCAGGCCCGTGACCTGCACGACCTGGGCCAAGCCGGCTACCGGCTCGTGCGCTTCACACCGGTCGACATGTTCCCGCACACCAGCCACGTTGAGACGGTCGCCATCCTAGAGCGTAAGTAGCCGGTAGGCCTCAATCAGCTTAGGCAACAACCAGCTGCGGCTCCTCGCCGTATTGCTGCTGGTAGTTCACCACCGCGCCGTACAGGTTGGCATCGGCCTGGAACCTGGCCACCCTGATCGCAGGGCGCATTGGCGCCAGCTCGGTCTTTGCGATCAGCTCGTCCAGAGCCGCCTCCAAATCGGGCAGCAAATGCGGGTTCTGGGAGATCCCGCCGCCGATCACAAAGCAGTCCGGGTCGAGGGCGTACTGAAGGTTAAAGATGGTTGTTGCCAGAACATGGAACATGCGGTCGATCTCTTGCCCCGCCTCCGCATTGCCCGAACGCGCCATCTCGTACAGCGTTTTACCGTCCAGGCTCGATCCATGCGCGCGGTTATATCGCGCGGCCGCGTTGACCACCGTGCCCAAATGGCTCACGCTGTCATCCTCGCCATGCCACATGTAGCCAAACTCGCCGCCCATAAGATGACGGCCGCGATGCAGCCGGCCATCTATAATCACCGCGCCGCCAACCCCGGTGCCAAGCACCAGGAACACAGCATCGCGCACATCGGCAGCCGCACCGGCCTGAGCCTCGGCCAGCGCCGCGCAGTTCGCGTCGTTCTCGATCGCCACCGGCAGCCGCAGGCGCCTGGCAAGCTCATCCACAATCGGGAAATCATGGATGTAGGACACCGCGCTCGCCCCGCGAATGACGCCGGCCTCCTGGTCCACAAGACCGGGGCTGCTTATGGCCACGCCACTCAAATCGGCCGTGCGTCCCAAAGCCTCCACGTGCTCTTGAAGGCATGCGTAAAACTCGTCGAGCGTTTGGGGCGTCGCGGCCTTGGTTTGCCCAAACAGACCGGCATCGCCGTCGTATGCGCCAAACTTTATCGTGGTGCCGCCAATGTCGATGACCGCCAGGCTCATTACAGCCCCTCCCTCTCGCTTTGGCGCACAACGTCGAGCGCCAGCTGGCAAAACGTCATGTTTGCCCACGAGAACCACGTGCGCGTGAAGAGCGCGGGGTCATCCTTGTGCACACCCTCGTGGCACTGGCCGGTATGCCCGGTGGTGGCCGCCAGCACATCCAGCTTGGCCATTTTGTCCGCGGCCGTGGTTGCGACCAGGCCCTCCATGGCCACAGCGATCGGCCACACGTACTCCGACGGGGTGTGCTCGCTGCCAATACCGCACAGCGCGGCGCCCTCGTAGTAATACGGGTTGCGCTCGCTGAGCACGAAAGCCTTTGTTGCCTGGTACAGCGGATCGTCCGCGGCGATGGCGCCCAAAAACGGCAGGCTCAGCAGACTGGGTACGTTGGCATCGTCCATAAGGTGGGCATGCCCCAGGCCGTCCACCTCGTAGGCCAAGATTCGCTCCCCGCTGGGCAGGGTTTGGATAGCATGCTCGGCCACACCCTGCTCGATCGCCCGCACCAGCGCGCGCGTTCGCTCAACAAGGCGCCTCTCGTCGGCCGGCACGAGCGGAAGGATGCGGGCAAGGACCGTTTTTGCCAGCAAGTTTGACGGGATATGGAAGCCATACTCGCACCGGTTATCGCTGGGCCTGAATCCGTCCCAAATAAGACCGGTGTAGCCAACCGGGTTTCCCAGACCGTTGTTGGGCAACGTATCGTTCTCGTCGACGTCCGACCTCCGGAAGAAATACGGCGACTCCTCGTGATGCTGCTCCTGCTCGAATACCTCCAAGATCAACTCGAAGGTATCCCAAAACTCGGCATCGAAAGGCGCGGCGTCCCCTGTTGCATCGAACAGGTCAAGGGCCAACAGCAGCGGGGCGCACAGCGAGTCGACCTCGTACTTGCGCTCCCAGACCTGGGGAGAGAGTGGCCGATCGCCCTCATCGTCGGCGCGCCAGTGGGCATCGCTCGGGGTCTCGTTGAACGCGTTCGCGTAAGGGTCGAGTCGCACGTATTCCAGTTCGCGCTTTAGTACACCCTCCAAAACCGGCTTAAGCCCGGGGATATCGCCCACAAGCTGCACGTACGGAAGCACCTGAAACGTCGCGTCGCGCAGCCACATGGCCGGAATGTCGCCGGTTGCCACAAAGTACGTACCGTCGGTCTGCCGGCGAGTCGCCTTAACCAGCGCGTCGGGCAACAGCGAGCGAAACATCGCCTGGGCCGTCTCGTTGGGCAGCGGATGGGAATCGGCATAGGCCGTAAGGGCAGCCGCCAGCTCGTTCAGCTCATGCTTCTCATCCATACTACGGACGCTCCATTTCCACTACGGGCAGCGATTGACGCGGGTAGATACCAAAGGTGCGGATCTCGCCCGGACCGAACGCGGGCAGCCTGAATTTCGTAACGCCCGTTGCGAGCGACTGCTGGACCTCGTTGTTGAGGTTGAGCGCGCGCACGCTGGAGGGCTCGGCAAAGCGAAGCTCGCCGGCATCGGTCTGAGCAAAATCGGTTGGGTTATACAACCTCACGAGCCAACCGGCGCCATCGGGAGTGCCGCCCACGCTGGACACCACCAGAGCCGAACCGCCCAGCTCCATGGGCGAACGATGCTGCAGCGTCGTTTGGTTTGCGTTGATGGGGAAGTACTGGATCGGCGTGGTAAAGCGGTCGAGCACCTGGTTTTGGTAACTCGGGGTTCCGATCGCCAGCGCCTGCACCCTATGCTGCAGCTCGGCCGGGTCGAAGGTTGCATCGAGGCAGATGCCGCCGCGCATATGGCGCTCCCCCAGCAGCTGGCTGGTGGGCGTTGGCACATAGCGGGTCTGCAGGCCGGACGCGTCGCCCGGACGGCGCTCCAGATCGGGACGGCCGAGGTAACCCACGCCGCGGAACATCGTTACCGCAAGCTGGTTGAACTGCTCGCCGATCACCTGAAACTCTTTTTCGCCCAAGCCCAAAAACGTCCAGCTCGTCTGCTCGTTGTGAACGTTGGCGAAGTGGATGAGCGGCCTGAGGGCCGTGGGCTCCTCGTGGTAGCCGATAGCCTTCCAGTCCTCAAAGTGCGGATCGACCACGGGACGCTCGGCCACGCCAAAGGGCGTATCGGCATAGCTGTCCGCAGCCTGGACGGGTGTATTCAGCACCAGGCGCACGCGGTGGTCGCACGCCGTGTTGTCCACGTCAAGATCGAAGTGGATAACGGAGTCGCCCGCCACAAGCTGCAGTGTGAGCGTGTACGGCATGTCCACGTTGGCCGCTTTGGCCTCGCGGGCAGCTAGGTCGCCCGGTACGCGCCAGCTTCCACGCAGCACCAGTTCGCTCACCAGGTTGCCCTGTGCCCCGGTCGCCTCGGCCTGCTCGAGCGTGAGGTCGAGCAACCAGTCGTTGGCCGGCGAGGAGAAGTCGTAGGTATCCCCCGCGTCGCCGCCGTCCTCAAAGTGCAGCGGGTCGACAAAACTCTGGTTGGTGCGGCGATCGGTGAGCGTGAGCGTGCCGTCCTCAAAGGACAGCTCGTACATCTCATTGCTGATCGTGGTCGCCGCGCTGCGCGGCGCCACCGCCTGCTGCATCGGCTCGAGGGCAAAGCCCGTCCAGTCAAGCGCATCGATGGCCACCGGCACCGCGATGGTTGTTTGATAGAAGATGTCCGGGGTCTGCTGCGTGGGGTCGGCGCGCAGGATGGCCTTATCGACCTGCTCCTGCCGCAGCACCTCGTATGCCACGGGCTCGCCGGACTCGTCCTTGAGCACAAACTGCGGCTCGCGCGTGGCCACGGTGACCCGGGCAATGCGGTCCTGTGCCTTGACCGTTGGGTTCCACACAAAAACGCTCAGCGGTTCCGGTGCGTTGCTGGCCAGCTTGCGCAGCAGGTAGTCGCGCAGCGATTCGGCCATCTGCAGGGCCTCGGCGCCGCGCTGGAAGATGTCGCGATTCGTCTCATCGGAATTGCAACCGCCCGAGGAGTCGTGCGCCTGCCCGCGGGACACGGTTTTCCAAATGGCGTCGACGATGCCGGGCTGGGGCTCGATACCATGGTTTGCCGCGACCGCCATAAGGGGCTCCACCACATCGACCATAAGATGCTCGATACGGTCGTAAAGCTCCTTGAGGTCGGCACGGGACGAATAGATGCCGCGGTGGATCTTCGAGGCAGAGGGGTCGACGAACTCACCCTGGTACGTAGGTAGGTCCGGCGTCTTTGCCAGGGCCTTGAAGAAGTCCGGGTAGTTGTCTTCCACCAGCTCGAACTCGTCCTGCTGAGCGTTCGCGCTGCGCAGGCGGTCCTTGAGGTTGAAGTCGACAGCGCGCTGGTCGCCGCCAACCGGCAGGTCCAGATCGAGCGCGTGGGTATCCGTGGCGATACGATGCAACAGGGTCTCGGCATCGTCACTCTCGATCAAGCCCACGCCGGCGTAGTACCCGTTCTTGATGTTTGCCACCAGGACCTTGGAGCCGTCGTTAGCGGTCCAGTAAAAGTGGCGGGCGTCCTTGCCGTGCGGCATGCCGCGCCAGAACACGGTCGAATCGATGTCAAAGCCTCGATATATCTTTGGCATGTCCTGACCCTGTCCAAACGAATCCGGCAGGTAGCCCACCTTCATAACACCGCCCAGGTCGGCGGCCATCTTGTGCCCCAGCTGCAGATTCCTCACGATCGATTCGCCAGAGGTGACCATCTCGTCGATCTGCGTGTACCAGGGCCCCACAAACAGCCGCCGGGCCTGGATGAGCTTGCGCATGTGCTCACGCTGCTCGGGGTTGGTCTGCAGGTAGTCGTCGACGATGGACATCTGCCCGTCAAGCAGGTAGGCATCCAGCTGATTCGTATCGAGCGCCTGCAGCACCTCCGCCATGTGGTAGGCGAACTGTACCCGGGCCTGCTGCCGCGTAAAGTACCATTCGAAATCCCAATGGGTGTGCGCGATCACGTGAACACGTTGCATAGTCAAGCTCTTTCTCTTTATCTACTCCGCGACTGCTGCCGTCTGGACCGCCTTGGCCGCCTCCTCCGCAGCACGCTGACGCTCAGCGCGCTGGTTCATGATGACGAACGGGGAGTAGATGATGATGTCGAAGATTACGAGGACGAGCGTGAGGATCACAGGGCTCAGATGGAATGCGCCGCAGATCCAGGTGCTGAAGAAGATCGGCTCGTTACCGGCGTTAAGCACTACCAGCGGGACAACCCAGCCGATGGACGTGACGATGTAGGCCACAATCGCGTTGAACAGAGGAGCGACGATCCAGGGGATGAGCATGATGGGGTTCAAAACGATAGGTAGGCCGAAGATGATCGGCTCGTTGATGCCAAAGCAACCGGGCACCAAAGCGAGCTTTGCGACCTCGCGCTCCTTCTCACCCTTCTTGGTGAACAGGAGCATGGCGATGATCAGGCCGAACGTTGCACCAGAGCCACCGATCATTGCGTAGACGTTGGTCATGGTGTTAGGCGCAATGGAGATGCCCTCAAAACTGCCGGTTGCGGCGTACAGGGCAACGTTCTGCAGGAACAGGGGCAGCCAGAACGCGGAGACAACGCCCCAGACGATGTTGAAGCCATGCAGGCCGAGGAACCAAAGGATCTGCTCGAGCAGGATGACAACGATGATGGCCGGCAGACCGGTACCCACGGTAAGCAGCGGCTTGATGAGGACCTCGGAGATGAGCTGGATGAGACTGGCGAAGCCAAGAGCCTGCAGGCCCAGGCGAGCAAGACCGAACAGCAGCAGGACCTCGGCCATGGGGATCAGCGCGAAGAACGAATCGAATACGTTTTGCGGCACGCTGTCGGGCATCCTGATGGTGAACTTGGAGCGGCTGAAGCGAGCGAACAGGGCAACTGCGAGCATACCCACGATCAAGCCGGTGAACATGCCCTCGTAGCTAAAGAACGATGCCGCGAAGCCCTCGATGACCTTGGCCGCGGGGTCGGCGAAGTTCACGTTGTTGGGCACCATGACAAAGTAGGCGGAGAACGCAAGCAAAGTGGCGATGACGACGTTCATGTCCTTGTTCTCATCGCGCTTCTTCAGCTCCACCGCATAGGAGTACGCGCTGGAGAAGACCACGATCAGGCCAACGATGCCGAGCGTGGCGATACCCAAAAAGCCGAACAGCTGGCTCAAGCCCTTGAGCCAGGCCCAGTCGAGATTCTGCGACTTGATGAGCGCGTCCAACTGCATCTTGATCAGATTGGAGAAAGATCCAATGACCGTGAACGGGATTGTTCGAACAAAAGCGTTCTTAACAGCCTGGAGGATCGTGTTGTTTTGCACCCAAACCGATGCCTTTAGCAAGGGTTCCTGAAGCTTTTCCATATTGAGCTTCATCCTGTGTCACCTCTATACCTAGTTTGATGCGGAACGGTTTCCATGTATTTGCGCGGGCGGCTCGACGCCGCGGCGCAGCGCCCTCCCCTTCCGGGGCTACGTGATCAGCCTGACCTCACAGTCCATAAATCCCCCTTTTTTAATCGTCTCAATATTCAGCGACCTTTCTATGACGCTGTTTTCTGCTCACTTATATTAAAATTAAATCGATTTAAAAATAGGCGATCCGCGGTAAACGGTACCTACACTGCCGTGAACGGCCTACCTTTCTCGTTATTCCGCCGTAAGACCGTCGGGTCCAACGGTGTTCATCCAAGCTACGTACGTACTAGGATAATGCCCATACAGTATGCGGACAGGATCAACATGGGCGGCGCACGATCCCACAACCGTGGCCACGCCGGCAGGCGACAGCAGATCGCGCGCCTGGGCAACGCGTGAGGATACATCGCGCATCACCGCGTCGATCGCCAGCTTGTCCGCCGGATCGTACTCGCTCGGGGCGCCCACCGTGGCCGCGTAATCCGCACGCATGGCCTCCAGGCGCGGCCCGAACCCCTCGTCCCCCACCGTGGGCAAATACAGATTGGTGCCGTAGCGCTCGTAGCCCCACGCGCGCAGGGGCAGGTACGGCATGATGTCGGACGGGTTGATGATGTTGAAGATGTTGCCATACCGGCCGGCATGCGCGTCGTGACGCACCGTGGTTGCCGGTGCAGCGAACGTGTACGCGTACACGCGCTCCACCTCGTCCAGCGACGACATCTGGTCGCGCCCGTCCTCCTGGGCGCGGGCCCGCAGGTCATCGAGCTCGGAGGCCACCAGGTTGGCGATGGCCCCGCCGCGGCTGTGGCCCACAACCAGCACCTCGACCTCGGCGCCCGAAGCGCGCGACTCCTCAACCCACCGGTTGAGCTCGCAGCAAATGTCCTCGGCCGCACGGAAGTAACCGCGGTGGTCGTTGGCACCGTCGAGCGCCATCCGCACGGCCGCGCGGTCAGCGGCGTCGGCAGCGGTATCCGCCCCCGCCAGCGCGGAGACGAAGGTAAGCCAGTCCTCAAGCACGTCGGCCATGGGGCTGATCGCATCGTTGAGGCTCTCGCGGGCGCGCTCCAGCGGAATCTGGGCGAGCCGCATGGCACGGCGATGGCCCTCGGCCGCACGCGCACGGGCACGGTCGGCCGCATCCGCGACAGGGGC
>ERZ1032357.455-NODE-455-length-11949-cov-47.064654_pt1 | contig 11949 bp, 19 predicted proteins | sample MGYA00517100_ERZ1032357 | MGnify/ENA primary metagenome ERZ1032357 (study PRJEB33719, sample SAMN04262589) | wastewater metagenome | biome: periurban shantytown; feature: animal feces; material: feces | host: Canis lupus familiaris | place: Peru: Lima | collected...
CCCTCGGCGGCGCCGACGCGCGCGAGCTCGCGCGCTGGGCGCAGGGCCGCATCGACGCCGCACGGTAGGCCGGCGGGGGCATCCGGTGAAAACGGTTCACGCGTGAGTCGCTCGCCGATAAAGGGTTCGCGTGCGAACCATCCGGCACGTAGAGGGTTCGGGTTTGGGCCGTCTGGAAGCGTTTTTGCGGTCTGGATGGTCTGAATCCGAACCCTTTATATGTCGGGTTGCCGGACGGTCCAAAACCGACCCCGCTGGTCGCGCGAACCCACGTAGACGATGCGACGATGCCCCATACGATGCCCCCGCACTTTGGTACGTTGCATCATTATCCAACAGCAAAAGGCGATTTCTGATTTTTGGAGGGGACGTGGCCGCATACGGGTATACACTGCCCATAAGGTCTGCTGCGGGGAGGCTTGGATGAAAGACAAAGTGCTGCTGAGTGTGCTGTTGCCGGCGACGGGGAGACGCTACGAGTTTCGCGTGCCGTACGATATGACGGTCGAGGACGCCGCGCGTATGATCTCCGAGCTGCTGGCCGCTCGCGAGCGCGAGCAATACGAGGCTAATCCGCAGGCGGACCTTGCCATTATCGACCCGTTGTCCGCGTGCCCGGGCAACATGCTCAACCCGCGCGATCTGATCCGCGTGCTCGTGGAAAACGGGGATCTGTCGGACGGCACGCTGGTTGCCGTGGCGTAAGGCGGACGGTTCATGGCGGGTATCAACATCAAGTACAGCGCCGCGCTCAACGCGCTCGTGCTCAAAGTGGGCAGGCGGGATGCGGTGAACTACCGCCTGCTGGCGCAGGCGGAGCAGGCGCAAAGCGCCTGCCTGTTGGAGGTGCACCAGGAAGGGGATCGCACCTTTTACTACAGCGTGGGCGCCCTCAAGCGTCTCGATGCACTCATGGCACTGCCGCTTTCGCTCGTGCAGTACCGCACGCTGCTGGAATCGCTGCGCGATGTGATGGAGCTGTGCGTGCGCGAGGGGCTGCCCCAAGGCAACATCTGCTTTGACCCCTCATGCGTATTCGTGGACGAGCGCGCCGCCCTGCACGTTGCGTTCGTGCCCTTCGAACGGGTGGATGGGACGAGTTCGGCACTGGAGCTGCTGGAATATATCAGTGGGCGCGCCGTTCGAATGGTGCTACCGCAAGACAAGGCCGTGCGCGACAAGGTAGCGGCGTTTGCCCGGAGTCGCAGCGTGCTGCCTGCGGCCGATTTCAACGCGTTTTTGACGGAGTGCTTCGGCGCCGGCGCCGCGAGCGAGCAGCTGGGCGCGTGTGGGTCGCGGCTGGGGTCTGGCATGCTCGCGGGATCGAGTTCGCTGGGCCGTACGTCCACGACCGCCGTGGACACGCATGTGATGACGGAGGCCGAGCGCGCGCAGCGCCCACGCACGAGCGGCTTGCTGGGAGCTTACGCCTCGGCGCGCGATGCGGATGCGGCGCACAGACCCATGGCGCTCGATCCCGTTGCCATGATGACGGGCGCGGCGCCACGACGCCACGTTGCCCGTGGGGTCGCCACCGAGGTGGGCGGCATGGTGGATTCCGGTCCGCTTGCGCATGTTGAGGGGACCACGCTGCTGCGGCCACCTGAGCCGCCTGGGGATGCTGTCGCATCTGAGCCACCTGCCGATGAGCCGCCGCGCACGTCCGTTTTCGTGCTCGAGCGCCTGCGTGATCATGCGTGCTACGAACTGCCCTGCGCCCCGGTTGTGATCGGGCGCTCCGCGACGTGCGACATCGCGGTGGCGGGAAACGGCGCGCTGAGCCGGCGTCATGTGCGGCTTGATATGGCGGCGGGCCTGATCGAGGATCTGGGTTCGGCAAATGGCACGCAGGTGCGCGGGCAGCGCCTTGCGGCGCATGTGCCCGTCCCGCTTGCCGCAGGCGAGGAATTCATCTTGGCCGATGAGGCGTTTTTGGTGGCTATGCGCTAGCCGCTGTACGTTGCAGTGCCCGGGTGCGCGTGGCGCGTGGCGTGGTGGCCGTCAAGGGCCGCGGGTGCTGCGCGCGGAAGCGGGTAAAAGTTATGGAATCGCCTGCACAGATGAAGTTTTACTGGCGCATACGTGCGCATCGGCGTATAGTAACGAATGTTTTGTCGGCTCCTGCCGCGTTTCGTCATGTCGCAACCAGCCAGATGCGGCGTGCACGGCAGCAGGAGGCACGAGGCTAACCCATCCAAAAGGTTGGGCGAGCCGGATGCCCGAGACGGCCTTGAAAGAGGAGGGCTCACGCCTTACGTGGCGCGCCCGCCGATTGAAAGACAGGTCGGGACACGGTTCGTCCAAGAGGCCAACCCCGTGCTTAAAACCCCAGTAAGGAGTGAAAATGGCTGAGGAGAAGTACATTCCCCGTCTCAAGACCAAGTACAACAACGAGGTCAAGCAGCTCATGCAGGACAAGTTCCAGTATGAGAACGTCATGATGATCCCCAAGTTCGAGAAGATCGTCGTGAACATGGGTGTCGGCGAGGCCGCCACCGATTCCAAGGCCATCGACGGCGCCGTCCGCGACCTGCGCGTCATCACCGGTCAGCAGCCCATGGTCACCCGCGCCCGCAAGTCCATCGCCTCCTTCAAGCTGCGCGCTGGCATGCCCATCGGCGCCAAGGTCACCCTGCGCGGCGACCGCATGTGGGAGTTCTTCGATCGTCTGACCTCCGTCGCGATCCCCCGTATCCGCGACTTCCGCGGTATTTCCGCCAAGTCCTTCGACGGCCGTGGCAACTTCTCCATGGGCGTTACCGAGCAGCTCATCTTCCCCGAGGTTGACTTCGACTCCGTCGATCACACCCGTGGTATGGACATCACCATCGTCACCACCGCCAAGACCGACGAAGAGGCCAAGGCCCTTCTCGACGCCTTCGGCTTCCCGTTCAAGAAATAGGTTCTTAAAGCCCTGGGGCCCACGGGCGGTGCGCGAAGAGCACGTGCCGCCCGTCCCAAGGCGCATATATCAATATGTGAGGAGGAAATAAGTGGCTAAGACATCGATGATCGTCAAGTGCAATCGCAAGCAGAAGTTCTCGACCCGCGAGTACACGCGCTGCCAGCGCTGCGGCCGTCCGCACTCTGTGTACCGCAAGTTCGGCCTGTGCCGTGTCTGCTTCCGCGAGCTGGCGCTCAAGGGCGAGCTTCCCGGCATCAAGAAGGCCAGCTGGTAAGTCACTGCCAGCGCGCGAGCCGCTCATTGATGCGGAACACGCGCACGGAAGACGTGTCCTATAGGCTTTTCCGCTAAGGGTGGGAGAGTACCGAGGACATGGACTCATCAAGAACGAAGGAGAATCCACATGAATCTCACCGACCCGATCGCAGATATGCTCACGCGCATCCGCAACGGCAATGCTGCGAACAAGGCCGAGGTCTCGATGCCGAGCTCCAAGAAGCTCGTCGAGATCGCTCGAGTCATCTACGAGGAGGGCTACATCGAGGGCTACACCGTTGAGGACACCGCCCCCGCCAAGACCCTGCACATCACCCTCAAGTACGGTCCCAAGAAGTCCAAGGTCATCAACGGCATCAAGCGCTACTCCAAGCCCGGTCTGCGCAAGTACGCCGGCGTGAAGGACCTGCCCCGCGTCCGCGGTGGCCTGGGTACCGCCATTGTTTCCACCAGCCAGGGTGTCATGGCCGACCGCGATGCTCGCAAGAAGGGCATCGGCGGCGAGGTCGTCGCCCTCATCTGGTAATTCGCTTAGGCGAGTAGAAGGAAAGGAGAACACCGTGTCTCGTATCGGTAAGAAGCCTGTCCAGATTCCCGCCGGAGTCGAAGTGGCAGTTGACGGCACGCACGTGACCGCGAAGGGCCCCAAGGGTACTCTTGAGGCCGATTTCTATGAGAAGCTCACCATCGAGGTCGCCGACGGCGTTTTGACCGTCTCCCGTCCCGACGACGAGCGTGAGACCCGTGCCCGCCACGGCCTCACCCGCGCCCTCATCCAGAACATGGTCACGGGCGTTTCCGAGGGCTACACCAAGGTCCTCGAGCTCGCCGGCGTCGGCTACCGTGTCCAGCTCAAGGGCAAGGACCTCGACCTGTCCCTCGGTTACTCTCACCCGGTGATCTACACCGCTCCCGAGGGCATCACCTTCGAGTGCCCCGACAACACCCACATCCACGTCAAGGGCATCGACAAGCAGCAGGTCGGCCAAGTTGCCGCCGAGATCCGTGCCAAGCGTCCGCCGGAGCCTTACAAGGGCAAGGGCATTCACTACCTGGGCGAGCACATCCGCCGCAAGCTCGGCAAGGCCGCTAAGTAGTAGAGCGCTTCCACGTCGTAAGACCAGCACCCCGTCAGGTGCTGGCAGGACTTCTTAAGGAGTTTCACATGAACAAGCAACAGGCAAAGCGCGCCGGCCTCAAGCGTCGTCAGCGCCGTGTCCGCGGCAAGATCTTCGGCACTCCCGCCCGTCCGCGTCTGCGCGTCGTGCGTTCCAACGCCAACATCTATGCCATGATCGTCGACGATACCAAGGGTCACACCCTGGTCTCCGCCTCCACGCTCGAGGCCGAGTTCGAGGGCACCAAGACCGGTAACAAAGAGGCTGCCGAGAAGGTCGGAAAGCTCGTGGGCGAGCGCGCCCTCGCAGCCGGCATCAAGACGGTTTCCTTCGACCGCGGTGGCCATATCTACCACGGTCGCGTCAAGGCCCTCGCCGACGGTGCCCGCGCCGCCGGTCTCGAATTCTAGGAGGTTAGAGCATGGCTCGTAATCAGCAGAAGCAGCAGCGCGAGGCCTCCGAGTTCGAGGAGCGCGTCGTTTTCATCAACCGCGTCGCCAAGACCGTCAAGGGCGGTCGTCGCATGAGCCTCGTGGCCCTCGTGGTCGTGGGCGATGGCAAGGGCAACGTCGGTCTTGGCATGGGCAAGTCCGCCGAGGTGCCGCTGGCCATCTCCAAGGCTTCCATCGACGCCAAGAAGAACATGTTCCACGTGCCCGTCACCGCTGAGGGCACCATTCCCCACGACGTCCAGGGCGAGTTCGGTGCCGCCAGCATCATCATGCGCCCCGCCGTCGAGGGTACCGGTGTTATCGCCGGTGGCGCCGTGCGTCCGCTCTTCGAGCTCGCCGGCATCAAGAACATCCTGTCCAAGTCTCTCGGTTCCGACAACGGCCTGAACATCATCAAGGCTGCTGCCGAGGGCCTCAAGCAGCTCTCCAGCCCCGAGGATGTCGCCGCCCGCCGCGGTCTCACCGTCTCCGAGATGTTCATCGGCAAGAAGGAGAACTAGGCATGGCTACCATCAAGATCAAGCAGGTTCGCAGCATCAACGGCTGCAAGGAGGACCAGCGCCGCACCGTGCGCGCCCTCGGCCTGCACCGCATCAACGACACGCGCGAGATCGCTGACAACGAGAGCGTCCGCGGCATGATCTTCAAGGTCAAGCACCTCGTTGAGATTGTAGAGGAGTAACAATGCAGCTTCATGATCTGACTCCGGCCGCGGGTTCCACCCACAGCCGTAAGCGCGTCGGTCGCGGCAACTCCGGCAAGGGCGGCACCTACGCCGGCCGTGGCCTCAACGGTCAGGGCTCCCGCTCCGGCAGCACCAAGGGCGCCGGCTTCGAGGGCGGCCAGACCCCGCTCGCGATGCGCCTCCCCAAGCTCCCGGGCTTCAAGAACCCCCGTCGCATCGAGTACACCGCGGTGAACGTCTCCACCCTCGAGGTGAAGTTCGAGGACGGCGCCGTTGTCGACGGTGCCTCCCTCAAGGCCGCCGGCATCACCAAGTCCGAGTTCGAGCCGGTCAAGGTGCTCGGTGACGGTGAGATCACCAAGAAGCTCATGGTCAAGGTCGACAAGGTCTCCGCTTCCGCGAAGGCCAAGATCGAGGCCGCTGGCGGAAAGGTTGAGCTCCCTTGCTAACTGGTCTAAAGAACACCTTCCGCATCAAAGAACTCCGCGGAAAGATTCTTTTTACCATCGCGATGCTCGTCGTGTACCGTATCGGTGCGCACGTTCCGGTGCCCGGCATCCCCTTCCAGGGGATGTCGGCCCTTTTTACATCCGCCGGTGACACGTTCGCCAGCGGCGCGATGGCCCTGTTGAATCTTTTCTCGGGCGGTGCGCTTTCCTATGTGTCCGTCTTCTCCCTGGGCATCATGCCCTATATCACCAGCTCCATCGTGATGCAGATGCTCCAGGCCGTCGTGCCGAGCCTGCACGAGCTGGCGCGTGAGGGCGAGGTTGGTCAGACCAAGATCACCCAGTACTCGCGCTACCTCACGCTCGCCTTGGCGCTTTTGAACTCCGTGGGTTACCTCTTCCTCTTCAAGAGCTTTGGTATCCAGTTCACCGGTGCCGAGGCCCCTGAGATCATCTTCGACATCATGATCGTGGGCACGCTCACCGCGGGCGCCATGCTCATCATGTGGATCGGTGAGCTCATCACCCAGCGCGGCATCGGCAACGGCATGAGCCTGATCATCTTCGCCAACATCATGGCCGGCCTGCCGCAGGCCATCATCCAGTCCATGGACGGTGGCAGCGTCGCGATCATCACCACGCTCGTCGTCGTCCTGGTGATTCTGTGCGTCATCCCGTTCATCGTGTACCTCGAGCGCGGCCAGCGTCGCATCCCGGTGCAGTACGCCAAGCGCGTGGTGGGTCGTCGCATCATGGGTGGCCAGTCCACCTACCTGCCCATCAAGGTGAACACCGCGGGCGTCGTGCCGATCATCTTCGCGAGCGCCCTGCTGTACTTCCCGGCTCAGCTCGCCGTCTTCTTCCCCAACGTGGGTTGGATGCAGGCGTTTGCCGGCGCGCTCTCGAGCGGCTGGATCAACTGGATCTTGAACGTCGTGCTCATCGTGTTCTTCGCCTATTTCTACACGTCCATGGTGTTCAACCCGGACGAGACGGCGGAGAACCTCAAGAAGCAGGGCGGCTTTATCCCCGGCGTGCGCCCGGGCAAGCAGACCGCCAAGTACATCAAGAATGCGCTCAACAAGATCACCCTGCCGAGCGCCGTGTTCCTGGCCCTCATCGCCATCGTCCCCTCGATCGTGTTCTCGTTCACCAACAACGCCCTGATCCAGGCCTTCGGCGGCACCTCGGTGCTCATCATGGTCGGCGTGGTGCTCGATACGATCGACAAGGTCGAGAGCCAGCTCAAGATGTACGATTACGACGGTTTCTTCAAGTAGGACGTGTAAGGAGTCTCGCATGAACATCGTCCTGTTGGGCGCCCCCGGCGCCGGTAAGGGCACGCAGGCCCAGCGCCTTGTCGCCGATTTTGGCGTGGCGCACATCTCCACGGGCGACCTGCTTCGCGCGGCGGTCAAGGCTCAGTCCGAGCTCGGCGTCGCTGCCAAGAAGTACATGGATGCCGGTGAGCTCGTGCCCGATCAGCTCGTCATCGACCTGGTCAAGGAGCGCCTCGCCGCCGATGACGCCCAGAAGGGCTTCATCCTCGACGGCTTCCCGCGCAACACCACGCAGGCCGTGACGCTCGACACCGAGCTGTCCGCCATGGGCCGTGAGCTCGATGGCGCGCTGCTGGTCGATGTGCCGGCGGAGGTCATCGTCGATCGCCTGTCCTCGCGTCGCACCTGCCGCGACTGCGGTTACACCGCGGGTCCCGACACCCAGACGTGCCCCAAGTGCTCTGGTGAGATGTACCAGCGCGACGACGATAAGCCCGAGACCATCAAGAACCGTCTTGACGTGTACGAGAAGAACACCAGCCCGCTGGTGGAGTACTACCGCGGTCAGGGAATCCTCAAGGTCGTCGACGGCAACCGCGACATCGATGTCGTGTACGGCGATGTGAAGGCTGAGCTCGGTCTATGATTAAGATTAAGTCTGCGGCCGAGATCGAGCAGATGAAGAAGGCCGGAGCGCTGTCCAAGATGGCGCTCCGCCACGTTGGCGCCATGATTCGCCCTGGCGTATCGACGTTCGAGCTTGACCAGCTCGCCGAGCAGATCATCCGCATGCATGGCGGCACCCCCGCCTTTAAGGGCTACGGCGGGTTCCCCGGCTCCATCTGCGCGTCGCTGAACGACGCCGTGGTCCACGGCATTCCCAATCCCGACGTCATCCTGCGCGACGGCGACGTGATCTCCATCGACACCGGCGCCATCGTCGACGGCTGGGTGGGGGACAACGCGTGGACCTTCTACGTGGGCACCCCCAGCACCGAGGTCAAGGGCCTGTGCGAGTGCACCCTGGATTGCCTCAAGGCCGCGATCGAGCAGGCTGTGCCGGGCAACCACATCGGCGATATGGGCCATGCGGTCCAGACCCTTGCCGAGGGCAATGGCTACGGCGTGCTGCGCGATTACGTCGGTCACGGCGTGGGCCGCGCGATGCACGAGGATCCCAACGTGCCCAACTACGGCAAGAAGGGCCGCGGCGTCAAGCTGCAGGCCGGCATGGTCATCGCCATCGAGCCCATGATCACGCTCGGATCCAACCACGTGCACACCGGTGCGGACGGTTGGCTCGTGAGCACCGACGACGGTCTGTCCGCCGCGCACTACGAGAACACGATCGCCATCACCAACGACGGCCCCGTGATTCTCACCCAGGACGCGCAGGGCCCCTGGTGCCCCATGTCCGGCGGTTCTATGTAGTCTGTCCGCTCGGGATCGGGCGTATATCGTCCGCTGCTCGGACAGTCCTGCGCAAGACGGAGCGTCCACTGGACGCTCCTTTGCGTGCGGAACTGCGCTCGGACGATATACGCCCGATCCCGAGCTACGAGTACATTCTCCGTAGGGGTCGGCCGGGCATTTACCTCCGTCGCGAGTTCCGCACGAGCCGAAGAGCCCAGTGGGCTCTTCGTGCGAGCAGGACTGTTCGAGCAGCGGAGGTAAACGCCCGGCCGACACCGGGCGGAAGAATTTGTGAAGCGATTGAGTAATACTCGATTGCCTGTTCTGCATGTAGTAACATGCACTGTTGCTGTCGTTTCTGAGAGAAAGATGCTGCACGTGAAGAAGGAAGACGCCATCGAGCTTGAGGGCACGGTCACCGAGCCGCTGCCGAACGCCATGTTTCGCGTCGAGCTTGAGAACGGTCATTCGGTTCTCTGCTCCATTTCGGGCAAGATCCGCATGAACTACATCCGCATCCTGCCGGGCGACAAGGTCGTGGTGGAGCTTTCCCCCTATGACCTCACGCGCGGTCGCATCACCTATCGCTATAAGTAGCGACACGCATTGCACATGCTTGCGAACCGAGAGGGGAGTGCTCTGCCCCGTCGGTTCGTATACGTGTGTTCCAGCCATTCGTTATTAACGCCTGCGGCTGGGCGAGTAGATAACATTCCACCTTGTAGCTTGAGCACTACCCGAAAGGAAGAACGATGAAGGTACGCCCTTCCGTCAAGAAGATGTGCGATAAGTGCAAAATCATCCGCCGCCATGGCAAGGTGCTCGTCATTTGCGAGAACCCGCGCCACAAGCAGCGCCAGGGCTAAGAGAGGAGATCCACAGTGGCCCGTATTAACGGTGTCGACCTTCCGAACGAGAAGCGTGCGGAGATTGGTCTGACCTACATCTACGGCATCGGCCGCACCACCGCAGCGAAGATGTGCGCCGATCTGAACATTGTCGACGGCACTCGCATCAAGGACCTCACCGAGGAGCAGATCTCGGCGATCCGCGATTACATTGATAAGAACGGCCTGATGGTCGAGGGCGACCTCCGTCGTGAGCGCTCCCAGAACGTCAAGCGCCTCATGGACATCGGCTGCAACCGCGGCCTCCGTCACCGCAAGGGCCTCCCTGTTCGCGGTCAGCGCACCCACACCAACGCTCGCACCCGCAAGGGTCCGAAGCGTCAGATCGGTGCCAAGAAGAAGAAATAAGGGAGACTGACGCATCATGGCTACTGCAAAGAACAAGCGCGGCGCCTCCACTCGCATCAAGCGCGCCGACCGTAAGAACATCTCCGTGGGCCAGGCTCACATCCGTTCTACGTTCAACAACACCATCGTTTCCATCACCGATCCCGCGGGCAACGTCATCGCCTGGCAGTCCGCTGGTACCGTGGGCTTCAAGGGCTCCCGTAAGTCGACCCCGTTTGCCGCCCAGATGGCCGCCGAGGCTTGCGCCAAGGCCGCCATGGAGCACGGTATGCACAAGGTCGCCGTCTTCGTGAAGGGCCCCGGTTCGGGCCGCGAGACCGCGATCCGCTCCCTCCAGGCTGCCGGCCTCGAGGTTTCCAGCATCCAGGACAAGACCCCCATCCCGCACAACGGCTGCCGCCCCAAGAAGCGTCGCCGCGTGTAACTGAAAGGATCGATTAACTATGGCAATCGACAGGACTCCTGTTCTTAAGCGCTGCCGTCAGCTCGGGATCGATCCCGCTGAGCTCGGTTACAGCAGCAAGAAGGAATCTATCCGTCAGCCCAAGCGCCGTCGCAAGGAATCCGAGTACGGCATGCAGCTGCGCGAGAAGCAGAAGGTCAAGTTCATCTACGGCGTTCTCGAGAAGCAGTTCCACCACTACTACGAGCACGCCCTCCGCATGGACGGCGTCACCGGTGAGAACCTCATGACCATCCTCGAGACCCGTCTCGACAACGTCGTGTTCCGCCTGGGCTTCGCTCGCACCCGCAAGGAGGCTCGCCAGACCGTCCGCCATGGTCACTTCACCGTCAACGGCAAGCGCGTGGACATCCCGTCCTACCGCGTGAAGGCCGGCGACGTCGTGGCCGTGGGCGAGAAGTTCCGCGACCTGCTCCCCATCAAGGAGGCCCTCATCTCCTCTGAGCGTTTTGAGGTTCCCGGCTGGCTCGAGGTCGACATCGAGAAGCTCTCCGGCAACGTCATCTCGCTGCCTTCCCGCGAGCAGATCAGCGGCGACATCAACGAGCAGCTCATCGTCGAGCTCTACTCGAAGTAATCGGTTGCGCGCTACGCTGGAGGTATTACATGTCCGAATTCATTAGGCCCCAGGTTCACGTCGAGGAGATCAGCGACACTGCCGCTCGCGTCTCCGTCGAGCCTCTGGAGCGCGGGTATGGCGACACGCTGGGTAACTCCCTGCGCCGCGTGCTGCTCTCCTCGCTCGAGGGCGCAGCCGTCGAGGCCATCCAGATCGATGGCGCCCAGCACGAGTTCACCACGATTCCCAACATGGTCGAGGATGTCACCGACATCGTCCTGAACGTGAAGGGTCTCGTGTTCCGCACGCTCGGTACCACGGACGAGGGCACCGCGACCATCTCGGTCGATGGCCCGTGCGAGGTTACCGGCGCTGACTTCTTCATTCCGTCCGAGTTCGAGCTCGTCAACCCCGAGCAGCACATCGCCACCCTCACCGAGGGCGGTCACCTGACCATGAGCATGCGCATCGGGTACGGCCGCGGCTATGTGTCCTACGAGCAGAACAAGCGCGACAACGATCCGATCGGCATCATCCATGTCGACTCGCTCTTCTCCCCGGTCAAGCGCTGCGCCAAGCTCGTCGAGGCGTGCCGTGTTGGCCAGCACACCGACTACGATCGCCTCGTTCTCGAGATCGAGACCAACGGCGCGATCAACCCGCGTGACGCGGTGGTCTCCGCTGCCAACATCATCAACCAGCACATGGCTGCGTTCATGACCCTGGCTGACGAGCCCGAGGCGGAGGAGGAGATCTCCATCTTCGCCCCCGAGGTGACGAGCGATAACGCCGAGCTTGACAAGCAGATCGAGGATTTGGACCTTTCCGTCCGCTCCTACAACTGCCTCAAGCGCGCGAGCATTCACTCCGTGCGTCAGCTGGTCGAGTTCTCCGAGAACGACCTGCTGAACATCCGCAACTTCGGCGTGAAGTCGATTGAGGAAGTCAAGGACAAGCTTGAGTCCATGGGTCTGAGCCTCAAGGCTTAAACCCTAGGTATAGAGGAGAACTAGACCATGCGTCACAACAAGAAGAAGGGCCTGAAGCTCGGCACCGATGCCAGCCACACCAAGGCCATGAAGAAGAGCCTTGC
>ERZ1032357.457-NODE-457-length-11884-cov-15.412376_pt1 | contig 11884 bp, 11 predicted proteins | sample MGYA00517100_ERZ1032357 | MGnify/ENA primary metagenome ERZ1032357 (study PRJEB33719, sample SAMN04262589) | wastewater metagenome | biome: periurban shantytown; feature: animal feces; material: feces | host: Canis lupus familiaris | place: Peru: Lima | collected...
TTATCGATGTCCGTAGTGTGCTGCCGTTGCGTGGTTTGCAGCGATGTTATATTAGTCGTGTTTGCTTGTACCTTTTTGTCAGTTGCGGCGGTCGATTGTTTGAGCGTATTAACGTCCGTAACCAGTTGTTCTACCGCGCTGGGGTTCCAGCCGTTAATAGCGGCGCTTGTCTCGTTGACCTTTCTAACAGGCTCGACCGTTGTAGGCCGCAAAGTTTTTCCGAATTCAATTTGTGCGATAGCCATTAAAAGCTCCTATCTGTTAGTGCCGGGTACAGAGTGTGACGCACATCACGCATCTCGCCCTGCAGTTTAGCAATGTCGGACTCGATGTTTGAATTGGGGTAATCCGGGGCGGTGTTATCGATAACGCCCTGCCCCGAGGTTTCGTAACGCAGAATCAGGCGCCCATAATTCTCGGTGCCGTACACTGCGCCCGTGTCGAACCTGATGTCAGACCAAGACTCTGGTACGTAGATGCAAAAATGACCGTCGGATGTGAGGCCTACAAATATCATCTGACCGAAGGTCTGCCACAACCATTGCATGTTGTCGTTGATCCATTGCTCAATCTGCGCTCGGTAGTAATCGTCGAATCCCGATTCCATGAACTTCTTAAGCGTTTCTTGAAGCTCCTTGATATTCTCGGTATTGATGTTCACTCGGTCAGTTGTGTTGTTGATATAGTCCTTCATCGCATCGATGATGCAATATAGGTTCGCTACGAGCTGTTCGGGACTTTTAACCTCCCAATACATTTTGGGTAACGTGGGATTTGCAATCATATACGGGTCGAACTAGGTGAGCGTTGCAAACATATATTTCACCTCCTTTACCAAAGCGGAACGGTTGGAACCATGAGTGAAGTAAACAACGTATGCTCCAGCTCATCTAGAATCATAGCATCAACATCCTGCCAGTCGCGCACGAATTGCACAGCTTTGTCGGTTGCGCTGCCCTCGCGCATGACGTCCGATTCGCGGTCGTTTCCGGTGCTCGCATAATCCGAATTCCCGGATAGCATCGTCTCGGGGAAGTCCGAGAAGATATCGCGCGATTTCGAGCGCTCCCTCCCGTCTTGAAACGGATTCACGCCCTGCTCCACGCGTGCATACAGCAGTTTGTATTTCGGCATGATCTCGTTGATCTTGCGCAGATACGCGCGTTTCCATCGCGAGGGCGTGATGATGGACACCTCGCGGTCGTAGAAGCGATTCAGGAACTTGCTGCAAAACCGCGTGTACTGCGCATCGCTGTAAGCATCGAATCGCCAAGAATCATTGTCAAATGGCTTGTAAAACCCCATCTCGTACCACTCGCCTAGGGTGATCGTCATGCTGTCGTAACGCGCGTTCGTGGGGACCTCGGGAAACTCGAACATGTCTAACCTCTCTCGATGAGCGTGTCGTAACGATGCCGCAGGTCGTAATTGTCGGTGATGTTGTCTCGCGCCCATACCACTGTTATAGGCTCTGCTAACCTGTCGCCGAATCGCGCATTGAGCTTATCGCACGCGGTTCGGCGCGTGGTGAGCGGGGAAAGGCGTGCAAGCTCGGTCGGCTGCATGGTCGAGTTAACTTCGTCCTCTATCATGCGCTCCTCCTTGAAGGGCATGGAGTCGATGCCGAGTTCGCGATAAATCGCATCCCACGTGTTCGCCCACTCGGTCTGCAGCTTGTCCCCGATGTACTCCTTCGCGCGCTCGGGCATGGTCGCGCTTGTCTGGATGTCCGCGAAATTGTCGTACGCGAGCACGAACGGCTCTCCGTTTGCGATGTTCTTATAGAAATTTTGCACATCGTACGCGCGGTCCTGCGGCCCGGTGATGACCAGCGGCATTCGCATGTGGTACCGGTTGATCTGCTTCGTGCGCATGATGTCGGTCAGCTCGCGCGCCCAGATGTTGATCTTCACCATGAGCGGGTACCGGGTTGAGTTCTCCCAGATCCATACGCCGTTTTTCCAATCGCACATGAAGTTCGTTTTGCCGGTCGCGCCGATCGCGCGCCACGAGCGCGGTTCGTCGTACATGTTCGGTGCGCCCTGCTGCACTGCCCTGAGCGTCAAGAGCGTCCCGCTGGCGGGAGACGGGTACGCGAGGGTCGCGGCGCCCTCGGTCAAGAGCACCCATTCCAGATAACGCTCGTTGCAAGTCTCGGGCAGTCCCACCCAGCGGAAGCGCGACAACGCAAGCTCCATAAGGTCGTTTTGGAACATGGTGAAGAGCTGCTGATTGTACGCCTCCGTCTGCCAGTACGTGGCTTGCTGCCCCGGCCTGAACGGTTTTTTCTGCTTGTAACCCCTGCGGCCCTTGCTCATTTTCAAACCTCCTTATAAACGGTCTGCGCCTGCAATGCGGCCTTCATGGATGCTTGCGCGTTGCGTTGCGCGGCTGCCTGCTCCTCCATAAGCTCCGCCATGAGCGCATCATGCGCCTGCGCATCCTTGCTCATGGTGGCCTCGCGTTGCGCGCGGTTCACTTTATAAGCAATGAGCGCGTCGATTTCCGCATCGGTCATGTTCTGATACGTCCCGGCTTTCAACAGCGCGTCGATGTCGGGTTTCGGTTCGATCAGGTCCGGCATTTTCCCTCCTAAAAGTTGTCGTATATACTCACGCGGCCTATCTCCTCCGGCGCGTCCCAAACGGTCACGCCTTTTATGAGTATATCCTTTATTGCGGCCTGCGCTCCCTCCACGGCATTCCCGGTGCCGCTGCACCAGACCTCGGCGCATTTCCAGTAGGTGAAGTGCCGCATGACCTGCATCCGCTCCATGCTCCACTCGCGCATGAGGGCGTATCCGTACCGCGCGAATGCCGAGGCCGCGTTCATGATGTCGCATTCGCGCTGCGTGACGACCTGCGCGAAGAGGGCGCACGGTGCGGTCGCGCTCGATTGTCCGTTGGCCCCCGCGCCGAACTGCACCGGTGCTGCGACGCCCGCCTGCTTCAACCCCGCGTCGATCGCGTCAATCGCGGTCGCGAACGCACGCCTCGCGTTCGCGTCCCCAGTTGCCTTCGAACGCGCCGCGTTCGCGTCGTTCGTGGTCTTGGTGTTCGCCGCGTTGGTGCGCGTGAGCGTGGCACTTGCGTTTGCGCTGTATGTGCTCGCGTCGTTGCGTATGTTGGTGTTGTTGGTAGCGGTCTCGCTTTGGATACCGTAGGTCGCTGCGGTGTAGTGCTCGGCGTTGAGCGTCTTCGAAAGCGCGTTGATCTGCGCAAGCTGCGACATCGTTTCATTGTTCGACTGCGAGACTGCAGCAGCTGCATTCGCGGCGGGGAACGATACCGCCATGTCGGTGACGCCGCTCACGGCTGCGGTCGCGGCCCCCGGGGCACCGCCCAAGAAAGCCCCCGTTACGACGTTGCCGATGGTCCGCGCGGCTGAGGTCGCGTTGTTGTTCGCGGTCGTGATCGCGACTACTGCGTTCTGCGCGCCGGTGATATCCGTCGATGTTGCATTGTCGGCCTTGCAGTCGGCTGCTAGTTTCTGGTTCGCAGCGGTCGCTCCCTTCAATGCGGCCGCGTTCGCGTTGATTGTGATGGAGTTGTTCGCGTTGACGTTCACTCTGTTCACGTCCACTGTATTCGCCGCTGCATTGTTCGCGTTGGTTTGCGCAGTGGCGTTAGACGCAAGCGCGTTGGTGTACGCGGTGTCGTTGGACGCAAGAGCGGACGCCTGCGCGTTGTCCGCAGCGAGCTTGGCGTGCGCGCGGTTGTACACGGTGGTGTACTCGGCACGGCTCGCCGCGCTCTGCATGACCTGCATGATGGGGAGATTCCAGCTCTTGAGGTATTCGCCCCAAGCTCCGCCGAAACTGTACGTGCGCCCCTCCATCGTCTGAAACGTGAGGCTGTCGGTCGCGCCCGCGATTCCAAGCAAACGCGCATCGATCGATATGTACGGCATGATCAGGTTCACCGCGCTCGCAACCTCGATGCCCTGCGCACCCAAATCCTCAACGCGCACGAGCGAAGATGCGCCGCGCTCGTCGCTCACGCGGATCGCGGCGTAGGGGTAGGTGTAGAGCTTCGCGAACGGGGCCGCTTGCGCAGGGTATGCGAAATCGGAAACACCAGGTTGCAAAAACGGCTCGACCCTCTGCACCGCATCGCATACGGTGACAGGCACCCCCCATAGCGTGAAACCGCCCGACTGCGTGAGCAGTTCGGCGGGAGCGAAGAAGACCCCTTGAACTGTCTGCTTGAGCCACGGCGCATTCTGCTCAATCGCGCGCAGGAACTTTTGAAGATCTCCCACCGCGACTGAATACACGCGCGATGCGAGGATTCCGGACGTGTCCGGCTCGGAAAGCGCGGGGACGGTCGGAGCGGATGCGGTGCCGAAAGCGCCCTGCAGATCACACGCCGTCACGATGCAGGCGCGTTGACCCTCGGCACTGTAATTCTTCACCGCGCGGCTGCGCTCGATATAAGGCTCACCACCGGTGTTCACGTCCGCTGTGAGCAGATAGGCGGAGTTGTCGCGCGGATTCGCAAGGAACTCCGCAACCGGTGAGGCTGCCACGGGAGCGTGGCCGCGCTCGAGGAGGATGTAATCGAAGCGCATATCGTTGATGTATGTCGTCCACATGTCCAGCTCGAGGACCAGGCGCGTGGAGTTCGGTGAGAGCTGCTGCGCGTCCAAGACGAAATAGAAGTACCGCGCCTTTCGCCCACCGTCCGCATACTCGATGGGCTGCGCATCGCTCGTCATGCGCGGTAGATCGACTACCAGGTAATTGTAGGCCTGCGCGGATGTTACGGGCACGGGTACCTTGGCGCTGCCATCGGGCTTGATGTTGAACATCGTCTCGAGATTCACCACATCGCCCTTGAGCGCATCGAACCACTCATCGCGCGCAGCGTCATCGGCGAATTTCACGACGTTCTCGTAATCCCCGCACCACGGCACGTTGCACATCTTGAGCCGGGCGTTCGGTTTGAACCTCGAATAATCGAACGTGTTCTCATATGCGTACACGTCCACATTGTCCAACCCGGGGAAATCATCGCGCATGTCATACCTCCTTAACTGAAAGCGCCCCCGCTCACGCATGAGCAGGGGCGCGCGGCCTATGACCGGATTATACACGCATTTTAAGCGATGGTGATGTCAACGGTCTTGGTGTACTCGGTCGTCGTGCCGGACGGGTTCACGTAAGACGTGGTGCCGGTGACGTGGAGCACGTTACCCGCCTCAAGATCGGACTTCTGCACGTGCAGCACGCCCAGACGATCGACGCGGGTCGCTGAGTTGAGCGCAAGCGGCTCGCCATCGGCCGCAGCGGTCTCACCGGAAACGCTCCACGTGACCGCATCGGGCGCGACCTCGATACCTTCATCGTTCGCGGTGATGGTGCCGGTGAGCTTCACGGTCATCTGCGTGGACCCACCCGGCTTGAGGCTGGTCTCGGCTGCGGTGATGTTCACACCGGTGACGGACTGCGTGATGGTGGGCACGGTGGTGGACGCGTCGGTGGTGAAGAGGATCGCGGGCACGAACGGGGACGCGCTCACCACTTCCCAATGATGGAGGTAGTAGTTGGTTGCAAGGGTCTGCGGGTTGTAGAACGACTCGTTCGCATAGACGTAATCGTTGCAGACGAAGAAATTATCGGTGGTGAGCAGGGCGAAGGCGTTGGGGATGGGAAGCTCGGGGACCTCGATCGTGCGGTATGCGGCCTCGGCCTTATCCAAGTTGAACACGCTCGCGAGGGTATCGACATCAATCGATGCGGCCGCGTCCGCGGTGATGAAGAGCACGAGTTCCTCGGGCTTGGCGAAGGTCGGGATGCCGTACTCCGCGGACACCGGGGAATAAAGCGAACTCGGGAACTTCAGCTTCTTTGCATACGCGCGAACGGCCTTCAGGAATTCCTTACCGGTTGCCTCGTCGGTCGGGGCGGCGCTCACATGATGCTTGAAGAAACCCCAATTCTTTTCATAGTATGCAATCTGATTGAGCATGCATAGGTACTCATCGTAATTGTCGGAATTTCGCGGAACGGTCATGATCGCATCGATGAGGCGGTTCAGGCCCATCTCATCGGCGAAAGCCTGCTGCAGATCGGGAAGCTCGACCGTGATATCGTACCGGTCTTTGCGGTTGACCGTGTGGTACCACACTGCGGCTTCGGGACGGCTCACCTTGAGCAACGTGTTATCGTCTATGTCGTATGTATGAGCCTTGATCCACTTGATCGCGGATTCCTGGATGGCAGAACCGTAGCGGAGATTTGCGCCCTTGAAGACGGTGAGCGGATTCTCCCACTGGTTGTTATGCACGATCTGCGTGCCGATGCGGTTCACGAACGCGTCGACGAACTCGTTGAGATAACGGCGGTTCATGGGATCGAAAAGAAACTTGCTGGTCGCGTCGATGCCCTCGATGGTCGGGTTCGGTACGCGCTGCTGGAAATCGTTGGTACCGGAAAGATACACGCGGCCCGCGATGGTGGTGTTGTTGGTTGCCATTTAAATTTCCCTCCTTAAATGTCAAGGTCAAGCTCGTCGTAATCGGGAATGACCGCGACATCGTCATCGATGATGTCGGCATCGCCGTCCCCATCGGCATCTCGCACGCTCGCGCCGTTGTCGATGTCGATCGCGGCCGCCGTGGTGCGCATCTCGGTGAGCATGTCGGTGATGCCCTGCAGCATCCCCTCCATGCGCTCCATACGGTCGCGCAGATCGTCGAACTCACCGATGCGGTGGGCCTCCTCGCCGTCCACACCTGCGGTCTGCTCGATCTTCTGCTCATCCGGGGTCAGGTTGTCGTTCTGCTCGTCCATGCGCTTACTCCTTTCGTCTATATAAGTTGAGCGCGCCACGCAAGATGCTTCACCTGCGTGGTCGCGCTCATTATAACGCATGGCGAAGCTAATGCACGTTCCATTGAAACACGTAGCCAACTCGCGCGGGGTTCGGGTACCGACTGAACGGTATAGCTCCCCGAATCGTCCCTACTCACGGATTTGCGTGCTCGCCGTCGCTCGCGTCGCACTCACTTTACCCCATACAGCGCCATCGCGTCCAGAAAACCCTCGCGCACCTTCACGCTCTCGAACAGCACGCTGCCCTCGTAATACATCTGCACGATCACGCGGAGCGTCTTGCTCGCCCGCTGCGCTGCGATGCGGTTCGGCGTGTTGTCCTTTCGCGTGAGGGCGTACACGTTACCCGCGTTCTTTGGAATCTTGCCGTTGACATAATAATAGCCCTCGGTCATGTCGATCCAGATGCCGTACTCCGTCCCCATGTGGACGCAACCCATGACGTACTTGGCGCGCGGTGGCTTCTTGGAGATGTACCGGTTATCCTCGGCGAAATCGTTTGCATAGGTGGCTTTCGTATAACCGGTGATCTGCCCCATGCGCCCTGCGAGCGTGTGCTCCATGCGGTAGGCATCGTGCTCATCAGGCTCGACGTAGTGCAGCAGGCACATCTTATCGCGGTACCACGTGTATCCGTAGCGCGGAACGCCCCGCACGTCGAACGCCGCGAAATACGGATTGAGCAGATCGACCGCGTTCCCGAGAAGGAAAAGGCGCGGTTTCACGCGCCCCTCGTTGTAAGCGTCCTCGCGCACGCATGAGTCGATGATACGGCTCAGCATGTTCCATTCGTCACGCTTGTAGGTGTGTGTCGCGTCGATGCTCTCCAGAATCGCCTCATCGAAGACGATGTTCTCGACGTTGGCGAACGTGCGCTTCTTCGTTCCCTGCATCTCGGCGAACGCCACGACGTAACCGCATGTCTGCCAGCGAGTCCCCTTCGGCGCGTCCTTCGCGCGGTACTTGAACTCGTTGTTCTCGCACTTGTACTCGAACGCTCCGAACTCATCATCTGTCAACGCCAGTTTGTCGAAATAACTCTTCTTCACGCTGTCGCGCTCGTCGAGCGTTCGGCACACCTCCACGAAACGCCCGTCGCGCTTCAACGAACGATTGAGCGCGTAGGCGCGAAGGCCGTACGTCTTTCCCTTGTTCGGCGCGCCCACCACCATCGTGATATCGGCGTTGAAAGAAAGCGTCTTCTCCCAATTGTAATGCACGCCGTCGTTCAGGTTCACCATTGAGCTTCATTCCCCTCATCGTCGATATATGTGTATGTCGCGCGTCCGCCGTCCACGTCCACCACGCGCTCGGTGGTGTCCACCACGCGCCCGTACCGCTCGCGCATGTACGCGATGGTTCGCGCGTTGCCGCCCTTGTCCGCGTCTCCCAACACACGATCTGACGGGTACAGCGCGATGGATTCGTGCGTGCGGACGTGGGACGTTCGCCCCGTGTAGTCGGTTATGTCCATGTCCAGCACGTCCGCCGCTGCGGGGCGATAATGCTCCAATGCGTGACAAACCGGTTGCGAGACGCGAACGCCCCATCCCAGCACGCGGGGCGCGACCTCGGCGAAACCATGCGCCGCGCTCATGTCATCGATCCAATTCTCGATGTGGTACATGCCGGTGGGGCGGGACAAACCTGCGCATGTGATATGCGCGTGGCTCCCGTCCCAGCTCACACGCGCCTTGTTCCACGCGTCCATGTGCAGCGGGTACGCGTCTCCCTCGACCTCGAATGTTCCCACGCCGGTTAGCGGTGAGGCGTGATCGGGAAAGTTCTTGCGTATGCGCGCCATGCACAGGTCGATCGATGCCGTCACGGCCTCATGGAACGGTGCGAGCGCCCGCATGATATCGCTTGCGGAAACGCACTTGTCGCATGAGATTTTAAGCGAATCGGTATCGCCTCCCAGCACGCGCACGCGCGCGCCGAACTCCTTGTATACAAGCTCGATAGCAGCCACGATCGCCATACGGGAACCGCCCACGATGCGCAGGCCATAAGGATATAGAACGAGTTTCTTCTTAGCCTCCTCATAATGCTCCTTATATGTCCCGCGCGTGACGATCGTATCGCGGTCAACGCATATCTCCCCCGCGTCCACCCGGTAACCGCACTTGAACACGTCTTGCGCCTCCATTCCGTAAATCGAATTGAACATGCCCTTAACCGTCGAATTGTAATAGGCCTCGAGGTCGGCGCGTTCCATCGCACCGCTGCGGATGCGCTCGGCGATACCCTCGGGGATGCTGCCCGGTATATCGCGCGTGTACGGTTCGCCCGTCTCGTATGTCTTCAGGATCTGCTTGCAAGCGTTCTTGCGCGCATAGAACAAATTAGACAGCAACGTGACGTAATCGGGAGGTTTCACGAAGCTCATAGTACCCTCGCCTAAAATGACCTCCATGGAATCCCACCCATACACGCGGCTCATGCACCACAGCTCCAGCTCGGAGACGTTCACGATGCACGATGCGGCTTGAACGAGCTTGCCGAACGCGAAGCGTCCGTTCTCGGCCACGTCCACGTACCCCGCGCTGCGAACCGCCGTCACGGTGTCGCGGTCCGCCTCGCCGCCCCATTCGCCCAGCTGCCCGGCGCCCTTGAACTTCGCTTCGGAAAGCAACGCGATGTCCCAGCGCTCGAACGCGCTCCCCTCGCGCAAGCGGAGGTTCTTGAACCTGATTTGCGCGTGGAATGCGCACCCGAACGGCTCCTCCCAGTGCCGCATCGCCTGATCTAAATCAGTACTGCAAACGCCCTCGGCCATCGCCTGCAGGGTGCTCGGGAGGATGCCGCGGAAATTCACCGGCTGCATGTGACCGTTGATGTAGGCGTGATGCGCGGATGTCTCATCGATGCTGTATACGTTCTCCTGCACGATGCCGGAGTACCGCGCGGAGGTGAACGTGAAGCCTCCCCTGAAACACGCTTTGCGCAGAGCGTATTGCGCGTATGTCGGGGCCAACTCCTCGGAGCACATGCGCTCGAACGCCGCTTGCACCGAAATGGGCTTGCCGTTCTCACGCGGGATGCGCAGGCGACCCGTCTCCATCTTGCCAGCTTGGCGCACAAGCGATGTCTTCGTGAGAACGCGAACGCCCAGCCATTCCGGCCGCAACCACTCGTTCGATTCCAGCAGATACCGCAGATACGCGGGGATTACCTCGGTATCGCGTCCGGCGTAATGAAGTTCCTCGGCGGTTAGCGGTGTCTCGGGCGTTCGGATTTTCGAGTAGTCCCAATCGCCCACCGCCTTCGGCAGCCCGCACGTCTCACCCATCTTGGAGAGTCCGCGCATTTCGAGATAGAAGGTGTCCCAGAAACGGAGCTTCACCGCGCCGTCCTGCACGATATCGACGGTGTACGCGCTCGTCGTGCTCTGCGCGCTCGCGACCATTTCCCAGCGCTCATTAAGCTCGTACATGAGCGGTTGCAGGTCGAACATGAGGTTGTATGCGCAGATGACCGGTATGCAATGCTCCTCTTCGCCCCACGTAATGAAATCATCTATGACACGCTGCATGTCCTCGCCGTGCCGATAAAACGACACGCGCCCCGCACCCACCTCATATGTGCGCAGATCACAACCGCGAATATCATTGACGATGTATAGCACCGGGTAGGCGCGCCACTGATTCCCGCGCTCGTCGATGCAGACGTTGCACGTCTCGGTGTCATACGCGGCTACGATCCTGAATTGCGGTTTACGTTCCTTGCACCCCATGACCCTTTACCTTTTGACTAGCCGAACATGACGATCCTTGATGCCCATAAGGGTGATCCGATCAACTCGGCATCGTACTCGACTTCGGAGTAGAACGCCTCGTTCTCGTCGGTGAAGCCCTCGACAACGGATGTCGGAACGCCCGAACCGATTGCGGCCTTGAATGCTTGCTCGTTCGCACGCAGAACCTTCTCGAATGCCTCCGAAAGCGTCTTCGCACCAAGACCCTGCATGATGAAGCGGGTGCGCTCCTTAGGGTCCTTTCCGCGCCAATACCGCCTCGTGGCCGCATAGAAGACACCCACAGCCTCCTTGCCGTGCTCACCCAACGTGCTCGGCGCGTCGATGCGGGCTAGGTTGATTTGACGCTGAAACAGCAAGTCGGAACGCTCGCGTGCGCTCTTCACCTTGCGCGGTGCGGAGGTCATGCGATCCAATCGCTCGCTCGCCGCACGTACGCGTTTCCGCGCGCTGCGCACCTCGCGCACGTCTCGCGTGCCTTGGTACGACTGCGCGATCTGCGCTCGAACCGATTCGATATAATCAGCTCTCGCGCGTCTCTGTACGGAGCTCATGCCGCTCACGTCCTCGCGCTCCATACGTGCTAAAAGGCGCTTCGCGCGCCTGCGTGCGTTGTAAACCTCGTCCGATGCGCGTTTCGCACGTGCCATTTTTCAACCTCCAAATAAAAAGGCGGTGCGGTAAGTACCGCACCGCCTAACTTAACGCAACGGGAAGTGGGTTTAACAGTCTTGACTATACGAGAACAAGCGTCTTGCGGGTGTTGCCGGTGGGGAGCTTGGAAGATACGAGCTTCATGGGCACGACCTCTCCGTCCTCGAACAGCTGCGCGGCCATGAAGTTGTCGGCTGCGTTGCGCACGCCCTCGGACTGCGAGAAATACGCGGAACCGTCGGCACACACAAGGGTGGTGTTGGTGCAAGGGGTGTCAACGCCGTTCTTATCGCGCGCGCGACGAACTCCCGGCTTGGTAAAAACGCCGATGACGTTCAGCGTCTCGCCCTCGTGGTCGGAAAGAGACTCGGCGTTGTTCATAGCGTTCACGACGAGCTTGCGCGTGCCGGCGTCAGCAGGCTTGATGGAGGAGTAGTTGGAGGCGGTATAAAGGTCGGTGTTGGCGTCGATGGTTGCGAGCTGGTTAGTGTCGGTCATGGTTGGTTCCTTTCTAGAAATTATTTGCCTGTTTGCCGTAAGCGATATCAATCTCGCTCGGGCCGTTCTTGTAATCAATCGCTGTTTGAACGAAAAGCTTTATCGGAATGGAATAGTAATCAGAATCAGTTTCAACGCTT
>ERZ1032357.463-NODE-463-length-11847-cov-15.189790_pt1 | contig 11847 bp, 14 predicted proteins | sample MGYA00517100_ERZ1032357 | MGnify/ENA primary metagenome ERZ1032357 (study PRJEB33719, sample SAMN04262589) | wastewater metagenome | biome: periurban shantytown; feature: animal feces; material: feces | host: Canis lupus familiaris | place: Peru: Lima | collected...
ATGTAGGCATGTACGCGCGTAGTTTTATTTTAGACCCTTTCGCCTTTGGTAACCGAGGAACAAGACGTTGGAGGGAATCCATTCTGAAGCGTATTTATCCGCTTCTTGTAACCACCAAGCCAACCGTTCGTCCTCCGGAACTTCTACGCCCCAATACTCTAAAAAGAGCGCGGGATCAAGCTCGTGTACCGCTTTCTGCATTTCGCCTTCGAGAAGCACGAGGGCCTTTTGCATTTGGGGAATACCAGAGTGGTCGCTATATGTTACGCGAGCAACGCTCCCGGCAGAGAATAAGTCACGCGCCTGATAGCAAAGCACCCCGTGGTATGTCAGCATAAACAAGACGACATCGTTGTATTTTGTATTCTTGTTTGATCCGCGCGTTTGCACAACTCTAGGGCAGAGCAAAGTGGCCTCAGCACGATATCTTGTCTTAAGCTCCTGCGGGAGTGACGTGTAAAGAACGGGGTCGATGTCCGTGGTGTGCTCTTCTTGCGTCGCCGTGTCTTCTAGCCACCACAGGTGTCCATCTGGATGCTTTTTACGGGCATATGCGCGTATGTAAGGCATCTTATCCATGATATCCAGCTTGCGAAACGTATCGTAGTCGATGCCCATGACCTTGAACAACGATTCTTTCTCACCCGTGAGATCGACCTGGAACCTCGGTTCATGTGAGGTTCTCACATGAACAACGCAGTCTTCGTATTTCATCCAACGCGATGTGGGCTTTCCGCCCATCTTGCCAAACATCAGGTAAACGACTTTTACGCTCTCAACGCGCTGTGACTCGCGTACCGAATTGGCGATACTTGTCCAAGTATCGCTTTTTGTGAATTTGACCTCAACTCCGAATTCGCCGCAAGGAACATCTGGGAAGGTTTGACCGCTGGGATGGAGATCCACTTCATGCCCGGCGCCTTCCGCACCAAGCCTTTCGATTGCTTCGTAAAGTCGTTCTCTCACATGCTGCTCATAGGAAAGCGCAGCCGAAAACCATTCGTTATTCGGCTGCGTTCTCATATCCTCCGTGAGTTGTTCAGCTACATCATTCAGTAACTGTTCAAACCTCGCTTGATTCATTTTGTACCAAACCGCCTAGCGACATAGCGACTGATCTTGCAATCTGCCATGCTAGCACGGGCGGAACCGCATTGCCAATCTGGCGCTCTGTTTCGCGCAGGCCTGATACGAATTTAAAGCTGTCAGGGAATGATTGGATACGGGCTGCCTCGCGCATGGAGATTCTTCGTGGCAGGTCGTAATGGTACTGTATATTTCCGTGGCACTCTGCGCGGATGGTGTATCCGGGCCTGTCGGCCACAAGATGCCGGTTCCCCTGCTCGCCTGAACGTTTTGCCTTGCTCCAAATGTGCGCGGTAGCGGGATCCCAATCTCGGTCCCTGAGATCGTCAATCGCTTGTTTGGCGGTGATGGGGGCGTCGGCGGTTGTCGGCTCTGGTGCAAAGTATGCAAGATTCTTGCGCACACCCACTATAAACACGCGGTCACGAGTCTGCGGCACGCCGAATTTGGATGAGTCGTACCTGTGAACGTCCAGCTTATAGCCCAAGGCCCCAAAATCCTCGACGATTTTCTGGAATGACTCCGAATTAGTCTTGAGGAGGAGGCTTCCGACATTCTCAGCCACGAATGCTTTTGGGCTAGTCCGTTTTACGGCCTCGACGATGGCAGTATAGAGGCTGCTTCTCTTGCCTTTAATTCCCTGCATTTTTCCGTTAATGCTGATGTCCTGGCACGGGAATCCGCCGATGACTACATCCACGTGTTCTGGCAACGTTTCCATTACCTCGTAGACATCGCCCTGCCTGATCTCTCCAAGGTTCTGCCGGTATGTCTTGCAGGCCGCCGGATTTATCTCATTTGCCCACACAATGTCAAACGGCTGCTCCGGATAAAACGTTCCCAGGAAATCAAACCCTCCGGTAAATCCAAGATCGAGACCTCCGCAGCCCGAAAACAAGCTAGCAACTGTCCATTTCTGCCGTGCTGACGGATATTCTTCCTCATCGTTGACAACCCAATTGCGGCCTATCTTTTTTGCGGTCAGAAGCTTTCCCTGCTCCGCGAGCCTACGGATCGTATCTGCGCTCCGGCCCTGAGATTCAGCATAATCTTTAAGCGATACAAGCATCGGTGTCTCCTTTCACGGTAAGTTATGATACACGATATCGTGTATACCGCAATGCGGTGACAAATGGCTGAGCTATTCTCATACGACACATTTACCTGCATTTTTTCTTAGTTTCTGGCTGAATTCTCAGCCATAGAATGCGCAGATGTTGCGCATTGATCGAGATTCAAGTGCGCAAGAAAAACCCTCAACTTTATCGTGTGAAGGAAATGTGTGAAGTCCTTTGGGTTGCCTTGGTATGTTGCTTGAATCCACACGAACCCATCGCCGTGAGATGCCAAGCTTGTATTCGCATACTGCATCAGAAGACATTTTGTGACGCGCTCATAGCCTGTAGCCATCTGATGGGTGCGGGCTTTTTATTTGCCCGCCTTTACGGAGAGGACGGGCCATGAATGGCGTGCAGGACGAGACGAAGCAGAGTGACGAGGCCGCGACGCAGCAACCGGGCGCGCAGGACGACGGGCGCGGCGAGGCGACGCAGGCGCAAGTAGGGGGCAACGGGCGATGACGCCACCGCCCAGGCCCGCAGCGACTACGAGGCCGCACTCAAGGAGCGCGACGCCAAGATCGCCAAACTCGAGGGCGAGATCGCGGAGGCGGCCAAGACCGCCGATGCCGCCGAGAAGCTGCGCGCCGAGATGGACGAGCTCCGTCGCCAGGGCGACGAGCAGCGCATAGGGTTCGCGCTGCAGCTCGCGGGCGTCCGCAACGTCAAGGCGGCGTGCGCCCTCCTTCCCGACCACGGCAACGACATCGAGAAGCTGAAGGCGGCGGAACCGTGGCTGTTCGGCGAGGGCGCCCCCGCGCCCGCCCAGACGGGCGCCACGAGCCTGCCGAACGCAGGCGCCGGCGGAGGCGAGGAGGCCGAGCTCAAGCGCTGGCGCGAGATCGCCGGTCTGGACGAGAAGTAAGGAGCTGAACCTATAGCTAACAGCATCGCATTCGCGAAGAACTACACGGACATCATCGATGAGGTGCACAAGCGCGCCTCGGTCTCGGGTTGCCTGACGTCGGGCGTGCGCAGGACGCGGCGAACACGATTAGGACGAGAGCAACGCCATTGGAATCGTCTGAGCTTTTCGCAAGACCCCATGACTGCACCGAGGACTCCTCCAGTGACGACGAGTCGCTCGCCGCCACCTACGACAACGGCATCGAGCTCATCAAGGATCGTGTGAGCCAACTCAGCTGGGAAGACATGGAGCGCCTGGTGGCCGGCATGCTCAAGGCGATGGGTTATTGCGCCCGCGTGACGCCCAAGGGCCCCGATGGTGGACGCGACGTGATCGCCTCCCCCGACGCGCTAGGGCTCGAGTCTCCGCGCATCGTTGCGGAGGTCAAGCACCGCAAGGGAGCCATGGGCGCACCCGCGGTGCGCTCGTTCATCGGCGGGCTTCGCGCGGATGATCGTGGGCTCTACGTCTCCACCGGGGGCTTCACCAAGGAGGCCCGCTACGAGGCAGACCGTGCCAACGTGCCCGTGCGCCTGCTCGACCTCGACTCCTTTGTTCGCCATTACGTGGAGGTCTACGACAAGGCCGACGACGAGACCCGAAGCATCCTCCCGCTCACCCGCATCTGGTGGCCGGCGTAAGCGGGCATCCGATACAACTCACATCGAATTAACGGTATCTTCTCGCCTCAATCGTGGTATAAACAAGTTGGAGACGTCATATAGACGTTTCCTCCAAGTCGCGGAGGGGTGTCCCTCCGCTTTTTGTATTGAGGGGTCGCATGAGCGAAGTCAGCATCTTCGTCGATGAGTCCGGTGGGCAGGGCGGGGACTCGAAATATTATGTCCTGACCATGCTTTTCCATGACCAAGCCGATGACATCGCGCCGATCATCGACTGCCATCGCAAGGGGCTTGCTGAACGAGGGCTCCTCGACCTGCCGTTCCACGCCGGGCCGCTGATGAACGGCCACGATCAATATGAGGGGATGTCTCTCGAAAGACGCAAAGCATACTTCTCGCTCTTTTTTATCGATTTGCAGCACCTCCCTATCACTTACCAGACCTTTTTCTACAAGAGAAACGAGTTTGCAGACAAAGAGGCGCTGTCGAACCGCATGCGTCGCGATATCACCACCTTTCTGTTTGACAACCTATCCTTCTTCCAGTCGTTTGAAAAGGTAAAGATCTATTACGATAACGGTCAGCAGATTGTTGCAAGCGCGCTCCATGCAGCCATCGAGTATGTCCTCTCGACCAACAGCTATCTTTACAGGAAGAGCAAAAACGCCGACTTCATCTTGGCCCAGGCGGCTGATTTCCTCTGCACTATAGAACTCGTCGCTCGCAAATTTGACAACTCAGAAGCTTCAAGAACGGAAGAGAAATTCTTCGGCAGCGCTCGCAACTTCAGAAGAAACTACCTCAAGAAGGTCAGACGCAAGCTTCTGCGGGAATAAGTGATCCCCATGGGGCAGAGCACGGGCGCATCGAACAGAATCGAGAACATCTCGACCTCAGACAAGCGCCTGCGCGAGCTCATGCTCGAAAAGGCAGAGCCAAAAAAACCGTGACGAGCGCGAGATAGCCGGCTATCGCTATGTTCTTGACCTCATCCACGAGAGTCATGGTGGCATCCCTGACCTGTTCAACGACGGCAACGGACGCATGAGCAGGCTGCTCACGCTGCTGCTCATGTATCGCTCCGGTTACGATATGGGAAAGTCCATCTCGATCGAGAAGGAGATCGAGCGCACAAAAGAGACCCACTACGAAGCCCTTGCCGCAAGCTCCCAAGGCTGGCGGGAGGGAAAGGGTGACTACGCCCCCTTCGTCACCTATATGCTCGGCATCATTGACGCCTGCTACCGAGAGCTCGCCAACAGGTTCTCGCTTGCGGGCGCGCCTTCAGACAACGAGGAGGCTATTCGCGCCTTCTTCGACCGGCTGATCGGCTCGGCCACAAAGCGTGAGATCATGGACGCCAAACCCGGGGATGAGCCAGCGCACGCTGGAGCGCATCCTCTCAAAGCTGCAGCAGGAAGGCGTGGTCGAGAAGATCGGCGCCGCGCGATCGACCGCATATCGGCGATGCTGAGGCGCTCAAAATGCATCGTTCTCAACAGCTATGTGCATCCGCATCTACGACTTCTTGCGCTATAGAACGTAGGAAGTCCCCCAACCTTCACCAATAGTCCGAACGACCGGGATCGAACCTAGATCCAGTTGGGGGACATACTCCCAAGCTTGGCGCAGTTACTTGCGCTAGAGGGATTGTACCAAAGCAGAATAGAGGTGAAGCGCTGTATGAACCAAATCCTCGCGAAGAGCAGAATCGCCCCATTGCATGATACTGCAGCAGAAAGAAGCATCTCGACGTAGCCCTCGGTCATCCAAAGGCGTGCGATTCCGTACGAAAAACGCACTCTATATGATCTCGCCCCGCGCAAGCGCTGCATAATACGCTTTCGTTCTGGACGGTTGCTGGAAGGCCGCAACTGTTCTGCTCGTATGAGCCGCTCAGCGACTGGGCCCCGCTTCTGCGATAATGCAACCAGGTAGACCCTAACAACAGGAAGGTCATCGCTATGGACGCTTGGTTGATCCGCGCGGGGCGCGGCGGGGCATATGCAGCAGATTGGATCAGGAACGGCATCGTCGGTATCGGTTGGAACTTCGGCGGCGCGGATATCGCCGCCATGAGCCGCGAGCAGATCGAGACCGCGTACGCCTCGACGCACCCCGAGGACAGCAAGCAGAAGGTCGCCGCCAACGTCGGCCAGGTATTCCGGTTCGCGCATGCCATGGTGCCGGGCGACACCGTCGTCATGTACGACCCCGCCGTTCACCTCTACCATATCGGCACCGTCAACGGCCCGTGCCAGCCCGTTGCCGGCACCGAGGGCGTCACCTACGCACGCGCCGTTGCGTGGTCCAAGACCGCCCCGCGCGACACTCTCGCGCAGGCGTCGAAAAACTCGCTCGGAGCCATACAGACCCTGTCCAACATCTCAAAAGAGGTCATGGCCGACCTCGACGCGGCAGCCGAGCGGCGTGAGCACGCTTCGGCCGATACGCCGCGCGCGGCCAGCAATGAATACGCATGGGTCGAGTTCTACATGGAACTCGCAGACCGGCTGCTCCCCTACAAGGACAACCGCGGTGCGCTCATTGAGAAACTGCAGGCGCTCTACGCGGACCTGGGTATGAAGTTCCCCAAGCTCGACAGCGGCGACGCTCCCGCCGATATCGATCCCTACACGGTGTTCGGCCTCTTTAACAAGGGCGTCTCACTCGCCAACCGCATCAAGGTCGCCACAGCCCTCGGGCGAGCCCTCGGCGTGAACGCACAGCCGCCCACCGCGTTCCCCGGCACACCGCTGCTCAGCAACCTCAACGCCACCTTCTACGCCTTCGTTGGCGACCATCGCCGCGGCGAGCACGACATCGACAATCTTTGGCGTGTATTCGAAGCGCAGCTCGCGCTCGCGCGCACCGATAACGAGCGGACGCGGGCGGAGTTCGTGGCCGCCTACAACGACGCCATCGAACAGTTCAGCCTTACCTGGAAGCTCAGCATGGGCCTCTACTGGGCGCGCCCGCTCAGATTCATCAGCTTGGACTCGCGCAACCGCTGGTTCCTGGGCGATATGGCGCTTGCCGGCACAGCGCTCGCCCAAGCGGCGCCCAAAGAGAAAAGCGCCCCCATCCACGACGGCCGTACCTACCTCGCCATATGCGACACCGCGCTCGCGCAGCTCGGCAGCGAGGCATGCCCGTACGCGAGCCTCCCCGAACTCTCCCACGAGGCTTTCCGGGAATCAGAGCGCGTCAATAAGGAGAAAAAGGAGGCCGAAAAGGCGGCGGAGCGAGAAGCTCAGGAGAACGCACTCGGTGACGCCGGCGTCGAGACCGAGGGCATCTCACCCAGCACGCCCGATGCAAACGCAAGCGATAGGGGACCCACGCCCCTTCCCGCCGAGGAGCTTCCCCCCTACGGCAAGGAAGACTTCCTCGAAGAGGTCTTCATGGACGAAGAGGGCTACGACGCCCTCGTCGGCGTGCTGAACGCCAAGAAGAACATCATCCTGCAGGGCGCGCCCGGCGTGGGCAAGACCTTCATCGCCAAGCGCCTGGCTTACTCCATCATGGGCGCGAAGGTCCCCGAGCGCGTGCAGATGGTGCAGTTCCACCAGTCCTACAGCTACGAGGACTTCATCGAGGGCTACCGCCCGTGCGCCGACGGCTTCAAGCTCGAGCAGGGCGTCTTCCACTCCTTCTGCAAGCGTGCTGCGTCCGACCCCAACAACGACTACTTCTTCATCATCGACGAAATCAACCGCGGCAACCTCTCCAGGATCTTTGGCGAGCTGTTCATGCTCATCGAAAACGACAAGCGCGGCTCCCGAAACAAGTTGCAGCTGCTCTACTCGCATGAATCGTTCTACGTGCCCGCCAACGTCTACATCATCGGCATGATGAACACGGCCGACCGCTCGCTGGCGGTTCTGGACTACGCGCTGCGCCGACGCTTCGCGTTCTTCGACCTGCAACCCGGCTTTGATACAGACGGCTTTACCTCCTATCGCGAGAGCCTGGGCAGCGACGCGTTCGACCGGCTGATCGCTTGCGTGAAGCGGCTGAACACGGCGATCGCGGCCGACGACAGCCTAGGCAAGGGCTTCTGCATCGGGCACAGCTACTTCTGCGGGCTCTCCGCCGACGGCGTCACGGACGCCAAACTCGCCGCCATCGTGGAATACGAGCTGGTACCCATGCTGCGCGAATACTGGTTCGACGAGCCGTCCAAGGTTCGCGAGTGGTCCGATGCGCTGCGGACGGCCATCAAATGATCCGCATCCAGAACATCTACCATATGCTGGCCTACGCCTTCCAGGTGCTGCGCGAACAAGGCTACGAGGACGTTGCTGCCGAGGAGTTCGACAACACTGCAGAGCTGCTGGCGGCGATCCTCGTGCGGGGCGTGAGCTCGCAGGTCAAGCGCGGGCTGGGGCGGGAATACCTGCCGCGCACCGAAACGCTTGCCACCCTGCGCGGTCGCATCGACGTGACCGAGACCGTGAAGACACGCGCCGTCTTGCGTCGCCAGATGGTCTGCGACTACGACGAGTTCAGCATCGACACCCCCATGAACCGGATCCTTAAAGCGACCATGCGCTTGCTAGCACGATCCGACATCGACAAGACCCGCAGAAAAGAGCTGCGAGGGCTGCTCGTCTACTTCGCCGATGTAGCCGACATCGACCTGATGCACGTCGACTGGCACCTACGCTTCAACCGGAACAGCCAGGCCTATCGCATGCTCATGAACGTATGCTGGCTGGTAGCGGAGGGCCTGTTGCAGACGCAGAACAGCGGCTCGGTCCGCCTGGCGGACTTTCTGGACGAGCAGCGTATGAGCAGGCTCTACGAGAAGTTCATCCTGGAGTACTACCGGCGCGAGCACCCCGAGCTGCGCGCCGAGGCGCCCTACATCAAGTGGGCGCTCGACGACGACCCGCGCGGAACGGGCGCGATCGGCGGGGCGCTCGACATGCTGCCCACCATGCACAGCGACGTCATGCTCAGCCAGGGCAACAACGTGCTCATCATCGACGCGAAGTACTATGCGCACGCCACGCAACGCCACTTTGACAAGCACACCTACCATAGCGGCAACCTGTACCAGATCTTCGCCTACGTGAAGAACAAGGAGGCAGAGCTCGCGGGCACGGAGCATACGGTCTCGGGACTGCTACTCTACGCGGGAACCGACGAGGAGGTGCAGCCGAGCGGCACCTACCTCATGAGCGGCAACCGCATCGGCGTGCGCACGCTCGACTTGGACCAGCCGTTCGAGGCAATCCGCACACAGCTCGATGCGATCGTCGAAGAGCACTTTTGAGAAGCGCAACAAAAGGCTTGGAGGAATGCTCTCCCCCACGGCCACCCGACCGTTCCTCGTCCCATCACCATTTCGTCAGCCATGGGAGCCGTCACCTATCGGCTCGCGGTCCTCGTCGGTCCGGCGAACGTCGATGGGAACGATATCGCGGTAGATGAGCCTGTGGCGATCGTCCCGCCACTCGTCATCATGGTAATGGCCGAAGAACCAGGTACGGCAAGAGAGCCTGCCGTCGAGCTCCTGAAGAAACGCCTGGTGCGCATCCCCGCCGTCGAAGGGGCGGTTGCATTCCCAACAGAGGTCGTCCGCGATGTCGAGCGGTGCCTCGTGCGTGATCACGTAGTCAACATTCCAGCCGCGGCTGTCGAGGTTGGCGCGGGCCTCCTCGCGCTCAGCGTCCGAGGGCAGTTCCTCCGGCCACCAGCTCTTGCCCTCGGTCCGCCACGCACGATCGTGCGACGAGGCGCCGCCCATAGTGAACACGCTGATGCCGTCGATATCGAACACCTGCCCGCGCATGAGATGCAGCACGTGCGGGCGCACCTCGTGCACGCGTCCGCCGCACCACTCGCGCTCGGGCATGGCCGCGAGCAGCCCGTGGTTCTCATGGTTTCCGTCGACGAAGCACGTAGTCCAGGGCCGATTCTCGAGCCATTTGAGCCAGTAGGTATCCGTGTTGCCGCCGTCCCATACGTAGCCGAAGTCGCCGGCGACGATCACGACATCGTCGCGCGTGAGCTCGCGACCCAGCGGCCAACTATGAAAGGAGAGGCGGTTGCGGCCGTACTCAGCCGTCCCATGCATGTCACCGGTGATGTATATCAAATCAGTCAACCCCTTTTATATCCAGCCGCGATCAGCCGTCCACGCCCGCGCCGATCGGGACGATGCGCTCGAACAGCAGCGTATGCCGCTCGTCGATGTCCCTGTCCCCGTGGAAGTGCCCGTAATACCAGTGCTTGAAGTCCAGGCGCGCGTCCACCTCGTCCAAAAACCTCGTCAGTTGCTCATCCGGAAGGCCCGGTATGGGCAGCGACGGATGGAGGGTGCGCTCCATCAGGCGCTTGGGGCACGTATGCGTGATCGCGTAGTCGACCTTCCAGCCCACGGCATCCAAGTTGGCGCGGGCTTGGTCGAAGTCCTGCTCGATCGGGACCTCGTGCGGCCACCAGTCGACATACGGCGTGCGATACGCCCGGTCGATGCTCGCGGCGCCGCCCAGCGTGAAGATGCGCGCGCCATCGATCTCGTAGACCTCGGAGCGCATGAGGCGCATGATGGGCGAGCCGTCGGACAGCCGCTGGACCATGCCGCCGCCCCAGGGCTCCGTTGGACGCGCGGTCCAATGGTCGAAGCGCTCGTGGTTCCCGTCCACGAAGAGCACCCTATACGGCCTGGACTCCAACCAGGCGATCTCGGCGCACTCCTCCTCCGAAAAGTCCCACGGATAGCCGAAGTCGCCCGCCACGATGAGGTAGTCGCCGGCGCGCCCCTCTTTCCAATCCTTGAGCCGCGATAGGCCTACGAATCCATGCAGGTCGCCCGCAACGTAGATCATCGCCGATCGCCCTCCGCCCGAGGCATCACCTCGAGAAAACGCGGCTTCACCGGACCCGTGAGCCACACGCCGTTGCGCGACAGGTAGAACTCCCTGCCCTCGGCCACCATCGCCGCCGCATCGACCCCAAGCACGGCAGGCTCGCCGTGCCGCGAGCCAACCTTGAGCGCGGTCTGCCGGTCCGGCGACAGATGGACGTACAGCCGCCTCATGGGCTTGAGCCCCTCCCGCATGATCTTGTCGAGACACCTCGCTGCCGTGCCGTGATACAGGACGGCGGGCGGTTCTCGCCGCTCAAGCTCCACATCCACCGGGACGGAGTGCCCCTGCCGCGCCCGAACGCGCATGTGGTGGATATCGAACTCGTAGCGACCCTTCGGATCGGTCGCCACGATATGCTCCAAGATATCGCGGGAAAACTCCACCTTGCCCTTCATGCCGCGCACGAGGGGGCCGACCTGCGCCCAGCCGTGTGCATCGAGCTCTATGCCAAACTCCCCCGGCTTATGCCGCAGTGCGCACGCGAGCATCTTGCTCGCTCTCACATGTCGCGCATCGGTCATGGATACCACTTCCCATCGGCTCTCGATCCTCGTCAACGCGCCATACGTCGATGGGAGGAGACCATATCGCAGCAGGGTCCTCGTGGCCGCCGTCGACGAATGGCCCTCTCGTCCTCGGCGAAATACGTAGGCCTACAACCCCAACAGCTCGCTATGGCTCATGGCCTACTCCTCATCGAGCGCAGCCATCGCCTCCTTGACCGTCCGATAGGGGCCGGAGAGATTGCGACCCGTTGCAGCGTCATCCATTGCGGACAGGGTCTCGGAGTTGAACCCATAGGGATTCGAAGGATCGAACGGGAAGCCGCCCCGGCGATTAAAGGCGGATACGAACATTCGGATTGCATTGCTCGGCGACGTGCCGATTTCGTCGCAAATGGCGGTAAAGCGGCTCTTCTCATCTTTGCGAAGCTTGGCAGAAATTGATTCAGACGCAGCGGCGACGGACATGATTTTCTCTTTACTCTTTTGTCCTACTTTGTATGACATTGTATACTTTTACAAAGCAAAAGACAGCAGGTTTCACACCTAAAGGAATAGCGCCGAGACCAAGCGCACAACATACTCATGAAAGGGGTTCGTGGCAAAGGCAGCTCAAACGAGCACCCATATGAGACGAACATTCGTTCGATGGATTTCGTGTCGGGCGGCGTCGAGGGCGGGGTGCGCTATGCTACGGTATTCATCTACAGAGCTATAGGGACTCAAAAG
>ERZ1032357.473-NODE-473-length-11581-cov-23.446295_pt1 | contig 11581 bp, 10 predicted proteins | sample MGYA00517100_ERZ1032357 | MGnify/ENA primary metagenome ERZ1032357 (study PRJEB33719, sample SAMN04262589) | wastewater metagenome | biome: periurban shantytown; feature: animal feces; material: feces | host: Canis lupus familiaris | place: Peru: Lima | collected...
GGGGCACGCGCGGCGAACGTCCCTCGCCGGGCGCCTCCCATGCGCCCGTTCGCGGCGTGCAGTCGAGTGCCCCGGCGGGTCCGGCGGTTCCTGCAGGCGAGTACCCGCCGTATGATGAGCCCTTCTACGATGAGGTCCCCTACGATTACGCCCCCTCGTTCGACGTTCTCCACGAGGGGCGGGGAGCCGGCGGCGAGGGCCTTGCGCCCACTGCGCCCGCGGGCGATGACCTGGGCCTCGCTGTGCTCACCGACCTTGAGCGCCGCCAGCTCATGTGCGAACGGGAGCTGCTCACCATGCTCACCACCTACCCGGACTCGTTCAGGCCGTTTGCCGAGCGCATCACCGAGGTCGAGTGGGTCGACGCCCGCAACGAGACGATCGCATGGGCGGTTCTCGCGACACCCGAGGGCACGGGGGCTGCCGAGGTGATGGCCGCCGCCCGCGCGGTGTGCCCCGAGGCGGCCGAGCTCGTGTCTGCTGGCATGATCTCGTCGACGAGCAAGCACCCCACGGAGACCAATATCGGGTTTTTGCTCGACACGCTGGAGCTCTACACGGCCCGCCGCCGCATGAAGGCGGCGCAGGGGCGCCTGCGCTCGGACAGCTCGCTTGGCAGCGACGAGCGCCGTGCGCTGGCGATTCAGGCCACGCAGGACGCCGCGCGCATCCGCGAGCTCGAGCGTGCGGTGGAGGGCATCGCCGACCCGTTCCGGCAATAGCTAAATTGTCTGGAAGCTGCAATTTTCATGCCCGATCGGGTATAGAACCGTGGTAAAGTAATGAATCCTATGTGTTAAGAAGGGAGCATCTGTGCCGAAAAAGACTCAAAGCACGGGATCTGCGCTGGATACGACCATTGAGAAGCTTCTCAATCTCGGGTCGAAGGCGGGGTCCGTCACCGAGGATGAGATTCAGATCGTCCTCAAAGATGTCGACGTTACCGATGCACAGCTGACCTCCATCTACCAATTCCTGCGCGATCGCGGCGTGGAGATCGTGTCTGCAAATGAGGATGACGAGTCCGAGCTCGTGGCCGATGACGATGACCGCGATGTCATGGACGACCTCGACGGCGATGAGAGCGACGAGGACCACGACCTCAAAATGGCCAAGCAGGCCGATGCGGAGATGGCCTCCACCAAGTCCAAGAAGAAGGCCCGCACGGTGCGCACCACGCGCAGCCGTTCGCGCACGCGCGGCATCGACGCCTCCACGGTCATGCTCACGGGCGACCCGGTCCGCATGTACCTCAAGGAGATCGGCAAGGTCGACCTGCTGACCGCCGCCGAGGAGGTCGACCTCGCCATGAAGATCGAGGCCGGCTTGGATGCGGCCGACAAGCTCGAGAAGCAGGAGGCGGGCGAGATCGAGCTCACCCGCGCCGAGATGCGCCGTCTCATGCGCGTCGAGCAGGTGGGCCTGGACGCCAAGCAGGCCCTCATCTCCGCCAACCTGCGCCTGGTCGTGTCCATCGCCAAGCGCTACGTCGGGCGCGGCATGCTCTTCCTCGACTTGATCCAGGAGGGCAACCTGGGCCTCATCCGCGCGGTCGAGAAGTTCGACTACGAGAAGGGCTTCAAGTTCTCCACGTATGCCACCTGGTGGATTCGCCAGGCCATCACGCGCGCCATCGCCGACCAGGCCCGCACCATCCGCATCCCGGTCCACATGGTCGAGACCATCAACAAGCTCGTCCGCGTGCAGCGCCAGCTGCTGCAGGACCTCGGTCGCGACCCAACCCCGGAGGAGATCGGCGCCGAGATGGACATGAGCGCGGACCGTGTGCGCGAGATCCAGAAGATCAGCCAGGAGCCCGTCTCGCTCGAGACGCCCATCGGCGAGGAAGAGGACTCCCAGCTCGGCGACTTCATCGAGGATGCCCAGGCCGTGGTTCCCGCCGATGCCGCCAGCTTCTCGATGCTGCAGGAGCAGCTCACGCAGGTGCTTGACGGTCTCGCTGAGCGCGAGCGCAAGGTCATCGAGTTGCGCTTCGGGCTGGTCGACGGTCATCCGCGCACGCTCGAGGAGGTCGGCCGCGAGTTCGGCGTCACGCGTGAGCGCATCCGCCAGATCGAGTCCAAGACGCTCGCCAAGCTGCGTCACCCCAGCCGCTCGAGCAAGCTCAAGGACTACCTCGAGAACTACTAAGTCAATACGAGAGCGCGTTCTTTTCGCCCCTTGCGAGCCCTGTGCTCCAAGGGGCGCTTTTCATGCTTGCCTAGCGGGTCAGAACTCAGACTTTCGTACTTGCAGGGAAGGGATCGCGATGGCTTATCTGTATACAAAAAGACCCGCAAAAAGCGGGTCTGAAAATTCTGGCTCCTCGAGTAGGACTCGAACCTACAACAACGCGGTTAACAGCCGCGGGCTCTACCATTGAGCTATCGAGGAATTTGTCAAGCTGCTCACGTGCTGTGCTCCTGAGCAACGAAATTAATTATACGGAACGTCCCGCGTGACGCAAGCCCCAATTTTAAAAAAATTTGGAACACGTTGGCATGTTGGCGCTGGTGCGTTGAAGTGAGGCCTGCAGACGCGGTTACATGCATTCTATCGTTTTGGTACAGGGTTGATGACGAGCGGGAACTTTTCATTGTCTGACGGGTTTGATCGTGTGGGTGGATCGCATGGTGTTACCCTAGTTGTGAATTAGAGACGTCTCATGGTTTGATGCTGCGCGTCGTCTAATCTAGATTCTCCCGGTATAGAACGGCATTATATGGATTGGCTGTTGGCATCCATCGTTATGATGCCTATTGTGGATATGGGCTGGAGGCACCAGTGCTTAGGCGTTTGAGGTTGGATCCTTGTTGGCTGTATGGTGGAATCTGTGCTCTTTATTTAGCATGTCCTTATCATCTGCTTAACGGATATATGGGGCCCTTGTTCGATCGCAGGGCGATCTTCGCGATTCTCGGGATGCTCTTGGGCTGTGCTCTACATCGAGCTTGGCTTAATAGAACAGATCCACAATCCTTTTCTTCGATTTGCCGCTCTTCTCTCTTTAATGGGGCCCTCTTGGTGTTGTCGATTATCACCGTAGGCGTCGAGTTCCTTGACTATCCGATGTACCTTGCGGGAGATGTGGAGAGCAGTGCTTTTTTGTTTCAAGTCCCATCGTTCGCTTCGATTGTCACTTGGTATGTTCTCGATATCGAGCCGTATGTCGTATTGTTAGGGGCCTCGTTCTCGGTGTTCGGGTTTCTCTGCTCCCATGATGCTGCCTACGGGCCTTCCGCCGATTCGCCGAGCATCTTCGCCACAGCGCCGGTCGATTTTATCGCTTGGGCTCCGGCGATATCGATTGTTCTTGGAATCGCTGTCCGTCTGGCTTGGACCGTGTTTTTGCCGCCAACGTTTGGCTCCTCTGGATCGCTCGAGGTCATCCTGTCCGGTTGCGTGTCTATTGTCCTCGCCCTTGCGCTGTCGCTTCTCTTCCTGGATCTTGACAGGGCCACTTTTGTTTCTCTGCGATGTGTTGCTGAAAGCAAGTTCTATGGGCGTATCTCGTATGCCCAAATGCTTGTGTTTTGCATGAGTTCGGGGCAATTGATTGCAACCGTTGTGATGCGGTATGCATACGACAGAATTGCCGGACTGGCTACCTTGCTTGTTTTGTTGGCATTGCTGGCCGTTATTCTCTTGCGCGTCCGCCGGTCGGCATCAGCGGGGGAGCAAGATGGCAGTAATGCCACGAGCCAAATCACGGATCTCCTCAGGGAACGTTACGGACTATCTCCGCGTGAAGCCCTGTTTGCGTCAGGAGTTTTACTTGGAAAGAGCGGGAAGGAAATCGCACTTGATTATGAAGTGAAACCGGGAACGGTGCGAAGCACGCTGTTTCGAACGTACCAAAAATTGGGCGTGCACGGGGAGCATGAACTTCGCGACCAGTTAATGCTCGATGAAACGATTCGCGGACTTCTTGATTGCGCTTCGCAGTCAAGTTTGACTTGCGATGAGGCGAGTTCGCCGCATGAGCATGGGCGGGAGCTTGGATATATTTCCAGGCTCCTTGAATCAGCCGGCATCATTCTTTGTCTGCACGCATCGCTGTATGTATTATTCCCCGTTCAGATTGTTGGTGGTTTGTGGGGGGTCGGTCAACTTCCTTTGGTGGGTGTTGTACTTGCGCTAATTGGGACGGGATTATTCGGTGTGGCATTCGAGGTTGTACAAGGTCTTGGATTTCGTTCGCGCAGCTTACCAAGCGACATGGGAAAAATCGGATTGATAGGGCGGGTTTTAGGCGCCTTTATTGTTCTAACTGCGGTCGCCTTTTGCCTCTCATATACTCATGGCGGAAAGCTTGTCCATGCCCTCGGTTCATGCTCGGACATAGTTTCAGTTGTGTCCTATAGCCTGGTTGCCATTATGGCCTTGGCCCTTGTAAGCCACGTGCTCGGCTCGTGGAATAGAATCTCTGCAATTCAGATTGCCGTCTCGTTTGCGCTCTGGGCCATTCTCTCGCGCTTCGAAGCTTGGGGCCTTGTGCTCGTTGAGGCCGCTCTTGGGATCTTGTTCTTGTCGTTCGCTCGTGTTGAGGGAGGCTTTGCTCGATACGGTGAGCCTTCAGGCAAGTTGGATCGTTTGAGCGGTGTCGTTGCGTACGAAGTTGCCTTGTGTTCTCTGTTTGCATTTTGCTTCGAGGAGTGGTGGAGAACTTTGGGCCAGCAATCTTACTTGATCGCGTCGATTCCACTCTTTGTTTCTCTTGCAGCTGCCTATCTCGTTTCTTATCGACGTTGGCTTGTGCCATCCGCCTCTGTTCCAGTTGCATGTATAGCTTGCTTGTTTACCATCATGGTACAGGTCGCGTTTGGCGAGCCGCTCTTTTCGATGTTGCCGTGTTCATTGATAGTACTGTTTGTGTTTTTGGGTGGCATGGGTTTAGGTCGCATGTCGCATGTGTCTCGGTTTTTCGCTGGATGCGTCATGGCGGGAAGCTTGATCGTTGTTAACAAGATTCAAGACTTTGCCGTTCATCCGCCTTCAATGATTGGCTCTCTATTTGGGTCCGGAGAGAACTTCTCTGTTGCGGTGGGCGCCGTTCTTTCCGTCATGAGCCTTTTCGCCGGCGTATTCTTTTGGCACTTTGCTAGAGAAGCATGGGAGATGCGTGAGTCTCATGCATTCGATATCGGTAGTTCTTCGGAAGAGAGTGGAGTCATCCGGCGCCAGAAAGCGCTGCTTGTTTCGCGGGGCCTTTCCGATGTTCAAACGGAAATAATGCTATTGACAGCTCGCGGGGAGACGGCGAGAAATATCTCGGACAGGGTCTGCTATTCGCCGGCAACGGTGAAAGCGCTTCGGACCGCATCCTATCGCCAGCTTCGAGTTCGTGATCGAGCCGGCTTGATTAAACTGATGTCGCAGGTAGATGGCATGTAAACATCTCTCTGCAATCCTCTATCCCGCCTGCTTACATACGGATTGTTCATTTTGGGGCATGCTGTTCTTGCGTCGACGCGCTAGCCAACATCTCTGAAAGGAGAATCTGATGAAGCGTCAATCTCTTACCAAATTCGCGTTCGCATCTTGTGCGGTTGCCGTCAGCTTGATGACGGCAACACCCGTTTTTGCCGATACCGTTTCGGATGTGGCCGGAACGGAGGTGTCCACGTATGCAAACAATTCGGACACGGGCTTCGCGTTTAATTTGGGCCGGGGAGGAAAGGTCGGTACGGGCTTTCGCCGCAAGGATGACAGCAGTTCCCTCTATATCAAGATTCTTGCCTATAGCGGCAAGCCGCTTCGACTCTACGTGGATGGTGCCTATGACACCGGTGGCTCCGGATGGAAGGACTGCACCGAGGGCGTGTACCGCTCGAACCATAAGGGCGAATGGGAAATGTACAACCAGGTGAATGAGTCTGGCCGCCATGCCGCGCGGCTGACATCGTGGGCGGAGAACGGCGCGGGGTCTGTAAACGGTGTTTGGAGCCCTGATTGCGTCGGTCACTACCAGAAGTTACCGGCGTAAACGTTTGTTGCGATGCGCGGGGCGCAGGCGTGCCCCGCGCATCGCGATTTCCTTCACTTTCTAAAGGAGAATCCAGCATGGCGCTATCTAAATCAGAAAAAATGAGTGCGGTTGGCATCGCAGTGGCTGCGGTCATTGTTGCTGCTCTTTTTGGTGTCCAGCATGTGATGCATGAGATGCAAGCACAACGTGTGCAGGAAGAGAAGAAGTCGCTTGATGTGTCTGTAGGAATGGGGGAGCCGATTCAGCTCGACTCGGCTGCTGACGGGCAACTTCTCGAGGACGGATCAACCTACAATGCTGGCATGCTTTTCGATGGAATTGCATCCGTGACGGTCCAGAGCGCAAAGTTGTACGATTCAAAAGAGGCAATTGATGCATTGACTGGCGATCCCAGTTGGCAAGGCGCTGCCGACGTGTCAGGAGTGAAGGGGTATTTGGTCTGCTCTGTTACGTTTGACAATGTCGACGCTATGCCACTAAATACCTCGCAAACAGGCGTACCAGTGTTCAATGCCGGCATGTTCAATGTGAATCATGGAGGAGAGATTGCTTGGATGAGCGCTCCGGTTGACCGTGCTAGCTACCATGATGCCCTTAACTTCGAAGTTCCAGAGGGGGAGTCTCGTACCTTCGATATCCTCTTTGTGTTTTACGAGGACATTACTCCCGACAGCATGCAAATGTGGTTTGGGAGCGGCTCGGTGAAAAAATACCGCTGTGACTTGACGGTAGATGATTGCCGTGGTTAGCAAGTCAAGCAGACCATTGATCATCATGGAGCTAGAAAGGATGCTCCATTCCCCCTGGCTCCTCGTTCCCTTGGGCATCGCCCTTGCTCTGGCGACGGCGTCCGCGATTGAGGCATACGCCTATCTGCAGAATCAGTATGCACAGCACGTTGGCTTTGGGTACGGATTGGGTCTGGCCTCTCATTACTACAACGGCCAAACGCGAGAGGGCAGCTTTGGCAACTGGATCGTGGTTGGAGCAAACCCCACACTTTCGGGAACCTTGTTTTTCTATGCATTGCCCCTGCTTGCGGTCATGCCGTGCGCTTGGTCGTATCTTTTCGAGAGAAAGTCAGGTTACGGGGCTCAGGTCTGTATTCGCTCCGACAGGAATTCTTATCTTGTTGGGAAGTGCGTTGCCGCCTTTGTGTCTGGTGCCCTCATCGCTATCGTCCCCCTGCTCTGGAACTTCCTGCTCATTTCTTGCCTCCTTCCTGCCTATTTTCCGCTTATCGAGGATGTCCAAAGGGTGGGCCTGTTTGACACCTGTTTCTTCTCCGAGTTGTTCTACAGTCACCCGCTTCTCTATGTTGGGGCTTATACGCTTCTTGACGCTCTGTTGATGGGTGCGTGGGCTGTGGCGGTGATGGGGGTCTCGAACGTCACCAACGACCGCGTCAAGCTGATGGTCGTCCCGTATCTCGCCCTGTTTGCCTGGCACTACTTCAACGGCTGGATTTTCGACACGCTCGCCATCCAGGGATTCAACATGAATCTCTTCAACAGTCTTCGCTCGGAATCTACGCTCTCACGTCCTGATTTTGCCGCAACGCTGGTGGAGCTCGCGTGTTTAGTTCTTTTTGGAATCCTATCCGCCCGAGCGCTTGCTCGTAAGGAGGCATCATGATGCTGTTGCGAGCGCTTCGCGTCGATCTCAAGGTTGGATTGCATGGGATTCTGCCCGTGCTTCTTGGCTTGTCGATGGTGTCTGTATCGTGTCTTATTGTTGCGTACACGCGCGTAGATGCAGTTGGATCCGTTGACGTTGCAGAACTGACGTTTGCGGACAACATCGCTTTGATTTTTGCCGGCAGCCTGCCGTTTGAGTATCGGCCGGGAGTCATGTTCGTTCCACCTTTGGGGTGGACGCTTCTATCGATGCTTGTGCTCTATGCGTCCCTTTCGTATCCGTACCGCGATCTCATGGGGTTCGGCCAACAGGTCCTAGTGCGTGAGAATTCCCGCGTTACATGGCTGCTTTCCAAATGCATTTGGGTCGCATTAACTTGCCTGCTGGGTTGCACAATCATTGTTCTGGTGGCGGCGATCTGGACTCTTGTTCAGGGTCAGGGGCTCACCACGGTGCTCCATAGCGATGCACTATATCTTGCGGCAATGCTCATGGGACCTTTCAAAGCAGATATGTTAGATGGAGCGGGATTTATGCTCTGCATCGTGGTTGTCCTATGCTCATTGTCGCTCCTGCAGCTGTTTTTGAGCATATTTCTTCGACCGAGCATTTCGTTTTTGTCCATGATCTTGCTGCTCATCGCTTCCGCCTATGCTCAAACGTGGTATTTGCCCGGTAACTACCTGATGTTTGTCCGGTGGGGAGGGTTTGTCGAGGGCGGTGTCGATATGTGGGTTGGCATGATGTTGTGCCTGGGTGTTGCCTTGGTCTTCGGCGTTGTTGGTTTTGGCTATTTTTGCAAAATGGATTTGGTGGATAGGGAGATGGCCGCATGACGATCAGAATCGAAGAGCTGAGCAAAAACTACCACGGCGTCGATGTGCTCGCTCGGGTGAATCTTGAGATTCCGACCGGGGCTGTCGTAGGCCTGCATGGCGTCAATGGATCCGGAAAGACCATGCTGATGAGGGCGATATGTGGCCTTATTCGTCCTACCTCGGGACACGTTTACATTGATGGCGTCGAGGTACGTGCCGGTGCCTCATATCCCAAGCGTCTCGGGATGCTTATAGAGGGACCCGCGTTCCTTCCAGGGTATACGGCCCTGGAAAACCTCCTTTTGCTGGCAAGCATACGTGGTGTTGTAGGTGAGGACTATCTGCGTGGTCTCGTTACGATGGTGGGACTTGATCCGGATGACAAGAGAAAATATCGGAAGTTTTCCCTTGGCATGAAGCAACGCCTGGGTATTGCGGCTGCAATCATGGAAGAGCCGGATATCGTGGTGCTCGATGAACCGACGAACGCCTTGGACACTTCAGGCGTTGCCATGGTAAAAAGGGTCGTTTCGTTGCTTCGCGACCGCGGGGCGACCGTTGTCCTTGCGTGTCATGATTTCGCCGTGCTTAAAGACCTCTCGGATCAAATTGTCCATATTGCAGAAGGCAAAATTGACGAAGCCTATGTTTTTCCTGACGTCATTGAGGAAGGGTATGAGCATGTTTAGCGGGAGCTCCTCGATTTCTAGGCGAGGCGTAATTGCTGCGGGGCTCGCGGTCTGTGGCGCCGGATTGGGATTGCGCGTAAAGTTCTTGAATGACACCAGCGTGGTGATTCCCGAGCGCCAATATGGCATGAACGAGTGGCTTGACTTGGATGACTGCTTTTTGGGGACGGAGGATGACCGCGCACCCGGCTATGGCTTCATGGTGTCTGGATGCTCGGTCATGACTCCGAACGAGTTTCTGAAGGCGTATTCGAGAAGCGACCTCAAGGAGCTCCACTCCGATGATGCGGATCGACTAAGCGTTGCGGTGGTCGATATGAAGGTCCGTAATGAGGGGACATCCGATAACGGAATTAAAATGTTCACATGGCATCTGGCATCTCTGGACCATCCAGATAAGGTGTATGAAGTCGATTTTGATCTGCTCGGTGCTGCAACACCCGAAATTGCAGGTTCCGTTGGCTTTATCGTTGACCCTGGGGTCGAGTCACGGGTGATTCATTTCCCGTTTACAACGGTCGGCGGCCCCGATTATTTCCACGATTACGAAGATACATATCGTCCGGATATCGAGGGAAGAAGATTCCGTCTCATAATGACCAACCTGCCGGAGCGCCGCATGTTTGTGCTTGATGCAAAAGATCATGACGCAGCCTAAGGTGCTGATGATTCTATGACACGCAGAAGGCGTAGTTGCCGCCGTAAGAGAAGGGCGAGAGCAATTATGCGTTTTACGGGGGTGGCCGGGCTATTGACGGCGATTGCGATCGCGATGGGCTCCACGTTCGGTTTCCTGTCTCCAGTGCTCTTGCGGTTTCCCGAACGTTCGCAGGCGCCCATCGTCGCGCCACTGTTTCAGAACCCGGAGTTTCCCTCGGGGTGCGAAGCGTTCTCGCTCGCCATGTGCCTGCGCGCGATGGGGTATACAGTTGAGCCATCTGAGCTCATCGATGTCTACATGCCGACCGACCCCACGTGGAGCGATTACGTCGATCATTACGCAGGTGACGCGCGCGATCTTGGGAGCGCCATGCCTCCGGCTGTGGTGGCATGCACGGATGCGTACGCGGTCGCCACGGGTGCGCCGCTTCACGGGGTCGAGCTCACCGGACGCCCCTTCGATGAGCTCGCCGAAATCGTCGAGCGCGGCTACCCTGTGCTCACGTGGATCACGACGGATTACGAGCCCCCTCGTTTCTCAGACGACGGGATGCGGGGGTACCTCCTGTATCGCAATTTTCATTGCGTGCTGCTGTACTGCATTCAGGGAGGCGTTGCTTACATAGCCGACCCGCTCATCGGTCTCGTCGAGCACGACGTACACTCATTCCAAACTCTGTGGGAGGAATGCGGCAGCCTCGCGATGGCAGTATCGGAATCGTAGAGGCAAGTCTCCGTCGCGACGCGTGGCGACCTGTGGGTGCCCAGGGATATACCCCGAATGCGAGTTCCGCACAAGCCGAAGGCCACTTGATGTGGCCTTCGTGCGAGCAGGACTGTTCGAGCAGGCGGGGTTTATCCCTGGGCACCCACAGGTCGCCATCTTCGCTTTTTATGCGCTCCGCGCGAAATTCTATTCACCATGCTCATCATTCGCCATACCGTGTACAATGGACGATGACCTTTAAGTGCGTACGAGATACCACAAGGACCATCAAGCGGGGCGCCCGCGCCCGGTATATATGCCTTCCTGTGATGCTCGCGCGCCAAGCGGTCGGGCATTATTTTTTTTGACTGCCCTTGCGGGCGGTCGAGAGAGGTTAAGGAAGGAGTTTGATGGGCATGTCTTCACCGAAGGCGGTCATCATGGACGAGACCGCAATCAGCCGTGCGATGACGCGCATTGCGCACGAGATCGTCGAGAAGAACGAGGGCGTTGAGAACCTCGCGCTCGTCGGCATCGTCACCCGCGGCGACTTGCTCGCCAAGAAACTCGTCGACGAGATCGAGCGGATCGAGGGGGTGCGCGTCGATCTGGGAAGCCTCGACATCAGCTTCTATCGCGACGATTACCTCACCAACTTCGCTCCGGCGGTGCACGCTACGAACATCCCGTTCAACCTCGATGGTAAGCGCGTCGTGCTCGTGGACGACATCCTCTACACGGGCCGCACCATCCGCGCCGCCCTCGATGCCATCATGGACCTCGGTCGTCCCAACCGCGTCGAGCTCGCGGTCCTCGTCGACCGCGGCCATCGCGAGCTGCCCATCTGCCCCGACTTCGTGGGCAAGAACGTGCCCTCCTCCCGCGAGGAGAACGTCCGTCTGTATCTTGAGGAGGTCGACGGCCGTTCAACCGTCGAGATCTTCGACGTCGCGCCGGGTGGCCATGTGGGCTCCGCGCCGTTGGGAGGCGAGTAATCCGTGTTCAACAACCATAAGCACCTCATCGACATCTCCGAGTACTCCGATACGGAGCTCATGACGATCCTGCAGACCGCCAAGGC
>ERZ1032357.475-NODE-475-length-11528-cov-17.133967_pt1 | contig 11528 bp, 7 predicted proteins | sample MGYA00517100_ERZ1032357 | MGnify/ENA primary metagenome ERZ1032357 (study PRJEB33719, sample SAMN04262589) | wastewater metagenome | biome: periurban shantytown; feature: animal feces; material: feces | host: Canis lupus familiaris | place: Peru: Lima | collected...
GAAACCTTCATGCGCAAGCCCCTTTTTACTGCAAACTATTCTCTTAGTTCCCGTTATGGTTGAAGTAGTCGGCCAGGCCTTTGACGATGCTTTCGGCGAAGTTCCGCTGCTGGGCATCGGAGTTGAGGGCTTTTTCTTCACTCGGGTTGGAGATGAAGCCCAGTTCCAATAAGGTGGCCGGCATATTGGTGTGCAAGAGGACGTAGAAGTTGGCCGTCTTGACGCCGCGGTCCGGGAAGTTGGTGGCCTTCATGTTCTGAAGGTGGATGTAGTTGGCCAGGCCGTAATCATAAGGTGTCTTGCTGTTGTAGTAAGCAGTGACACCACCTGCCGACGGGGAATCGAAGGAATCGATGTGGATGCAGACGAAGACGTCGGCTTTGGCTGCATTGGCGATGTTGCAGCGGGCCTGCAATTCTTCGACAGCGCCGTCATAAGGCGCATAGACGTCGACGTCGGTCGTACGGGTCATGATGACATTGGCACCGGCAGCACTCAATAACGAAGCCACTTTCTTGGAAATGGCCAAGGTAATGTCTTTTTCCTTGGAATAGGCGCCGACAGCACCGGAGTCTGAACCGCCGTGGCCGGGGTCGATGGCGATGGTCTTGCCCTGGAGGCCCTGGGTCAGGCTGTAAGTCTTGCTGCTGCTATAGGCCGGGACATTGGCAGCCGGCTGTTTGGCAGCCGACGGTTTCCAGCTCTGAGACGGCTTGGTTGCCCCTTTGATGCCGATATTGGTATCGCCCCAATGGCTCCACTGTTTGAGCTTGCCCGACTTATCGTTGATGTCGATGACGACGCGGCTCGACGCTTTGCTGTTGGTAGCGCCCGGCAAGGTAAAGACTTTGACGTCATTCTTGGTGACGGCCCGGGGAACCTTGATGGTCACGTCCGTACTCGACGAACGGGGCGATAAGGTGACGCGGGAAATGACGTTGCTGTTGGGCTTATAGCTCTTGGCCACGTTCTTGCCTACGCCGGTATTGGGCAAAGTAACGAAAACGTACTCACCGGAGTTGTCGATGTACAGCTTGGGATTGGCCTTGCCATTGACATCGAGGACGGTCCGGACGAAAGGTGTATTGGCATCCGTCCGCGTAGCCGTACGCACATTCGTGATTTCCGGTTTGGAAGCTGCCTGGGCCGATACAAAAGGTATGAGGCACACGAGCAGTAAAAGCGGAAGTATCCATATTTTTTTCAACACGCTTATCTTCTCCTTTGCGATCCTAATCTTTTTCAACTTATTTATTATACAACTAAACCGGCGTAATTGGCAATCATTTTCTGTAGGAGCGACTACGTGGGGCGCCCGTTCACGCAAATTTGGTTCACCAGTATTTCACATGTACCCGGCGGGCTTGCCACATGCGAGCCCCTACAAAAAACATAATGTAAAGCAAAAGGGACCGCCCATGATGACAGATGCCTTCATGAGACAGTCCCTATAAAACAACTTCTATGAGACAACCTCTCAGACCGCTTTCAGCGGCCAGCTCTCCTATGAGGCGAGCCTTTTAGAACAGGAAGTTGATTTCTACATCCGTAAATTCGTCAGGATCTGCTGCATTGCCGTGTTTGGTCTGCGTACCAAAGGTCTGGGCTGCCGTGAGGATGACGTTCTTGGCCAGGGTGTAGTCGACGCCGACGCCCCAGGATTTGACATTGTCGAGGACGCTGTCATCGCGCCAGGAGTTAGTCGCACCGCCGAGGAGATCGCCCTTGTCCGAATTGATGTATTCGACCCAGGCATCCCAGGAGCCGCGGACATCGCCGTCAGCCGAGCCGTAGGTCAATTTGCCGATCCATACTTCCGGATCTTTCGTATCGCCTTCATCGAGGTAATTTTTGTTGCTGTTGATTTTTTCATAGTTGGCCAAAGCGTTCCATTTGCCGAAGTTGACGCTGGCATAAGCGCCCCAGAGGTCGTCGGCACTGAAGTGGTCGCCAGCCTTTTCGCTGCCTTCACCACCGGCTACGGTAAAATCATTATAATAAACGCCCACTGCCGAACCGGCAACGCGGCCGCCGCCGAAGAAGCCTTCTAATTCGCCATAGCCCGTCTTGACGCCGTCCATGTCTTCGGTCCCAGCAATGTCACCGGCTTTGAATTTACCATAGCCAGCCGTAGCTGCGAAGCGGTCGCCGGTGTATTTCAATTCAGCCCGGTCGAAGACGTCGCCATACTGGAAGCCATAGGCATTTTCACCGCCCAGGACGTAGGTGTCGGTACGGCCGACGCTGAAGTTCCAGCGGTTGCCGCCAAAATTATAGTCGACTTTGGCGTCGTCCGTGAAGATGTTCTTGTTGTCGTTGGCCGTGCCGTTGTCGGCGAAATTGATGTCATCCGTGCTGATGCCGTAGGTCACGGTCGTGCGGTCGTTGACTTTGGCATTGGCCCGGACGCGGACGCGGTAATCCCAGGAAGAGTCATTCTTGTAGCCAGCTCCGTCGTTGCCGTTCGATTCACCGGAACTCTGGTGCTGGAAGCGGACGCGGGCATCGCCGCTGAGCTTGACGTTGCCTACGCGGTTTTCCAGGGCGCTGACGCGGACGCCGAGGTTGTTCAGTTCGTCAGCGTATTCGTCAGCCAGTTTGTTGATGAGGGCACGCTGTTCGACGGACGCCTTGTCCATGTGAGCCATGGCTTTGGCAACCATTTCAGCGGCTTCATAACGGGTGATGTTGCGGTTGCCCTGGAAATACTGTCCATCGACCCCCTGAATGATGCCGGCGTCAGCCAGTTCGACGACGGATTTGTAAGCCCAGCTGTCAGACGGTACGTCGACAAAGGGATTGGCAGCAAAGGCGCAGGCAGCACCGACAGCCATCATAGCGGCTAAGGAGGTAACGATTTTCTTTTTCATAAATATGGCCTTCTTTCTCTGTGTATAAGCCTGTGACAGGGAAATCATAAAGGCCTCCCCTGTCCGCTGCGGTCGAGTGTACCTAGTTTCCTCTCGCATCATACAAGGCTTTCGCCTCTATGGTTCCCTTTGTCACATGGCTTGTTCCAATAAGTACGTAGTTATTATACATTTTATGATATTAGTTGTCAATATCGTGTTTGGAAGCAAAAAAAGAGGCTGTCGCATTAAGACAGCCTCTCCGGCCCTTTGGGCCACCTCCCCTAACAAGGGAGGCTATTCTTCTGTCGGAGGTTTGTACTTCGGCGACATGGGGTTGGTCTGGGGCGTGAGGTTCTTCATGCGGCCCAGCTGGTCGCTCTTGTCGGAGAAGTACGTGTGCAAGGTAAATTCGGCCATTTCTGACAGCGGTTCATCGAGGAAAGCTCCGTAGAGTGTTTCGATTTCCGGGTTCTGCCAGCTGGCTTTGATATCGGTTTCTTCATCGCTCTTATAAATCGATGCCGTGCGGGCTTCCTGGACTTTCTTGACCTGCGGCAGCTTGACTTTCGGCTGACCGCCGCCGCCGATGCAGCCACCGGGGCAGGCCATGACTTCGATGAAGGAGTAGTCTTCAAAGGCGTCATTCTTAATGAGGTCGTCGATGAAGGCGCGGGCGTTGCCCAGGCCGCTGATGGCAGCGACGTGAAGGACGAAGTGGCCGAAGATGACCGTCGCTTTCTTGACGCCCTGGAGACCGCGGACCGGTTCGAAGGGGATGAAGTCCTTCGGGGCCGGACGGCCTGTGAACATGTGGTATGCCGTGCGGATAGCCGCTTCCATGACACCGCCGGAGTTGCCGAAGATACGGCCGCCGCCGGAGGCTTCGCCAAAAGCCTTGTCGAACTTGCTATCTTCGAGGCTGGCAAAGTCGATGTTTTCGTCCTGGATCCACTGGGCCAGTTCCCGCGTCGTGATGCAGATATCGGTATCGCGGATTTCCGGTTCATCCCAGAAGAGGCCGGAAGCGCTCAGTTCAGGACGGCGGATTTCGGCTTTCTTCGCCGTGCACGGCGTGACGCAGACGTTGACGATCTTCTTGGGGTCGATGTTCTTCTGCTGGGCGAAATAGGTCTTGATGACCGGGCTGAGGATACTGATGGGGCTCTTCGTCGAAGACAGATGCTGGAGCAGGTCCGGATAGAAGGTTTCCGCAAATTCGACCCATGCCGGGCAGCAGCTGGTGAACTGCGGAATAGGGATTTCTTCCGATTGCAGGCGGTGCAGGAGTTCCGTCGCTTCTTCCATGATGGTCAGGTCGGCACCGAAATCGGTATCGAAGACATAGTCCGCACCGAGTGTACGCAGGGCTGCGACCATCTTTCCTTCGACGAACGTACCGGGGTCCATGCCGAAGGCTTCGCCTAAGCCGACGCGGACAGCCGGAGCCGTCTGGAAGATGACGATCTTTTCAGGGTCTTTCAGGGCCGCCTTGACTTTGTCCACATCGTTGACTTCGACGATGGCACCAAAGGGGCAGGCAGACGAACACTGGCCGCAATGTACGCAGATGGGCATGTCCCCTGTACTGGACAGGGAGTAGTAGTCCAACACAGTCTGTGTGTCGGCACAGGCCCGGCGACATAAGGTGCAGTTCTTACACTTCGTTACGTCAAATTGAACGGCACAGTTGTGTTCATCAATGGGAACACGACGGTCAATTTTTTCAAAACGGGAATGAAATTCAGGCATATGCAGATACTCCTTTTCGGTCAGAAATTCAGTAAGTGTAACTAACAGTAACTATGTAACATTTTATCACAAACTTCATTATCTATAGGATAATACAAAGTGCCACAGATTTCCATTACTTTTGTGTAATTCATCTACCCTTTTTACCATATATTCTATGCTTTTTTGTAATATATAGGTAAATTTGTCATCGCCTATGCCTTTAAGTCCTCTAATTCACACCATCTTTCTGTCAGCGCATCGACTTTCTCCTGGGTTTCCTTCTGTTCCGTCAGCAGCGACTCCACTTCTTCATAATTGCTCCCCGCCGCGGCAATGGCCGCATTTAGGCCCTTGAGCATGGCTTCGTAGCGCGGCAGTTCTTCCGTGATGCGCCGCAGTTCTTCTTCCTGCCGCGACGTCAGGCCGGCTTTTGTTTTGGCTGGCGTAATATTCGTTTTAGTAATAGAAGGTGCAGTGGCCTTTTCACCTTTCTTTTCCTGGTGATGGCTGTATTTTTCCTCCAAGTATTCGCTATAGTCACCATAAAAGCGGTCCCAGGTCCCCTTTTCTAATGTGAAAAGTTTATCAACCACCCGGTCCAGGAAGTAGCGGTCATGCGATACGACGAGGACCACGCCCTGGAAGGTGTCGAGGTAGCGTTCGAGGACGGTCAGCGTCGGGATGTCCAGGTCGTTCGTCGGTTCGTCCAGGAGGAGGACGTTGGGCTGGTCCATGAGCAGGCGCAGCAGGTACAGGCGCCGCCGTTCGCCGCCGCTCAGCTTGGCGATGTAGGTGTACTGCATCTCTTCGGTGAACAGGAACTGGTCCAACAGGCGCGTCGCCGAGATACGCTGGCCGAACTGATTGGTCACGAAATGGCCGTGTTCCTGGACGTAGTCGATGACCCGCATGCCTTCGTCGAATTGGGGCAGCTGCTGAGTGAAGAAGCCAAAGCGCACGGTCTGGCCGATGGTGACCGTCCCGGCTGTCGGCGCCAGTTGGCCGGCCAGGACCTGGAGCAGCGTCGACTTGCCGACGCCGTTCTCGCCGATGATGCCGATGCGGTCGTGTTTGACGACGTGGTAGGTCACGTGCTGGAACAGCGGGCGGGCCGGGTCGTAGCCAAAGGCCATGTCGTCGATGTCGATGATAGTCTTTCCCAGGCGGACAGACGTATCGAACATTTCCACTTCGCCAATGGGTTTGCCCGCTTCGATGGCGCAGAGCTGTTCATACCGTTCCTTACGGGCCTTCTGCTTGGTCGACCGGGCCTGGGCGCCGCGCTGGATCCAGGCTTTTTCCCGGCGGATGAGGTTTCGCCGTTTGGCTTCGCTCGCTTCTTCCCGTTCCAGCCGGGCCTGGCGCTGTTCCAGGTACTGGCCGTAATTGCCGACGTAGGTATAGACGTGGCCCCGGTCGAGTTCGATCATGGAATCGGCGACGCAGTCCAGGAAGTAGCGGTCATGCGTGCTGAGGAGGATGGCCGCCTTGCTGTCGCGCAGGTATTCTTCCAGCCACAGGATGGTCTTGTCGTCGAGATGGTTCGTCGGTTCGTCCATGATCAGCAGGTCGCAGGGCATGATCAGGGCCCGGGCCAGGCCCAGGCGTTTGCGCTGGCCGCCGGATAATTCGTCGACGGACTGGGAAAAGTTGGAAATGCCCAATTTACTGAGAATGATCTTGGCATGGGCTTCCAGTTCCCACGCCTGCTGTTCGTCCATTTCGGCGCTGAGGGCGACGACAGCCGCATCATCATCGCGCTGGACCGCTTCTTCGTAACGCTGGAGGAGCTTCATGACCGGCAGGTCGCCGTCAAGGACGCTTTCCAAGACCGTATGGCCCGGCACGAACTGCGGTTCCTGCGGCAGGTAATGGATGCGCGCCTTGGGATTGCGCCAAATCGTGCCGCTGTCGGTGTCGGTCAGGCCGGCAATGATTTTCAGGAGCGTCGTCTTCCCGGCGCCGTTGAGGCCGATGAGGCCCAGTTTCTGGCCGCCGTCGATGGCAAAGGTCACGTCGTCGAAGAGGACCCGCAGGCCATAGGATTTCTTTACCTTTTCTACTGTCAATATATTCATTATATGCTTCATCACTTTCTTGGTGGATTTTCTTCTACCCTAGCACATCCGCCGGGAATATGCAAGGCGTCCCCTTGTCAGGTCCGGCACGGGGTGGACAATAAAGGTATAGCTTATTTTTTCAAAAGGATGTGACGAATCGTGAAAGAAGTCAAAGAAAAGAAAAAACCAATTTTATTCTATTATATCGTCGCTTTGGCTGTCATTTTCATATTCAACGCCATCGCCCGGCCGTACTACGATTCGCAGAGCGTCAAACAGGTCGACTACGGGACGTTCATGAACATGACCGAAGACGAACAGATTGCCGACGTCCAGATTGAAGAAAACCAGATTCTCTTCAAGGACAAAGACGGCAAGGAATACCGCACGGGCGTCGTCAACGACCCGCAGCTGACGGAACGCCTGCACAAGGCCAAGGTCTCCTTCAACGAAGTCATCAAGGAAAAGGATTCGCCCTTTACGGATTTCCTCATCGCCTGGATCCTGCCGATCCTGATTTTCTTCGGCATCGGCCACTATTTCAACCGCAGGCTCATGAACCGCGGCGGCGGCAATTCGCTCATGTTCGGCGCCAAGAACCAGGTCAAGGTCTATGTCCCGTCGGCTAACGGCATCCATTTCGATGACGTCGCCGGTGAAGATGAAGCCAAGGAAAACCTGTCGGAAATCGTCGATTTTCTCCACCATCCCGATAAATACGCCAAAATCGGGGCCAAGATGCCGAAAGGCGTCCTCCTCGTCGGCCCGCCGGGTACTGGCAAGACCATGCTGGCCAAAGCCGTCGCTGGCGAAGCCGGTGTCCCCTTCTTCCCCATTGCCGGGTCGGAATTTGTCGAAATGTTCGTCGGCATGGGGGCTTCCAAGGTCCGAGACCTCTTCCAGCAGGCCAAGCAGAAGGCGCCGTGCATCATCTTCATCGACGAAATCGATGCCATCGGCCAGAAGCGCACAGGCAATGCCATGGGCAACAGCGAACGGGAACAGACGCTGAACCAGCTGCTGACGGAAATGGACGGCTTCAATGCCGACGACAACGTCGTCATCCTGGCCGCGACGAACCGGCCGGAATCGCTGGACCCGGCCCTGCTGCGGCCAGGCCGTTTCGACCGCCGTGTCCCCGTCGAACTGCCGGACCTGGCTGGCCGTGAAGCCATCCTCAAAGCCCATGCCAAGAAAGTCGCTCTCGGCGACGACGTCGACTTCCACACCATCGCCCGCATGGCTGCCGGAGCTTCCGGGGCCGAACTGGCCAATATCGTCAATGAAGCCGCCCTGCGCGCCGTCCGCGACCACCGCGATGCCGTCAGCCAGGCTGACCTGGAAGAAAGCATTGAAGTCGTCATCGCTGGCTATCAGAAGAAGAACGCCATCTTGTCGGACGATGAAAAGAGGACCGTCGCTTACCACGAAATCGGCCATGCTCTGGTCGCTGCCCTCCAGACCCATTCGGCACCGGTCCAAAAAATCACCATCATCCCCCGCACGTCAGGCGCCCTGGGCTACACTATGCAAGTCGACCAGCAGGATAAATACATCCTGTCCCGGGAAGAACTGGAAAATAAGATTGCCACCCTCACCGGCGGCCGGGCTGCCGAAGAAGTTGTCTTTAACCAAGTCACGACGGGGGCGTCCAACGACATCGAACAGGCGACCAAGCTGGCCCGGGCCATGATCACCCGCTACGGCATGACCGACGAATTCGACATGGTCGCTATGGAAACGGTCACCAATAAATACCTCGGCGGTGACACGTCCCTGGCTTGCGCGCCGGAAACGCAGAAATACATTGACGCCAAAGTCGTCTCCGTCGTCAAGGAACAACACGCCAAGGCCAAAAAAATTCTGGAAGACCACCGTCCGGCCCTGGATGCCCTGGCCCAATACCTCTACGAAAAAGAAACGATTACGGGCAAAGAATTCATGGACATTTTAGGGAAGTGCAGCTGCTGACGGCTAACCTATATACAAGGTTTGGCAAATGTGCTAAAATTAGTTGTTATGTGGTAAAAATTCTATAGAGTTAAGGGGTTATCATGGCAAACAAGTTTATTTCCGGCACATTGATCCTGACCTTGTCAGGCTTTGTCGTCAAAGCCATTGGCAGTATCAACTGGATCATCTTGTCCCGCATTCTCGGCGGTGAAGGCATCGGCATCTACCAGATGGCCTTCCCGATTTACCTGCTGGCACTCGATATTTCCAGTGCCGGCCTGCCGATCGCAATTTCCATCATCACAGCTGAAAAAGTAGCGAAACAGGATTATTTCGGCGCCCAGCGCATTTTCCACGTGTCCCTGTCCATGCTGTGTACGACGGCGCTCTTTTTGAGCATCGTCATGTTCTTCGGCTCCAGCTTCCTCATCGATGAACACATCATCCGCGAAAGCCGGGCCTATTATTCACTCATCGCCCTGGCACCGGCCATCTTCTTCACGACGATCATCGCCGGTTACCGCGGCTACTTGCAGGGCTGGCAGCAGATGACGCCGACGGCGCTCTCTCAGATTGTCGAACAGCTGGTCCGCGTCGTCGTCATGCTCGGCTTCGCCGCCCTTCTCCTGCCGTACGGCCTCGATTATGCTGCCGGCGGTGCCAGTCTCGGTGCCGGCGCCGGCGGGTTTGCAGCCTGGCTGGTCCTGGTCTACTACTATTATAAATTGAAGCGGTCCCTCCCCGTCGATGGTCCGACGTTCGAACAGGAAAGCATCAAGCACATCTTGAAACGCCTAGTCGTCTTGGCCATCCCCATTTCCCTGTCGAGCATCATGCTCCCAGTCGTATCCAACCTGGACTTGCTCATCGTCCCGCGGCGACTGGAAGTGGCTGGTTATTCGACCCATCAGGCCACGGAACTGTTCGGCTACTTAACGGGCATGTCCGTACCGCTCATCAACTTGGCCACTATCCTGACGGCTGCCATGGCCATGAGCCTGGTACCGGCCATCAGCCACAGCTTCACATTGAAGGAATACGATGAAATCCGCGAACGGACGGCGACGTCCATGCGCATCTCCTTCTTGGTCACCATTCCGTTCAGCGTCATCCTCTACGTCATGGCTGAACCGATTGTCACCTTCATCTACAATGCGCCGGCCGCTACGGAAGCGACGCGGGCTGTGGCCATTGCCATCTGCTTCTTAGGCTTGCATCAGATTTCGACGGCTATCCTTCAGGGCCTGAAGAAACCGAAGATTCCGGTTATCAACATGGCCGTCGCCTGTGTCGCCAAGGTCCTGTGCAACTGGTTCTTAGTCGCCATCCCGACGTTAGGCATCACCGGTGCTTCTTATGCGACGGTGGCCGACATCGGCGTCGCCGCCGTCCTCAACATGTTCTTCATTTACCGTAAAATCGGCTACGTCATCGACGTCAAAGTCGTCTTGAAAAACATCGTCTCTGCCGCCATCATGGGCGTAGCTATGTATTTCATGTACGGCTTCCTCTTCCCCTACTTAGGACTTTTCCTGGACCTCTTCCTTACCTGCATCGTCGGGTCAGCCATCTATATCGGCTGCATGGTCCTCAACGGAGGCGTCACCAAAGAAGACGCTGCCAAAATGCCCCTTATCGGCCGATTCTTTTAAAAAAAGCGCTGTCTTTGCGACAGCGCTTTTTTAGTGGTTCGTGACTCGCAGCTCCATTGTTCGTGACTAGTCACTAACAACTTTTATACTTATCTACGAAGCGGGCCATGCGTTTCAAGGCTTCCTGGATGGTATCCATGCTGGCGGCGTAAGAAATGCGTACGAAGCCTTCGCCCTGGTCGCCAAAGGCCGTACCTGGGACGACGGCGACTTTTTCTTCTTGGACCAGTTTTTCGCAGAATTCGGCTGATGTCATACCGGTGCAGCGAATGTCCGGGAAGATGTAGAAGGCGCCTTTCGGTTCAAAGACAGGCAAACCCATATCGCACAGGCCTTGGTAGATGACTTGGCGGCGGCGGTCGTATTCCTGGCGCATGGCTTCGACATCGTCGTCACAATCTCTGAGCGCCGTAATGCCGCCGACTTGAGCCGTCGTATTAGCACACATGATAGCATACTGATGGAGCTTCAAAATAGGTGCCAAGCCTTCCCGCGGCGCGCAGACATAGCCCAGGCGCATACCGGTCATGGCATAGGCCTTGGAAAAGCCGTTGAAGATGACCGTCCGTTCGCGCATGCCCGGCAATTTGGCGAAGGATGTGAACTTGGCATCGCCATACATGAGTTCGCAGTAGATTTCATCGGACAAGACGATGAGGTCGTGCGCTTCGGCAAATTTAGCAATAGGCATCAATTCTTCTGCCGACATGACCGTCCCTGTCGGGTTGTTGGGATAGCCGATGACAATGGCCTTCGTCTTCGGCGTGATGACCTTTTCCAAGGCTTCGACGGTCAGCTTGAAATCGTGTTCCGGATAAGTCGGTACGAAGACCGGCGTCCCGCCAGCCAGTTCGACAGAGGCGGGATAAGCGACGTAAGCCGGGTCGGGGATGATGACTTCATCGCCCGGTTCGGTAATGGCCAAGAGGGCCATAGCCAGGCCTTCGGAAACGCCGACAGTGACCAAGATTTCATCTTTCGGGTCATAATAGACACCATAGCGTTGTTCAAAATGATGGCTAATGGCTTCACGGAGCTCCATCATACCCGAATTGCCGGTATAACTCGTTTCCTTGGCATCGAGGCTAGCCTTCATGGCGTCCAGGACCTTGTCCGGTGCGGCAAAATCCGGTTCACCGATACTCAGGGACAAGACCCCTTTGACTTGAGCCGCAATATCGAAGAACTTGCGGATTCCCGAGGGTTTGATGGCTTTGACATTAGCCGCTGTTTTGTTATTCCAATCCATAATACAACACCGCCTTCTTTATGATTATTTT
>ERZ1032357.478-NODE-478-length-11503-cov-13.071279_pt1 | contig 11503 bp, 8 predicted proteins | sample MGYA00517100_ERZ1032357 | MGnify/ENA primary metagenome ERZ1032357 (study PRJEB33719, sample SAMN04262589) | wastewater metagenome | biome: periurban shantytown; feature: animal feces; material: feces | host: Canis lupus familiaris | place: Peru: Lima | collected...
GAAGAAGCACAAGAGGGAATACAAGAAGAAGCGGTGCGGAGTCACTGCGGCGTCGAAGCATGCTACGCCAAGTAATGGAAATTCGATTCGAACGAAGAGTAGCGTATGGATACCCCGGAACACGCACTAGAGATCACCGAGAAAAGCAAACGAAAACCGTTCCCCGGCTGGCTGTACGGGGTGCTGTTTGGCCTGTTCGACGCCATCGGCGTAGGCATACTCGAATGGGGCGTCACCGCCACGTCGAGGGTCAAGCTGTCAAGTCCCACCATCGGCTGGGGGTTCGTCTCGAAGATGTGGACCGACCTGAACTTCGTGGCCGTGCTGAACCTGCTGCTGTGCGGCATCGTCTACCTGATCCTGCTGATGATCTCAAACCGCTTCTGGGTGGCCACGCCGATATATCTCGCGCTCGCGATCATCATCGCCGTCATCGAGCATTTCAAGATCACCATCCGCTACGAGGCCGTGATCCCCTCCGACCTGAGTTTTCTGAAATCGGATGCGGGCAATCTCATGAGCTTCATGCCGTCCGGCGCGCAGTGGACTATCCTCGGCGCGGTGGCGGGATTCCTGGTGTTGCTTGGACTATGCCTGTACCTTAATCGCATCGACGCTCGCCACGGCCGCATGTTCCGCGCAGCCGACCAACGAACCGGTCTGGCGAACGCCGCGGCCCGCATCCTGCTGGTCATCATTCCCGCCGGTTTCTTCGGCATGTACGCCATGCAGGCGGGGACCGTGGGCTCCTGGGCGAATACTCTGAGTGTCGCCATGGGCGACCAGTCGTCCATGTGGGATTCCGTATACGACGCGCAGCGCAACGGCCCGGTCGTCTCCTTCCTGCGCCAGCTTAATCCGAAGGTGATGGAGAAGCCGGAAGGCTACTCCGAAGCCACGATGAAGCAGGTCGCCAAACGCTACGCAAAGGCGGCAGAAAGCATCAATGCCAAGCGTAGCGCCAATCTGAACGATTCGACCGTGGTGTACGTGCTGTCCGAATCCTTCTCCGACCCGAGCCGCGTGCCCGGGCTGAAGGTCAACAAGGATTCCATGCCGAACATCCGTAAGATCAAGGAGAACACCACCTCCGGCTATATGCTGTCGTCCGGGTACGGCGGCGGCACGGCCAACCTCGAATACATGGGTCTGACCGGCATGAGCATGGCCAACTTCGATTCCTCGCTTTCCAGCCCCTACCAGCAGTTGGTGCCAGGGCAGCATTGGACGCCGACGATCAACCAGCTGTGGGGCGCTCCGAAGAACTCCATCGGCGTGCACCCGTACGAGTCCTCGATGTATTCGCGTGCCATCAACTACAAGAAGTTCGGATTCTCCCACTTCTACACGTTGACGGGCCCTGACGTCATCTCCCATCAGGACAAGCTGGGCTCCAGCCCGTACGTCTCCGACGAAGCGGCCTACAAGAGCACGTTGGAAGAGCTGAAGAAGACCAAATCCAACCAGTTCATCCAGCTCATCACCATGCAGAACCACATGCCATACCACGATTGGTATCCGAATAACGAGTTCACCGCGCAATCCACCACCGGCACCGCGCTGGGCAAGACCGAGCAGGAATCGATCCAGACCTACCAGAAGGGCGCGGCCATCACCGACCAGGAGACCGAGAAGTTCCTCAAGCAGCTCGACAAGATCGACAAGCCTATCACCGTGGTCTTCTACGGTGATCACCTGCCGGGCATCTACTCGACCGCCAGCGAGGATTCGAACAATTCGCTCGCGCTTCATCTGACTGATTACTTCATCTGGTCGAACAAGGCGTCTTCGTCGCAAGGCAACAAGGCGGAGAACAGCACATACACGTCGCCGAACTTCTTTATGGCTCAGACGGCCGAGCATATGAATGCCAAGGTATCGCCGTTCATCGCGTTCCTGACGCAGATGCACCAGAAGATCTCCGCCATGGAGCCGCCGGTGGTCAACCAGATCCAAGGCTGGCAGCGCATCCCCGAAGGTCAGAGCCTGTACCTGGACGCTTCCGGCAAGCCCATGGCCGCAAGCGACTTCGACAAGAAGACGCGGCAGCTGGTGGATGATTACAAGCTGATCCAGTACGACATCACCACGGGACGCAACTACCTGAAGAGCCTCGGCTTCATGGATCTGCCGAAGCAGTGACGGTCGGCTGCAGCCTCTGGCAGCGGGTGGGCGCGGCATGGGGTGGTCCCATGGCCGCGCTCCGGTTTTGCAACGGAATTGGCACATCGGTACGTCAATCGTTTTATCGGCGGTATTCTGGTGGCAGAATGATATGACCGGTGGAGCCCTGGGACGATGGGGTCCGAGGTATGCCGGTATGGAAGAAACGAATTCGAGGAGGGGCAGAACCTATGGGGACCAGGGTCACGTTGAAGGATGTCGCGGCGGCGGTCGGGGTATCGCCGGCGACCGTTTCGCTGGTGCTCAACGGCAAGCCGGTGCGCATCTCCGATGAACGCCGTGCGCAGATACAGAAGGCGGCTTCGTCCATGCGCTATCGGCCCAATCAGGCGGCCCGTGCGTTGGTCACCCGGCGTTCGAACATGGTGGGGCTGGTGGTGCCCGATATCGAGAACATGTTCTTCTCGTCGTTGTTCAAGGCGTTGGAGGATGTGGCCATTCGTGATGGCTATTCGGTGATCGTGGCCAATAGCGACGATTCGAGGGAGCGCGAGCGTTCGCTGATCTGCGGCGTGTCCGCTCGCGGCGTCGATGGATTGTTCCTGGTTCCTGCCCTGCAATCCTGCGCACAGGAAGCGGCGTTGCGCCGTGACGTCGAGGAATGCCCCTGCCCGGTGGTGTTTGTGGATCGTCTGGTTGACTCCGGGTATTGCGATGGTGTGGGCGTGGATAACGAGGAGGGCGGCAGACTGGCCGCCGAAGTGCTGATCGACTCATTGGCGGCCGGGGCGCGCGATGCAGGGAAGGGCCGTGTCGGATGCGTCTGTGTGGAAAGGACTGATGGCATATCCGATTTGCGGTTCCGTGGATTCGCCGATGCGTTGGCGAAGGCCGGGGTGCCGCTTGACGCCGAATGCATCGTGAAGGGGGATTACCGGTATTCGAGCGGGTATGAGGCCGCCGATCGCCTGCTGGATGCCGGTGTCGGCGCCGTGTTCTGCGAGAACGACCTTATGGCCATGGGGCTTCGCCGGCGTGTGGAGGAGCGTGGGCTGCATGTGCCTGAAGACATGTCGATTGTGGGCTACGACGATGTGTTGCCCAGATTCGGCCTGCTTAACGATCTGACCACCATCTCGCAGAATGTGGACGCGTTGGCGGCGGAATGCTGGTCCGTGCTGAGGGAGCGTTTCGCGAAGCCGAAGGCGCCGGCGCGTACAAGCAGGATCCAACCCCACCTGGTTACGCGCTCGACCGTGTTTGGCGTGTGAACGGTCGCTGGCGGCTATGGGCGGCCTACAAAACGGCAGATGAAGCGCGGTCGACCGTCGTCCAGTCATGCCATGGCGATGGCATAGGTTGCATGATGACTGATTTTCCAAGCGACACACGGTGATTTTGACTTTTATGATAAAACGTTTTATCATGAGGGGGAAGTTACACGGAACCCCATACACGATTCCGTGGCGAAGGCCATCAATGTTGAAAGGCAAGGCACTATGAAGAAGCTCATCCTCGATCTCGACACCGGTGTCGACGACGCTCTGGCCATCTCGTATGCGCTGGGAAGCCCCGAAGTCGAGCTCATCGGCATCACCGGCACCTACGGCAACGTCCTGGTCGAGCAAGGCGTGCGCAACGCGCTCGCCATCACCGATCTGCTCGGCCACCCGGAAGTGAAGGTCTACCAGGGGCTGCCGCACTCCAGCACCACCGACTCCTTCTCCGTCCTGCCGGTCTCCGCATTCATTCACGGCGAGAACGGCATCGGTGACGTAACCATCCCGGATTCCAAGCGCGAAGTCGAAACCGAATCCGCGGTCGACTTCATCATCGACGCGGTCAAGACCTACGGCAAGGACCTCATCTACGTGCCGACCGGCCCGATGACCAACATCGAAGCCGCACTGAAGAAGGCTCCGGAAATCAAAGACGAAATCGGCCAGATCGTGCTCATGGGTGGCGCACTGACCGTGCCCGGTAACTGCAACGCCTGCATGGAAGCCAACATTTCGCAGGATCCGGAAGCCGCCGACTACCTGTTCCGTTCCGGGGCGCCGACCACCATGATCGGTCTCGACGTAACCCTGCAGACCCTGCTCACCTACAAGGAAACCCAGCAGTGGCGCGACCTCGGCACCAAGGCCGGCAAGTTCCTGGCCGACATGACCGACTTCTACATCAAGGCTTACGAAACCACGTCCCCGCATCTGGGCGGCTGCGGCCTGCACGATCCGCTCGCCGTTGGCGTGGCAGTGGACCCGACCCTCGTCACCACCCTCGACATCAATATGAAGGTCGACGTGGAAGGCCCGACCCGCGGACGCACCATCGGCGACGAAACCCGCCTGAATGACCCGGCCAAGACCATGAAGGTTGCCGTCGGCGTCGACGTGCCGCGCTTCCTGAACGAATTCATGACCCGCATCTCCGGCCTCGCAGCCAAGGCTGAATAAGTGTAACCGGCCAAGCAATCGCGTATCGCATATTGCGTATCGCATATCGCGCAATTCGAGAGAATCAAGGATTTTTATTATGTCTAACAACACAACCGCTGTGACCGGCACCGCATCCGCCGATCCGTTCGATGATCCGGTGACCAGCAACAAGATGGCCATCCGCGCCCTGATCCCGCTGCTGATCACCTTCGTGCTCGGCACCCTGTGCCTGCAGGGCTTCAACCTGGTGTTCCAGCAGGTCGGCGCCGACGTCGGCGCACCGAACCAAGCGTCCCTGATCACCGCATTTCCGAGCATCGTGCTCGGCATCGTGTGCTTCATCTACGGTTCCCTGGGCGATTTCGTCTCCCTGCGTAAGCTTGTGACCGTCGGTCTCGTGACGCTGTTCGTCGGCTCCATCTTCGGTTTCGTGGCAAACTACTTCTTCGCCGCAAACCTGTGGACCGTGATCATCGCACGCGTGCTGCAGACCGCAGGCGAACAGGTGGCAGGTTCCGCCTTCCTGGTGGTGGCCACCAAGTACCTGCGTAACGATTTGAAGGTCATCTTCTTCGGTCTGTTCACCGCAGCATACCAGCTTTCCGCATCCATCGGCGTGTTCGCAGCCGGCATACTCAGCTCCATCGCATGGCAGTTCCTGTTCCTGATCCCGTCCGTCACCATCCTGTTCCTGCCGATCCTGCTCAAGACCCTGCCGTCCAAGAGCGGCAACGGCCAGAAGGTCGATGCATTCGGCTTCGTGATCTTCGGCTTCGCCACCGCATTCCTCACCCTGTTCTTCTCGTACATGGCATGGTGGATGCTCGTGGTCTCCCTGCTGCTGTTCGTGGCATTCGCCTTCTACATCAACAAGGCCTCCAACCCGTTCATCACCCCGGCGTTCTTCAAGAACACCCGCTGGCTGCGCGCCATCTGCCTGATTCTCGTGTTCTACTTCGTGAACTACGCACTGAGCCCGATCTTCAACGCCATCGGCACCAACATCTACGACATGACCACCACCCAGGTCTCCCTGCACATCGTGTGGGCCTTCGTGGTCGCCGCCGTCGTGGGCACCTGCTCGGGCATGATCATCGGCAAGATCGGCATCAAGGCCGGCCTGGTGACCGCAGGAACCCTCATGTTCGTAGGCTGGACCGGCGCCGCGTTCTGCGTGAACTCCGGATTCGTGGTCCTGACCATGTGGGCCTGCGTGTTCTACGCCGGCTGCGGCATGATGTACTCCCCGGTCGTCTCCACCGTGCTGGGCACCATCGAGAAGGACGAATCCGGCCGAGGCGTGGGCATGAACGATCTGGCTATGAACGTCTCCCCGTCCATCGGCATCGCCATCATCGGCAGCCTGCTCGGTTCCAACGCGCTCGCCGGCCACTCCATCACCGGCACCACCGGTGTGGCGGCCAACTACTCCAACCTGCTGCTTATCGGCTCCGTAACCGCGCTGCTGGGCCTGATCGTGTTCTTCGTCTTCAAGAAGAAGATCTACAAAGGCAATCACGCGTTGGAGAATGACAAAGCCAACGCCTAGCGAATCGGCGCATCTGTGCGCAAGACGCGGGCCGGGTCGTCGCCTCGACGATCCGACGGTCCGGCCCGCGACCATTCTCAATCCTCTATTCTCAATCCTCAATCCCGTAAGACGAGACAATCCATAGACACAGTTATCTAAGGAAGGCAACGATGAGCATCCCCGAAGTACTCTCCGCACTGGATCGCATCCACGGCACGGTATCGGTGATCGGATCCATGAACGCCGACTACACCGTCACCGCTCAACGCCTGCCCGGGCCGGGGGAGACCATCACAGGCGGGCCATTGCAGCTGCTGCCCGGCGGCAAATCGGGCAATCAGGCTGCCGCGGCGGCCAAGATAGGGGCTGCTGTCCGCATGTTCGGCGCGGTCGGCTCGGACTCCAATGCCGATTTTCTGCTTGAACAGCTTGAACAGGCCGGCGTCGACGTGTCGAACGTGCGTCGTGTGCTGGGGCCAAGCGGCACCACCGTCATCGTGGTGGACGCCGAAGGCGAGAACATCATCGTCTATTCGCCGGGCTCTAACGCGCAGGTCACCGTCGACTACGTGCATTCCATGAAGGAACAGCTCGTTTCCTCCAGCGTGCTGGGCCTATGCCTGGAAAGCCCCATCGAAACCGTCACTGTGGCGGCGCAGATGTGTCACGAGGCCGGTGTGAAGGTGCTGCTCAACGATTCGCCGTTCACGCCCACGATTCCGGCGGAACTGATCGAAGCCTCCGATGTGCTGCTGGTCAACGAGCATGAGATGGCGCAGCTGTTGGGCATCGACGAGCCTGACGACGACGATTGGGACGGCTTCGACTGGCAGAACGCGGCCGACCGCATGGCCGAATACGGCTTCAACGAGGCGATCGTCACCTTGGGCGGCGACGGTTCCGTGGTACTGAACACAGCGGCCCCCGAAGACCAGCGGATCGTCCGCATCGCGCCGGTGAAGGTGGACGCCGTCGACACCACCGGGTGCGGCGACTCCTTCATGGGAACCGTACTCGCCGGGCTCGCCTCCGGGTTCAGCCTGCAGGACGCGGCAAAGCTCGCCTCGTACGTGTCGGCCTACGCGGCCACCGGGTACGGCGCCCAGGCCTCGTACGGCACCGCGGCGCAGATCAAGGCACGATTCGCCTGAGCGAAGCGTAACCACTAGGAGCCCGCGGATCATGACGGTGACATCATGATCCGCGGGCTCCTTTTTCATGCTCCGAACGGATGCACGGAAGTCAAGCGGCGATGTGCGCGGTGGCTAGGCGCACCGAGGGAAGGCATATGTTGATATGTCGACCGAGGGGCAACGCAGCCAACGCACCATCGTCACGCATCCAGGGCTTTGGAGCCGATGTCGTGACGATAGAACATCCCCGTTGTGTCGAGGTTGTCGATGATCGCATAGATCTTGTCCTGTGCGGCTTTGATGTCGGGCGCGGAGGTTTCGACGAGGAGGACGCGGCCGGAGTTGGCGATGAGGCCTTCGTCGGAGTTGGCGACGCCGGCATAGTAGACGTGGGAGTCTTCACCGACGGGGATTTCGGGGATGTGGGCGCCTTTGATGACGTCGACGGGGTAGCCGTTGGAGGCGAGGACGACGCCGAGGGTGGTGTTGTGCTCATCCCAGGTGAAGGTCGGGGTGTTGCCGTTGAGGATGGCCCAGATGCCTGCGGCGAGGTCGCTGGTGAGCTGGGGAAGTACGACTTCGGTTTCTGGATCGCCGAAGCGGGCGTTGAATTCGATGACCTTGGGGCCGTCTGCGGTGGCGATGAGACCGGCGTAGAGAATGCCGGTGAAGGGGGTGCCTTCGGCGGCCATGGCTTCGACGGTTGGGCGCACGATGGTTTCGATGGCCTGGTCGACGACGCTTTGCGCAATCTGCGGAACGGGGCTGTATGCGCCCATGCCGCCGGTGTTCGGTCCCTTGTCGCCGTCGTAGGCGCGCTTATGATCCTGGGAGATGGGCATGGCCCAGAATTCGGTGCCGCGTACGAAGCTCATGAGGGAGAATTCCTGGCCTTCGAGGAAGTCCTCGATAACGACTTTGGCGCCGGCCGCGCCGAAGCGATGGTCGACGAAGATGTCGTCGAGGGCGTTGATGGCGGTATCGATGTCCATGGCGACGGTGACGCCCTTGCCTGCGGCGAGACCGTCGGCTTTGATGACGATCGGCGCGCCATGCTCCTGCACGTATGCCTTGGCCGGTTCAAGCTCTTCGAAAGTGCGGTATTTGGCGGTCGGGATGGAATGACGTTCCATGAGCTGCTTGGCGAAGTCCTTGGAGCCTTCGATTTGGGCGGCGGCCTTGTTCGGGCCGAACGCCTTGATGCCTGCCGCTTCGAAATCGTCGACGATGCCTTCGATCAGCGGCACTTCCGGTCCGACGAACACCCAGTCGTAGTTGTTGCTGCGTACGAACTCGATGAGCGCTGCGTGGTTGGACGGGCTGATCTGCGTGGTGCGGATGCCGTCGAGTTCCATGCCGGGGTTACCTGGGGCGACGGTCACTTCATCGACGCTGCCGCCACGCATGAGCGCGTGGGCGATGGCGTGTTCGCGTGCGCCGGAACCGATAACCAGAACCTTCTGACCCATAATCTTTTTCTCCTCGAAATTGCTTGAAATCCGGATGGTTGAAATAGGAACGATGTATTGCGTATGCCTGGAACGGCATAAGTTAAGGCCTCCTCAAAAAAGGGGAGGCCTTAACCATTCGTCACACGAGCTCCACGTCGGTGCCGGTGTTCTTCACGATGTTGCCGAGCACGTATGCGGCTTCGCCGTTGGCTTCGAGCAGCTTCATGGTTTCGTCGGCGCGGTCGGCGCTGACTGCGAGCACCATGCCGATGCCCATGTTGAAGATGTTGAACATTTCCATATGGTCGATGTTGCCGGCCTTTTCCAGCACGTCGAAGATCGGCAGCACGGGCCAGGAACCGAGATTGATGTGTGCGGCCAGACCGTCGGGGATCATGCGCGGAATGTTCTCGATGAAACCGCCGCCGGTGATGTGCGCGACGCCCTTGACCACGCCGGCCTTGAACAGCGGGGACAGGGTCTTGACGTAGATCTTGGTCGGGGTGAGCAGCACGTCGCCGAGTTTTTCGCCGCCGAGTTCGTCCAGCTGGGTGTCGACGGTGTAGCCGGCCTGTTCGAACAGGGCCTTGCGCACCAGGGAGAAGCCGTTGGAGTGCACGCCGGTGGACGGCAGACCGATCAGCACATCGCCTTCGACGATGGTGGAGCCGTCGACGATGGCGGATTTCTCCGCAACACCCACGGTGAAGCCTGCCAGATCGTATTCGTCTTCGTCGTACATGCCCGGCATTTCGGCGGTTTCGCCGCCGATCAAACCGCAGTCGGCCTGCACGCAGCCGTCCGCCACGCCGGACACGACCTGTTCGAGCAGTGCCGGATCGTTCTTGCCGCAGGCGATGTAGTCGAGGAAGAACAGCGGTTCGGCGCCCTGAGCGGCGATGTCGTTAACGCACATGGCCACGCAGTCGATGCCGATGGTGTTGTGCTTGTTCGCCATTTTGGCGACGACCAGCTTGGTGCCAACGCCGTCGGTGCCGGAGATCAGCACCGGCTCCTTGTAGCCGAGGGAAGCGAGGTCGAACAGGCCGCCGAAGCCGCCGATGCCGCCGACCACGCCCGGTCGGTTGGTGCGTGCCACATGGGACTTGATTCGCTTGACGACTTCGTAACCCGCTTCGACGCTGACGCCGGCGTTTGCGTATGCTTCTGGCATTTTGGCCTTTCCTGTTGCTGTAAGTGGTTGGGTGGATATGGGGTTAAGTGTTCTGGTGGGTTCGTCAGGCCTGGGGAAGAGCCTGGTATTCGTTGCCTTCGTACTTGCTCTTGTAGAGTGCGAATTCGGGCAGGCGCACACGATCATCCGGGGTGAGGGACTTGAGGAAGTCGGCCTCGTAATCGTCCAGGGCGGTGGGGTAGTCGCCGTTGAAGTATGCGACGCATAGGCCGCCGTAAGGGGCGTCGGCTCCCAATCCGATCGACTCGACCAAGCCGTCGAGCGACAGGAATGCGAGCGAATCCGCGCCGATGTAGTCGCGGATCTCTTCGACGGACTTTTCGGCGGCGATGAGCTCCTTGGTGGTGGAGATGTCGATGCCGTAGAAGCACGGGTACTTCAGCGGCGGCGAGCTGATACGCATGTGCACTTCGGCGGCGCCGGCCTCCTTGAGCATCTGTACGATGCGCTTGGAGGTGGTGCCGCGCACGATGGAATCGTCGATGACGACCACGCGCTTGCCTTTGACTACGCCACGCACGGCGGACAGCTTCATGCGCACGCCCTGTTCACGCAGTTCCTGCGTGGGCTGGATGAAGGTACGGGCCACGTACTGGTTCTTGATCAGACCCATTTCGTTCGGCAGGCCGGCCTCTTCCGAATAGCCGGAAGCCGCCGACAGGGAGGAGTTCGGCACGGCGATGACCATATCGGCGTCGACGGGGGATTCCTGAGCCAGGCGCGCGCCCATGCGCTTGCGGGCCGAATGCACGTTCACGCCGTAGATGTTGGAATCGGGGCGTGCGAAGTAGATGAACTCCATCGAGCAGATGGCCAGCTGGGTCTGATCGGTGTAGTGGTCGATGTGATAGCCGTTGTCGTCGACGACCACGATTTCGCCGGGGCGGATGTCGCGCACCAGTTCCGCGCCAACCGTGTCGAGCGCACAGGTCTCGGAGGCGAGCACGTAGGCGCCGTTCGTCATCTTGCCTAGGGACAGGGGGCGGAACCCGTTCGGGTCAAGAGCGCCGATCATGGCATGCTCGGTCATGATCAGGTAGGCGAAACCGCCGTGCACGGTGTTGAGCGCCTCCTTGAGCTTGTCCATGAACGTGGGCTTGGAGGAACGGCGGATGAGGTGCATCAGCACTTCGGTATCGGAGTTCGAGTGGAAAATCGCGCCCTCGTCCTCGAGTTTGCGGCGCAAAGAGGGGCAGTTGGTCAGATTGCCGTTGTGGCACAGGGCCATATCGCCGTCATGGAAACGGAAGATGAACGGCTGGATGTTGTCGCTGCCGCCGGAACCGGCCGTGGCGTAACGCACGTGACCGATGGAGTGGCTTCCTTTAAGCCTTTGAATTTCGCGTTCGTCGCTGAATACCTGAGTGAGCAGGCCTTTGCCGCGGTGACCGATCAGGTTGCCGTTGTCGTTCGACACGATGCCGGCGCCTTCCTGCCCGCGATGCTGCAAAGCGTGTAAGCCGAAATAAGTGAGTCTAGCTGCGTCGGGATGCCCCCATACGCCGAAAATACCGCATTCCTCGTGGATGTCTTCGAGTTCTGCTGACACGCCAAAGCTCCTTCCGAAACTGTGGAGACAGGGGATTTCTACTGGGGTCAACCCTATCAAGCGCCGGCTACAATCGCACGGT
>ERZ1032357.482-NODE-482-length-11466-cov-48.999036_pt1 | contig 11466 bp, 5 predicted proteins | sample MGYA00517100_ERZ1032357 | MGnify/ENA primary metagenome ERZ1032357 (study PRJEB33719, sample SAMN04262589) | wastewater metagenome | biome: periurban shantytown; feature: animal feces; material: feces | host: Canis lupus familiaris | place: Peru: Lima | collected...
CGCTCGACTACTTCGTGAAGTGCATGTTCGGCGAGGACCGCGCCACGCGCTACCGCCCGCACTTCTTCCCGTTCACCGAGCCCTCCTGCGAGGTCGACGTGAGCTGCGGCGTGTGCGGCGGCGAGGGCTGCCCGTTCTGCAAGCACTCCGGTTGGATCGAGATCCTGGGCGCCGGCATGGTCGACCCCAACGTGCTCGTCAACTGCGGCATCGACCCCAACGAGTACACGGGCTTCGCGTTCGGCGCGGGCGTGGAGCGCATCGCGGCGCTTCGCTACGACCTGCCCGACCTGCGTACGCTGGTCACAGGCGATATGCGCTTCCTGAATCAGTTCTAGTCCCGGCGGCTTGCCCAGGCACCCGACCTTGCCCCTCAATCGTCGGTCACGTACGCAAGTACGCTTCCCTCCTCTTTCAGGGCAATCTCGGGCACCTGGACAGCCCGTCTTTGTTGTTGAGTCGTTTCGTATTGAGTTTTCCACCTCAATTTAGGGACTGTCCCCAAATTGAGGTGCGCATAGAAGAGGTTTGAGATGAAAGTTTCTTACGACTGGCTTTCCACCATGGTTGAGCTGCCGGAGGATCCCTCCGAGCTCTCCCGCGAGTTCATCCGCACGGGCACCGAGGTCGAGGCGATCGAGACCGTGGGCGAGGCCTTTGACCACGTGGTCACCGCGCAGGTGCTCTCCAAGACCGCCCATCCCGATTCGGACCACCTGTGGGTCTGCTCGGTTGACGTGGGTGCCAACAACGTCGACGCCGAGGGCAATCCCGAGCCGCTGCAGATCGTGTGCGGCGCGCAGAATTTCAACGAGGGCGACCGCATCGTGACCGCCATGGTGGGCGCGGTGCTGCCCGGCGATGTCAAGATCAAGAAGGGCAAGCTCCGTGGCGTGGTGTCGATGGGCATGAACTGCTCCGCGCGCGAACTCGGCCTGTCCTCCGACCATGAGGGCATTTGGATCCTGCCGCAGGACGCCCCGGTGGGCATGCCGCTCTCCCAGTATCTGGGCAGCTCCGACGTGGTGCTCGACTGTGAGATCACGCCCAACCGCCCCGACTGCCTGTCCATGATCGGCATCGCCCGCGAGGTCGGCGCCATCTACGACCGCGATTTCCATGTGGAGCTTCCGCAGGTGCGCGAGGAGTCCGGCGCGAGCGCCGAGGACACCGTTTCGGTCGAGCTGCTCGACGAGGGCTTGTGCGACCGTTACGTGGCGCGCGTGGTGCGCAACGTGAAGGTGGGCCCCTCGCCCGATTGGCTGGTCCAGCGCTTGAACGCCTGCGGTGTGCGCACGCACAACAACGTGGTCGACATCACCAACTACGTGATGATGCTCACCGGCCAGCCGCTGCACGCCTTCGACCTTTCCGCTTTTGAGGAGCGCGACGGCAAGCGCGCCGTGGCGGTCCGTGCCGCGCATGAGGGCGAGCAGTTCCGCACACTCGACGACGTGGAGCGCACGCTGTCCGCCGGCATGGGCCTCATCGCCACGGGTGAGGCGGGCGCAACCCCGGTGGCGCTGGCGGGCGTTATGGGCGGCATGGACTCCGAGGTCACCGACGCGACCGTCGACGTGCTCATCGAGAGCGCCTGCTTCAACGCCGGCCGCACCTCGCACACGAGTCGCGACCTCGCGCTCATCTCCGACGCTTCCATCCGTTTTGAGCGCCAGGTTGACGAGACGGGCTGCGTGGACGTGGCCAACATCGCCTGCGCCCTCATCGAGGACCTCGCCGGCGGCGCGGTTGCCCCGGGCTGCGTGGACGTGTACCCGGCGCCCCGCACGGTCGAGCCGGTGACGCTTCGCCTGGCGCGCGTGCACGCCATCTGCGGCGCCGCCATCGAGCCCGCCTTCATCGAGAGGACCCTCGGCCGCCTGGGCTGCACGGTTGCGCGCGCAGGCGAGGGTGAGGACCTCGTGTACACGGTGACGCCGCCGACCTTCCGCCCCGACCTCCCGCGCGAGATCGACCTGATTGAGGAGATCCTGCGCATCTGGGGCATGGGCCGCGTCGAGGCCACCATCCCCGCTGCGAAGAACCACATCGGCGGCCTCACGCGCGAGCAGCGCCTCACGCGCAAGGTGGGCCAGGCGCTGCGCTCCTGCGGCCTGAACGAGACCATGAACTTCTCCTTTGCCGCTCCCGGCGACCTCGAGCGCATCGGCATGACGGCCGAGGGTCGCGGCTGCGCGGTCGAGCTCATGAACCCGCTGGTTGCCGAGCAGACCGAGATGCGCCGCTCGCTCATCCCCGGCTTGCTGCAGTCCGTGGAGTTCAACATCACGCACAGCACCGCAAACGTGCAGCTGTACGAGATCGGCACCCTGTTCTTCGGCCGCGAGAACGCCAGCGCGCCCAAGGAGCGCGAGGCAGTGGCGGGCGTGATGTCCGGCGCCATGGGCGACGTGACGTGGAACTACAAGCCCATGCCGCTGCGCTTTTTCGACGGCAAGGGCGTGGTTGAGGAGCTGCTCGAGCAGCTGCGCATCCCTAAGGTCCGCTTCCGCGAGGCCACGGGCGACGCCTACGCCTTCCTGCAGCCCGGCCGCTGCGCCGAGGTGCTTTCGGGCGGCACCGTGCTTGGTTGGGTTGGCGAGATTCACCCCGACGCCCGTGACGTGTACGGCATCGACATCCCTGTCGTCGCATTCGAACTGAACCTCGAGGCCCTGCTCAAGAGCGCGGGCGCCCAGGAGGCCTACCGCGAGTTCTCGCAGTTCCCGAGCGTCGAGCACGACCTGGCCATCGTGGTGAACGAGGACGTGACGTGCGAGGACCTCGAGCGTCGCCTGCGCTCCGCCGGCGGCAAGCTGCTCGTGGGCGTGCGCCTGTTCGATGTCTACCGCGATAAGGAGCGCGTGGGCGAGGGCAAGAAGTCCATGGCGTTCGCGCTCACGTACCGCTCCGACGACCACACGCTCACAAGCGAGGAAGTCGAGAAGGCCCACTCCAAGCTGGTTGCGAAGGTGTGCAAGGCCACCGGCGGCGAGGTCCGCTCCTAAGCAAAAAGTTCCCCAGGCACCCCATCTTCGGGCGAACCCGGTGGCTTATGTACCGTCGTGTACCGCGCCCCCGCGTTCGCCCGAACCTGGGACACCTGGGGAGGTTTTGGGTGCTGGGTCGGGCACCCCATCTCGCCCCTCAATCGTCGGGCGCCGCACATAAGGCGTGCGCCCTCCTCTTCCAGGGCGGCTTGGAGCACCTGGGAAACTTTTGGGTGCTAGGGCGGGCGCCCCATCTCGCCCTTCAGTCGCTGGGGCGCCGTGCATGAGGCGTGCGGCCTCCTCTTTCAGGGCAGCTTGGGGTGCTCTTGGAGGGTTGCCGCGTTCGCGTGGGGAAGACACCCCCGTCCTGTCCGGCGACTGCGCGAAGGGGCGGGGCGTTCGGCCAAGTTACAGAAGAAAGGCTGGGATATGCCGAGTTGGAACATTCATATCGCACATGCCGAGGGCCTGCTCGCTAAAGATGGTCCTGTGGCGCGTGTGGTGCGCGACCGCAACGCCTTTCTCTTCGGCAATCTCATCCCCGACATCTACGTGGGCTACATGGTGCCGGGCATTGTGCACCCGATTCCGTACCGCGTCACGCATTTTGCCAAGCCCGAGCACATCCCCAAGCCGCGCGAGGCCGAGTTTTGGGTGCAGTATGTTGCCCCCATGCTCTCTGAGCTGGGGATTGCAAATGGATGTTCCGGAGGCGACGGCATCTCTACCGACGGCGTCGTCGATGCCATCGGTGCTGCCGGATCGAAGTCCCCGGAGCCCTCTATCGCAGTCGACGGGATTGCCGCCGTGCCTGCTGTCGCTGTGCCTGCTGCCGACGGGATTGCCGCCGTGCCCGCCGCCGACGGGATTGCCGCTGCGCCTGCCGCCGACGGGATCATCGCCGTGCCTGCCGCCGGCGAGACTGCCGCTGCGCCCGCCGCCGGCGATGATGCTGCCACGATGCCCTTCGGCGTAAAGCCAGGTGACGCCGGATCTCTCGCGCGCGAGGTGGCGCACGTGTCACCCGCGCACGCGCCCACGTACGAGCTGGAGTTTGACCCGGCGCAGTCTGCCCGCTTTCAGGAGGAGGCCTTCGATGGAGCGGCCCGTGCGTCGGCCCTGCCCGCCGCCGCGCGACACTCGCTGTTCGATATGGTGCTCGGCGCATGGACCCATTTGCTGGCGGACACCATCTGGAATTCGCGCGTGAGCGATTATCTGGACGCGCTGGGCGAGAAGCCGAGCAAGGGTTTTCGCATCAAGAAACAGGGAGATTTCGACCAGTTTGGCAAGTCGTTGGCGATCGACGCATTTCCGGCTCCAACCCCTGGGCTCATCGATACCGCGGCGCAATTTCCCCAGTATGCGATTGATGAGCGGTCCGTCTATTTTACCTGCGCCATCGCTCACGAGATCGTGCGCACCAATCACCTGGCTGCGCCGGCGTCGTATCGCCTGCTCACCGAGGAGTTCTTCGCGGCGACGTTTGACGAGGTGCAGCATGCTGCGGAGCGGCTTATGGGTGAGCGCCTTTAAGGGGTGCGTGCTGCGGCACGGCTTATGACCGAGCACCTTTAAGGGGTCTGGATTCATCGCCGCCTAGACGGTTCAAGTTCGTGGCCATGCGAGTTGGTGGCCGTATGAACTCATTGAGGTCCGGGCCCATGGTAGTTCGGGCTCATGCGCTGCGAGCTAATCGCGCTGCGAGCACATTGCGATGCGAGCGCATTGCGATGCGAGTCCATGGAGGTCCTTGTCCATCACGGCGCGAGCTTGCTGTGATACATGGCCAATGATGTTCGCTGTTGCCCGAACCACTTGAGTCCATTACAGCGTGATTTGCTGCGGCTTGCTGCCTTTCGAACTGTCTTGACCCTTATTTATCGAGTCTTATGGCGCTTGGTCCGCAAGCGATTTCGATACTCGAGATCTCTTTGGGGAAGATAGTACGTCTCCCAGTCACCAAAGAGGTGCTCCCTTAAGACGATAGCTTCCCGCAGGGCCGTCTTGGACTTTGCGCGCTTGCGCACGCCAAGCTTACGTCGCAGATGGCCAACGAGCGTGTCGAAACGCACCTGCTCGGCAAGTTGCTCTTTGGTGAGCAGGATCACGTCCATGCCCATTTCTTGCAGGGCAAGGGCTCGGTTTGCGTCTACGCCGCCTTGCTCTGGGCTGTCGTGAACGACCCTGCCCTGGCACTCGACAACGATGGGCGCTCGATCGCTGGTCCCCTCGAAGTACAGATCGGCATAGCACGTATTTTGGCCCGCGAGCGTTCGCGCTGCCGGCGTAAGGGCGATGGCGTGGTTATTGTCAAATGGCCCAAGGCCCTCTCCACCCAGGCGAGGTGGAAGCCCAAGAAGCATGGATGCCTGGACCTCCAGAGGTGACGCACACACTCCGTTGACCATGCGTAGCGCTTTAACAAGCTTGGCATTTCCCCGAACTCCCTTTGTCTGAGCGCAGTACCGCTTGAGTTCCGGCATGGTCAGGAGGGGATCGCGAATCCACAGGTCGGTCGCGACCCCATCCTTAGCGTGGACTTGACGCCAGCCTCCGGACCAGACGAGGCGCTGGGCGTTGGCGATGTCGATCTGCTCTTGCAGCTCTGGCCCAGGGTCAAAGATGGCGAACGCCCCGCAGAGCTCATAGGCTGCCATGGCGAGCTGGTAGATAGAAACGAGCGGTGCCATGGTGAGTAGCGTGAGCTGGGGCGATGCGAAGGTAAGCCCAAGGGTATCATCGGTTTGAAACGAACCGGGTGGAAGCTCGGCGGTGAGCACGTGTTCTCGGATCCCCATGGCGCGCGTCTTGCCTGTCTTGTCCGCGCAGAGGATGTGCAAGGGGAGGCTGGGCCAATAGCTTTCAGGTTCATGGAGGCTGAGGCGCCTACGGTCTAGGCTTGTCTCAATATAAGGAAAGGCGGGGAGTACCTGTTTAGCCTGCGGTGGGATCCGATGCAGTGCAAACGATGTTGGGCCGCAAAAGAATTCATGCATTTCGAACCTCCTTTGATCTGACGAGACCGGTTGATGTGACGGCGCGAGATGCTCAAAGAAGCGCAAGTGGTCCTAAGCACGCGCATGCTGCAGCAAAAAGGCCTCAAACGGGGTGTTCGCCCTTGTACCCAGCGGGTAATGAGGGCTATCCAGATGGTGGGAGACAAGATCGCTGCCGCAAATCGGGCGAAAAGGTAACGAAATTGAAGACACCCTAAGTAGACAACAGAGCGGCATCTCGTTTGCGCAGATAAACTTCTTTACCTTTAGGGGTCTACTTACCCTAAATCGAAATTCGTTACCTTTTCGCCCGATTTGCGGCATGGAGGGTGTGCAAAACGCTGCGACAAGTTAAACCATGGCGCAAATATGCGTGTGAGGTTGAGGCTGCCGGTGTTAGGTTGACACTGCCAATGCGGGATGGGCGCTGCCGGTGCGGGATGGGCGTTGTCGGTGTGAGGTTGAGGTTGCCAATGTGGGATGAGCACTGCCCGTGTGGGGTTGACGCTGCCGGTGTGGAGCTGACGACGCGGGGGGGCAACGACGCGCGTGAGAGGGGCGACGTCGACCGGACGCTGGTAGAGGGTTTGATATACCAAAAAGGAGGCCGCTGGAATATCCAGCGGCCTCCTTGTAACGGCAGCGATTGCCGAAGCAATCGTAAGTAACGCGGTGAGCGTGTTTTAGCGCACCTGAGCCACGTAGGCGAGGTTGGTCGAGGAGATCTTGCCCTCGAGCTCGACGGAGAGACGGGCATCGCCGGCGGTCGCGACGGTCAGGTCGCCCTTCTCGACGAAACCGAGCTCCTTGGCCGTTTCAACGGCCTTCACGATGGTGCCGTTGACGGTGCCCTGCGTGATCTCGGCCTGGCGCGGGATAACGCCCCAGTACATGATCATCTGCTGGACGGCCCACTCGTGGCGGGAGAACGCCAGGATGGGCATGTTCGGGCGGAAGTGCGAGATGAGGCGAGCGGTGCGGCCGGTGGTGGTGGGCACGGTGAGGCACTTGGCGCCAACCGTGGTGGCCATCTGGACGGCGGACATGCCCACGACGTTGTTGACAACGCGGGTGCCGGTAGCGCCCTCGGGGATCTTGAGCTCGGCGTGGGCCGGGAGGTGCTTCTCGGTCTCGATGGCGATCTGGGCCTGCATGCGCACGGCCTCGACCGGGTACTTGCCGGCAGCGGTCTCGCCGGAGAGCATCACGGCGTCGGTGCCGTCGTAGATGGCGTTCGCGACGTCGGTGACCTCAGCGCGCGTCGGGCGCGGGTTCTGCTGCATGGAGTCGAGCATCTGCGTGGCGGTGATGACGGGCTTGTAGGCCGCGTTGCACTTGCGGATGATCTCCTTCTGCACGTGGGGCACGAGCTCAGGGGCGATCTCGATGCCCAGGTCGCCGCGGGCGACCATGATGCCGTCGGAAGCTTCGAGGATCTCGTCGAACTTCTCGACGCCCAGGGCGCACTCGATCTTGGGGAAGATGGTGACGTGCTCACCGCCGTTGGCGCGGCAGAGCTCGCGGATCTCCTCGACGGCCTTGCCGTTGCGGATGAAGGAGGCCGCGATGTAGTCGATGTTCTGGGTCAGGCCAAAGAGGATGTCCTGACGGTCGCGCTCGGTGACGGCGGGCAGGGAGATGTCGACGTTGGGGATGTTGACGCCCTTGCGCTCGCCGATGAGGCCGTTGTTCATGACGACGCAGTGCATGTCCTGCCCGTTGATGGATTCGACCTCGAGGCCGACCAGGCCGTCGTCGATTAGGATGATGGAGCCTTTCTCAGCCTCGGAAGGAAGCTTGAGGTAGTCGAGGGAAATGTGGGAGGCGTTGCCGAGCCAGTCCTCGGTCGTGGGCTGCGCGGTGACGATGATCTTGTCGCCGGTGTGGACCTCGACCTTGGCGTGGCCCTCGAGCAGGCCGGTGCGGACCTCGGGGCCCTTGGTGTCGAGCAGGATGCCGATGGGCTTGCCAATTTCGGCGGCGCAGCGACGGACGCGCTCGATGCGACCCTGGTGCTCCTCATAGGAACCGTGAGAGAAGTTGAAGCGAGCGACGTTCATGCCCGCCTTGATCATCTCGCGAATAGTCTCGTCGTTGTCGCACGCGGGACCCATGGTGCATACGATCTTGGTGCGCTTTTGCTTTACCTGCATACAGACCTCCATTTGATGTCTTGTGTAAGCGTCGTTGGTGAGCAGATATACATGGGGACATTATAGGAAAGTCAAAGCTGTTTATCGATGTGAATCGACCGCGTGCCGATTCATTACACATAGAGCTTGCGCTGCGGGCGATTCCGTTCGCGCTCTCTCAGCTCGACCACGCCCAAAAGCCGATATTGGTGTGAAGCCCCTGTCTATGGGGTAAGATAGTCGACTGTTATTCATCGCTGTTCAGCACGGCAGCCTTGATGAGCCCTTGCCCTCTCCTGGGGAATTATGATCGGGCATCAATCTGCTGGGCAGCCTGATCCCAGGAGGTAGTACCAAGTGGAGAAAGAATACTTGGCTTCGGCCGAGGAGGTGCTCGAGGCCCAGTCCACGAGCGCCGATCAGGGCCTGACGGCCGCGGAGGCGCAGAAGCGCCTGGCGAGCGTGGGCCCGAACAAGCTCGATGAGGAGGAGAAGACCCCTCTGTGGAAGCGATTCTTCGAGCAGATGGCCGACCCCATGGTCATCATGCTGCTCGTTGCGGCCGCCATCTCCGTCATCACCGGCTTTATCCAGGGTGAGCCCGAGTGGGCCGACGCCGTCATCATTCTCTCCGTCGTTATCCTGAACTCCGTCCTGGGCGTGGTCCAGGAGGCTAAGTCCGAGCAGGCCCTCGAGGCCCTGCAGGAGATGAGCGCCGCGCAGTCCAAGGTCATCCGCGATGGCAAGATGTCCCACATGCCGAGTTCCGAGCTCGTCCCCGGCGACGTGGTGCTGCTCGAGGCGGGCGACTCCGTCCCGGCCGACTGCCGCGTGCTCGAGAGCGCTTCCATGAAGATCGAGGAGGCCGCCCTCACCGGCGAGTCCGTCCCGGTCGAGAAGCACGCCGACGCCATCGCGCTCGCGGCCGAGGCCGACGACGTGCCGCTGGGCGACCGCAAGAACATGTGCTACATGGGTTCCACCGTGGTGTACGGCCGTGGCCGCGCCGTCGTGGTGGGCACCGGCATGAACACCGAGATGGGCAAGATCGCCACGGCTCTCACCCAGGCCAAGAAGGAGCTCACGCCGCTCCAGATGAAGCTCAACGAGCTCTCCGGCATCCTGACCAAGCTCGTGCTCGCCATCTGCGTGATTATCTTCGCCGTGGACATCGTGCGCCACTTCGGTGAGCTCGGCTCCAACCCCGCCATGATGCTCGACACCTTCATGGTCGCCGTGTCCCTGGCCGTCGCCGCCATCCCCGAGGGCCTGGTCGCCGTCGTGACCATCGTGCTGTCCATGGGCGTCACCAAGATGTCCAAGCGTCAGGCCATCATCCGCAAGATGACCGCCGTCGAGACCCTCGGCTGCACCCAGATCATCTGCTCCGATAAGACCGGCACCCTCACCCAGAACAAGATGACCGTCGTCAAGCACGAGCTCGCCGCCCCCGAGGAGAAGTTCCTCGCCGGCATGGCGCTGTGCTCCGACGCCGAGTGGGACGAGGACAAGGGCGAGGCCGTTGGCGAGCCCACCGAGTGCGCGCTGGTGAACGATGCCGCCAAGGCGGGCATGACCGGTCTCAAGGCCGAGCATCCGCGCGTTGGCGAGGCCCCGTTCGACTCCGGCCGCAAGATGATGTCCGTCGTCGTCGAGACGCTCGACGGTGAGTTCGAGCAGTTCACCAAGGGCGCTCCCGACGTCGTGATCGGCCTGTGCACCCATGTGTACGAGAATGGTCAGATCGTCGAGCTCACCGAGGCTCGCCGCAGCGAGATCCTCGCCGCTAACAAGGCCATGGCCGATCAGGCCCTGCGCGTGCTGGCGCTCGCCAACCGCACCTACACCGAGGCCCCGACCGACTTCACCCCCGAGGCCCTCGAGCACGACCTCGTGTTCTGCGGCCTGTCCGGCATGATCGACCCGGTCCGTCCCGAGGTCACCGCGGCCATCGTCGAGGCCAAGGAGGCCGGCATCCGTCCGGTCATGATCACCGGCGACCACATCGACACCGCCGTGGCAATCGCCAAGGACCTGGGCATCGTGACCGACGCTTCCCAGGCCATCACCGGCGCCGAGCTCGACAAGATTTCCGACGAGGACTTCAAGACCCGCGTGACCGAGATCTCCGTGTACGCCCGCGTCCAGCCCGAGCACAAGGCGCGCATCGTCGACGCCTGGAAGAGCCTGGGCAACATCGTCGCCATGACCGGCGACGGCGTGAACGACGCCCCGTCCATCAAGCGCGCCGACATCGGCGTGGGCATGGGCATCACCGGCACCGACGTCACCAAGAACGTGGCCGACATGGTGCTCGCCGACGACAACTTCGCCACCATCATCAACGCGGTGGAGGAAGGCCGTCGTATCTACGACAACATCCGCAAGGTGATCCAGTTCCTGCTGTCCGCCAACATCGCCGAGGTCCTCTCGGTGTTCGTGGCCACGCTCATCGGCTTCACCATCTTCCAGCCGGTGCAGCTGCTGTGGATCAACCTCATCACCGACTCCCTGCCGGCGCTCGCGCTCGGCATGGAGGAGGCCGAGGGCGACGTCATGAAGCGCAAGCCCCGCAACGCCTCCGACGGCGTGTTCGCCGGCGGCATGGGCCTCGACATCGCGTTCCAGGGCATCATCATCACCCTGCTGGTGCTCGCCTCCTTCTTTGCCGGCGTGTACTTTGACATGGGCTACATCGACATCGCCGACATGATCGCCGGCACCGCCGATGCCGAGGGCGTGACCATGGCGTTCATCACCCTGTCCATGGTCGAGATCTTCCACTCCTTCAACATGCGCAGCCGCCGCGCCTCGATCTTCACCATGAAGAAGCAGAACAAGTGGCTGTGGGGTGCCGCCGCCCTGGCCTTGGCGCTGACCGTCGTTCCCGTTGAGGTCGACGTGCTCGCCAACGTCTTTGGCTTCATGCCGCTCCCGCCTCACGCGCTGCTGACCGCGCTCGGTCTGGCGCTGCTGATCATCCCGATTATGGAGGTCTACAAGGCCATCATGCGCGGCATCGAGAAGAACAAGGCGTAAACGGAAAGGACCTCAGCGTAAGCGTGGCTGACGTTTTGGAACATATTCCGAGCTTTGGGGACCTGCGTGCTTCCAGCGCGCAGGTCTCTGCGTTTGAGGGGGCGCGCTCGGAGCTGGCGCAGGCCGGCGACATCCCTCTAGAAGAGATCGAGCTGGGCGCCGTGGTGCGCCTGGACCGCGGGTTCCCCATGATCGCGACGGCCGCGGGGGCGCTTTTGCGCGCCGAGCACGCGGTGGATTTTGCCAAGGGCAAGCGGGGGAAGCGCGGTGGTCGCAGCGGTTCGGGTCGTCAGGCGACGCGGGCGC
>ERZ1032357.483-NODE-483-length-11466-cov-4.914994_pt1 | contig 11466 bp, 7 predicted proteins | sample MGYA00517100_ERZ1032357 | MGnify/ENA primary metagenome ERZ1032357 (study PRJEB33719, sample SAMN04262589) | wastewater metagenome | biome: periurban shantytown; feature: animal feces; material: feces | host: Canis lupus familiaris | place: Peru: Lima | collected...
AGCCATGCGGCAAGGAGGAGCGATGGCAGATGCGGCGTTGGATGACTCCAACGCCTGCCCGGAGCCATGGCGAGTAGTCGGCAAGCTCCTCCGGAATGCCCTCATGACTCCAACGCCCGGTTGGAGCCATGCGGCAAGGAGGAGCGATGGCAGATGCGGCGTTGGATGACTCCAACGCCCGCTTGGAGCCATGGCGAGTAGTCGGCAAGCTCCTCCGGAATGCCCTCATGACTCCAATGGCCGGCTTCAAGCAGTATCTTCAAGCAGGCCCTCAAGCGATGCCTGTCCCAAAACTGAGTACAAGAAGATGCTGCTGTCCAGCGGGTGCAGCGCCAGCTATCGACCGAGGCTTTTGGCCGGGTCGGCGCCGTCCGAGACGCTGTTCAACGGGGTGCTTCTTACAGCGACATCTCTGTTCTATTTTACGCAAATAATCTAAGTCTTTATGGCTTAGGTTTTATGAGCGTCATTATGGGTAGGATAGGTGCCGTCAATGAATCGGGGCGGCATCGATATCGCCCCATGCAGCTGGAGGGTGCACATGCGCGAATTCAAGACAGAGAGCAAGAAGCTCCTCGACCTCATGATCAATTCCATCTATACCAACAAGGAGATCTTTCTGCGCGAGCTGATCTCCAATGCGTCTGACGCGGTCGACAAGCTCAACTTCAAGAGCCTGACGGATTCGAGCGTTCAGCTCGATCAGGGGGACCTCGCGGTTCGCATCTCGTTCGACAAGGATGCCCGCACGCTTACGGTGTCCGATAACGGCATCGGCATGACCGCGGAGGAGCTCGAGCGCAACCTCGGCACCATCGCGCATTCGGGCAGCCAGGAGTTCAAGCGCGAGAATGCGGAGAGCCAGGGCGGAGACGTCGATATCATCGGCCAGTTCGGCGTCGGGTTCTACTCGGCGTTCATGGTCGCTTCCAAGGTCCGCGTCGTCTCGCGCGCGTTCGGCGAAGAGGTCGCCCACGTATGGGAGAGCGACGGTCTCGAGGGCTATACCATCGAGGACGCCGAGCGACCCGAGCACGGCACCGATGTCATCTTGACCATCCGTGAGAACACGCCGGGCGAGAACGGCGAGCCGGGTGAGAACTACGATACCTATCTGAGCGAATGGGGTCTAAAGGACCTCATCACGCGCTATAGCAACTACGTTCGCTATCCGATTCAGATGATGGTGACCAAGAGCCGCGAACTGCCTCGCCCTGATGATGCCGGCGACGATTATACGCCGCAGTACGAGGACTATCAGGAGCTCGAGACCATCAACTCGATGACGCCCATCTGGAAGAAGCGCTCCTCCGACGTGTCCCAGGAGGACTACAACGAGTTCTACAAGTCGACCTTCCACGATTGGGACGACCCCGCGCGCACTATCAGCTTCCACGCTGAGGGTTCGCTCGAGTACGATGCCCTGCTGTTCATTCCCGGGCGCGCGCCGTTCGACCTGTACAGCAAGGACTATCAGAAGGGCCTGGCGCTCTACAGCTCCAACGTCATGATCATGGAGAAGTGCGCCGACCTGCTGCCCGATTACTACAACTTCGTGCGTGGCGTCGTCGATTCCGCCGATATCTCGTTGAATATCTCGCGCGAAACCCTGCAGCAGGATCGTCAGCTGCGCGCGATCGCCAAGCGCATCGAGAAGAAGGTCAACAGCGAGCTCAAGGCGATGTGCGACGAGGAGCGCGAGGCGTACGAGGCGTTCTTCGAGAACTTCGGCCGCGGCCTGAAGTTCGGCATCTACTCGAGCTACGGCATGAAGGCGTCCGAGTTGGCGGATCTGCTGCTCTTCTGGAGCGCGCGCGAGAACAAGATGGTGACGCTTGCCGAGTACGCGGCCGCGATGCCTGAGGGCCAGAAGGCGATCTACTATGCCGCCGGCGACAACCGCGACCGCCTGGCGAAGATGCCCGTGGTGCGCGGCGTGCTCGACCACGGCTACGATGTGCTGCTGTGCACCATGGATGTGGACGAGTTTACCTTCCAGGCCATGCGCTCGTATCATGCTCGCGATCTGCCGAAGGTGTACGAAGACGACGCCGCCCGCGAGGCTGCCGCCAAGGCCGTCGCCGATGGGGCCGAGCCCGAGCTCGAGGACCGCGACATCGAGTTCAAGAACGTCGCGACGGGGGACCTTGACCTGGCGAGCGAGGATGAGAAGAAGGAGGCCGAGGACGCGACGCGCGAGCACGGCGATCTGTTCGAGGCCATGAAGGACGCGCTGGGCGATAAGGTCGAGAAGGTGGCGGTGTCCGCGCGCTTGACGGACGCCCCCGCATGCATCACGACCGAAGGCCCGCTGTCGCTCGAGATGGAGAAGGTGCTGGCGCGCGGTCCCGAGGCCGACCTCGAGGGCATGCCCAAGAGCGTGCGCGTGCTGGAGCTCAATGCGAAGCATCCCGTGTTCGAGAAGCTCGTTGCCGCTCAGCGGGATGGTGATGCCGAGAAGCTGTCGCGCTACGCCGGTCTGCTGTATGACCAGGCGCTGCTCGTCGAGGGCATCCTGCCCGACGACCCCGTGGCGTTCGCGCAAAACATCTGCAGCTTGATGTAGTCCGTCGAGCAGGCGCCGCCGTCCTGCGTCACGCCGGTCTCGCGGTCGCATGATGCCGAAGCGACCTGCGGCCGTGCGCGGCCGAGACGGGTTCGGCTGCGCAGCCATGGCATTCCAGGGCGGTCAACATGTCTATTTGGGCGTGTTGGCCGCCCGATTGCCAAGCGCTTGCCCGCAGTTCGATGGCACCTGATAGAATAGGGAAGCAATGAGGACGGGGTGGCTCGGAGGAATGCATGGCAAGTTCATATGGCACCGATGCGGATAAGAGTGCCTTGCGCACCGGATACGACGCGGCGCGCAAGAGGCTTTCCGTCGAGGCCGCCGCGCGATCCGATGCCGCCATCGCCGAGCGCTTGTTCTCGTTTCCCATCTTTTGCGAAGCCCCGCTGGTCCTGACATACGTTTCCCTTGCGTGCGAGATCGATACGCACGCCATTATCGATCGCGTGCTGGCCGAGGGCCGCTGCGTGGCGGCTCCCCTGGTGGACCCGCGGACGCGCGAGCTGTCGTTCTACCGCATAGAGGGGCGCCATCAGCTTGCTTTGGGTTACAAGGGGATAGCGGAGCCCGATCCCGCCGCCTGCGCGAGGCTTGAAGAGCGCGAGCTGTTCGGCTCGGTCTGCCTGGTCCCGGGACTGGTGTTCGATGCACAGGGTCATCGGATCGGCTACGGCGGTGGATTCTACGACCGCTTCCTGTGGCACTATCCCGGCGATAAGATCGCCCTGGCCCGCACGATGCAAATCAGCTCGAATCCGCTGCCCGCCAGCCGCCTCGACGTACCCGTTGATTTCATCGTGAGCGAGCACCACGTCTGGGCGTGCCGCTAGGCGCGACGATGCGATAACCGAATCTGACGGTCGCGCGACCCCGTCGCGCCGTCATATCGCAGCGATGCGGTGTGGTGGCGCGGCGGGGGTGTTTTCCACGCATTGATGGGCCGCTATCTCGGTGGGCGCCATGATGCTCCTCTAAAGATAATGAAACAAATGTCGGATATGCTTCGAATGTGTTTGTTTGCGCAAGGATGGGTATCCTGTTTCTCCGCATGTGTACGTTATACACAGTCGTTGTATAGTGCAAAATTCGTATCGATGATGTGCTGATGGGCCCCGCATGTGGGCGGGCGGCGCATGAGGGGAACGACGTCGACCTGGTTGGATGGTGCAAGTGAAGAAGGCATTTCAGATTTTCAAGCGCGATGCGAAGCGGTTGCTCAAAAACCCGGTAGCCCTGGTGATCACCATCGGCATCTGCATCATTCCGTCGCTGTACGCGTGGTACAACATCGTGGCCAACTGGGATCCCTACGGCAACACGCAGGGCGTGCGCGTGGCGATCGCCAACAACGACGAGGGCGTTGAGAACGACCTCGTCGGCGATCTGGACGCCGGCGCGCAGACCGTTGAGAAGCTGAAGGAGAACGATCAGCTCGGATGGGTCTTCACCTCGTCTGAAAAAGCGAAGGAGGGCGTCGAGTCCGGCGAGTACTACGCCGCCATCGTGATTCCGAAGGATTTCAGCGCAGATCTCATCAGCATGCTTACGGGCGAGTTCGACCAGCCGCAGCTCCTGTACTACGTGAACGAGAAGAAGAACGCCATCGCTCCGAAGGTGACCGATACCGGCGCCCAGACCATCGAGGAGCAGATCAACGAAACGTTCGTCTCCACGGTGAGCGAGACCCTGGTCGAGCAGATGCAGGCTGCGACCGTGCAGATCGACGAGCACGGCGACGGGGCGCAGAGCAGCCTGATGCGCGGCGTGAAGCAGGCGACGACCGCGCTCGGCAGCGTTCGCTCCGCATTGGGCGGCACCACCGGAACGATCGAGACGACGAAGAGCGCGGTCGACTCGGCGAAGAAAACCCTGTCGGCGCTATCCGACCAGGTTCCCGGGCTTACCACCGCGCTGCAGGAGGGCGACCAGCTGCTCGCCACGGCCCGGGCCTCCTCGCGCGCATTCAACACCTCGCTCAACACCGCTCTGACCAACGGTATGGTTCAGCTGGGAACGGCATCGTCGAAGGCCAATACGGCGATCGGCCAGGCGGCAGGCACCATCACGGGCGCCGCGGGCAAGGTCGACGGGGCGCTGGCCGATGTCCAGATGGTGATCGACGACGTCAGCCAGATCCTGAGCGATATCAAGGACATCACCGGCGTAGGCGATACGAGCGTGATCATCGGCGCGCTGGAGAGCCAGCTGGGACAGCTGCAGTCGGTGAAGACGGCGCTGCAGACCCAGAGCGATGACGTTAAGAACTCGGCTTCCGCGGTCGCGGGCGCCTCGAGCGCTTTAAACGATGCGGCGCAGCAGGGAATCGCCTCGGTATCGGGCGCGCAGCAGGAGTTCGCCCAGAACGTCATGCCGCAGCTCTCAAGCGGGATGGACTCGTTCTCGGCGGTTGCGGGAGACCTGACGGGCGTGGTCGCCGGGCTTCAGCCGACGCTCAAGCAGGCGAGCGGCCTGCTCGATCAGCTGAACGCGACGCTCGACCAGGCGAAGGCGGCGGTCGACCAGACGGATGCCTCGCTCGAGAAGCTCCAGCAGACGCTTGACGATACGGTGACCGATGTGGCCGCCCTGCGCAGCACGGAAGCGCTCGACAAGCTCTCGAGCATCCTGGACGTCGATGCGCAGGATATGGCGGACTTCATGTCCTCTCCGGTCACGCTGACCACCAAGGCAGTGTATCCGGTTGCCAACTACGGATCGGGCGTGGCCCCCTTCTATACCAATCTGGCGCTGTGGGTCGGCGGCTTCGTGCTCATCGCCATCATCAAGCTCGAGGTCGATCCCGAGGGGCTGGGCACCTTCACGGCGAAGGAGGCTTATTTCGGCCGCTGGTTGCTGTTGGTCGCGCTTGGCGCGGCGCAGGCGCTCATCGTATGCGCGGGCGACCTGGTGCTGGGCATCCAGTGCGTGCAGCCCGCGCTGTTCATGCTGGCGGGCGTGCTGATCTCCTTCGTTTACGTGAACATCATCTATGCCCTGGGCATCACCTTGAAGCATATCGGCAAGGCCATCGCGGTCATCTTGGTCATCGTGCAGATCCCCGGCTCTTCGGGCATGTATCCCATCGAGATGATGCCGGCGTTCTTCCAAGGGCTTCATCCCCTGCTGCCGTTTACCTACGGCATCAACGCGATGCGCGAGACCATCGGCGGCATGTACGGCATGGATTACCTCTTCAACCTGCTGGCGCTCGGCGTGTTCCTGCTCGTCGCGCTCGGCATCGGCGTGGTGCTCCGCCCGATGCTGCTCAACTTGAACATGCTGTTCGATCGCCAGCTTGCAACGACCGGCGTCATGATCTGCGAGACGGACGACCGCCCGCGCGAGCGCTACTCGCTGCGCGTCGCGATGCGCGCCCTGCTCGATACGCAGAGCTATCGACGGGACCTGCTGAAGCGCGCGGAGCGTTTCGTGCAGCGTTATCCAAAGCTCATCAAGGGCGGCTTCGTGTTGGTGTTCGGCCTGCCCGTGGTGCTGTTCGTGCTGACCGCGACGCTTGATTTGAGCATCGACGGCAAGATCGTGATGCTGGTGCTGTGGATCGTTTCGATCATCATCGCCGACGCCTACATGATCGTCGTCGAGTATTTCCGCGAGAGCATGCGCATACAGCTGCGGGTTGCCGAGCTCTCGGATGAGGGCATGCGCCGCGAGATCAGCGAGCATGTGACGCTTTCGCCTCTTGCCGCGCAGGCGGCGGGCATGGTGCTGCCGGGGGAGCGAAAAGGCGATGCGCCGGCTTCTCGACCCGATCGGGACCCGGGGGCATGCGGTGATGGCTCGCGCGAGACGGAAGAGCTTGAGATGAAGGGAGGCGATCGATGATGAAGAACATCTGGAAGCTGTTTCAAAATGATATCGAGCATATCCGCAAGAGCGTGATCGGCATGATCGTGATGGTCGGACTCGTGATCGTTCCCGTTCTGTACGCGTGGTTCAACATCGCGGGAAGCTGGGATCCGTATGGGAACACCGGCAACATCAAGGTGGCGGTGGCAAACGAGGACGAAGGGTATCTCAGCGACCTCGTGCCCATCAAGGTGAACATCGGGGACTCGGTCGTCTCGTCGCTGCGCGCCAACGATGCGCTCGACTGGGAGTTCGTGAACGAGGACGACGCAATCGAAGGCGTCAAGGCGGGAACGTATTACGCCGCGGTGGTGATCCCCGAGGACTTCTCGGCGAACATGATGACCCTGTTCTCCACCGAGGTGAAGCATTCCGACATCATCTACTACGAGAACCAGAAGGCGAACGCCATCGCCCCGCGCGTGACGGATAAGGGCGCGAGCACGATCCGCCAGCAGATCGACGAGACGTTCACGTCGACGGTGGGCGATATCGGCCTGGCTACCAGCTCGACGCTCCTTGACTTCATGAGCGGCGACGAGGTGGTGAATTTCATCGCCAACCTGAGCGCCACGCTCGATACGGGCATCGAGAACCTGCGCGACGCGGCGACGAACACCGGGACGTTCGCGAACCTCGTCGGCTCCGCGTCGGGCCTTATGGACTCGACCGGCACGCTTCTGAGCGATTCGGGGACCACGTCGGAAGGCGCTGCGGCGCTGCTCGGCGACGCGAAGGACGGCCTCGTCGACATCCAAAACGGATTGGGCGGGGCGACCAGCGCGATCAACGACGCGCTCAAGGAGAGCGCGTCGAGCTACGATTCGGTTTCCAGCGCGGTCGATACGGCGTTCGCGACGGTTGGCAAGCAGTCCGCCGATACGCAGCAGCAGCTGCAGGCGGTCGCGTCCGAGGTGGGCTCGCGCGCGGCGGCGACCGAGGGACTGGCGCAAGACGTGCGCGACCTGGACGCGAAGCTGCCCGAGGGCGCGCTCAAGCCCCTTGTATCCGCCAAGCTGCAGGCGATCGCGACGAAACTCGATGCGGTCGCTCGGAAGCAGCGGCAGCTGGAGGCGGCTTTGAACGGGGCGGCAAGCGATCTGTCCACGGGCACGGCGGATATCGAGAAGAGCCGTCAGGACATCAAGGACCTCATCGCCGATGCGAAGGCGAGCATCACACAGGTGAAGACCGATTACGAGGACACCCTCAAGGGCCAGGCGGGCGCGTTGGCGTCGTCCGTCGAGTCGATCGCGTCGGCGAGCACGGGTATCGCGTCCGGTTTGGACGAGACGGTGGACGGCTTGAGCGCCGCCTCCCATTCGCTGGCGAAAGACCTGTCTTCGATGCAGGGCGTATTGGGCGATGCCACCCAGGTGCTCACCTCCTCTGCGGACGATTTGCAGCAGGTGAAGGCCAAGCTCGACCTTGCCGCGCAGGAGGGCGATATCCAGCAGATCCGCTCCCTGATCGGCGACGACCCCGAGGCGCTCGCCCGTGCGCTGGCCGCTCCCGTCGGCCTCGACAAGCGACCGGTCTACCACATCGCGAACTACGGGTCGGCGATGGCGCCCTTCTATACGATTCTGTCCATATGGGTGGGCGGCATCGTGCTGGCGGCCATGCTCAAAGTGGGCGTGGACGACCGCGTGAAGCAGCAGCTCGCGCCGGTTCGCCTGCACGAGCTGTATCTGGGGCGCTTCGTGCTGTTCGCCCTGCTAGCCCTGTGCCAGAGCACGCTCGTGTGCGCCGGCGACATCCTGTTCTTCGAGATTCAGTGCCTGCATCCGTGGCAGTTCATGCTGACGGGCTGGCTGGCGAGCTTCGTCTTCTGCAACATGATCTACACGCTTACGGTGTCGTTCGGCGATATCGGCAAGGCGCTCGCGGTGGTGCTGCTGGTCATGCAGGTCGCGGGTTCGGGCGGTACGTTCCCCATCGAGATGACGGCCGATTTCTTCCAGGCGGTCTATCCCTTCCTGCCCTTTACCCACGGCATCAACGCGATGCACGCCGCTATGGCCGGTGCCTACGGCGCCGAGTACTGGATCGAGATGGGTCTGCTTGCAAGCTACCTGATTCCCTCGCTGGCTTTGGGACTGGTGTTCCGCCGGCCGGTGATTCGGGCGAATAACTGGATCATCGAGAAGTTGGAGGAGACGAAGCTCATGTAGGCGGATGGCTCCCGTCGCATGGCCGTGCGGGAACGGAGGGCGCATCCGTTCGCACCGAACGGGGCGCGGAGACGATAACAAGCCCGTCGGGCGGGCGCCCGCTGCATGTGAAGGTGCGGCGGGCGCCTGTTCATATCGATGCGGTGCCGGCGCGATTCAAACGCAAAGGACCCGAGCTCTAAAGCCCGGGTCCTTGAGTCGCTTCTGTTGTACTCCGTGCGTTGAACACGTTAAAGCGGATGCGCGTTCAAGCAGGTGAGCAAACGATGAAACGAGCGATCCAGATTGACGCGCTGATTATGAGAGCGCCTGCTGGAATGAGCGGTGGAGTCGAGGAGGCCAGTTCTCTGTGTCGGGGGGAAGGAGAAATGGTTCGCACGTCGGGATGGCTCTACTGAAGAAGTTCGAGCTGCGTCTTTGGGAGAATGCATGCGTCGCCCCCTCGTCCGTCCACCTGTACCATACGCATCGCAGTCGCTGCTTGGGCGATGCGCCGTAGCTATTATCGCCTCTGCACATCGTTTTAGAACTTAAAAATCTTACAACTATTTATGCTGTGTATAAAAGTGCAGGATAATGAGTCTGAGCGGCTAATTACCTACCGTTTAACCCTGAATATAATACCTTTTACCGTGGTGTTTTTGTGATGAAACCGTTGGTGAGCCATGAAGAGTGCGGGTGGTGTATCACGTGATGACGCGCCTGCCTATTAGCGGTGCTCGGCGGCGCGAATCGTTTCGATGACGCGCCGCATGGTCTCGTCGATGCGCGCCTTCTTCAGCTCGCACTCCCAGATGGTGATAGCGGTCCAACCCATGTCCTTAAGGTCGGCGAGGGCCTGCGTGTCCCGCTCGACGTTGCGGCGGAACTTCGCCTCCCAGAACTCGGTGTTGCGCTTGGGCGTGCTGGGAGCGCAGTGCGGACAGCGATGCCAGAAGCAGCCATTGACGAAGATGGCGACCTTCCTGCCTGGAAAGGCGATATCGGGTCTGCCCGGGGCCTTCTTCCATTGCAGACGATAGCCCGTGAGGCCGGCGGCGCGCAACCGTTGCCGGACGAGCATCTCGGGTTTCGTATCGGAGCGCTTGTTGCCCTGCATCGATTTCCTGCTGTCGCGCCGCCGCTTCACCTGGGCGGCATCGCCTTCGGCGTCGCCGGCTTCCATGAGGGCTTCCACTAAGCCCGCGTCCGCGGGCATCCAGGTGAGCTCGGCGAGCGACGAGCGGTTGATCCAGCGCATGTCGCGCTGCTCTGTCCGGGTGATTTCGCCCGATTCGATGGTGCATAGAAAGCAATCCATGGAGAGGTGGAAATCGGGGTAGTCGTATTCTACGGTGTAGAAATCTCGCAGGTTGCCGACTTCGACGCACAGCTCCTCGCGCAGCTCGCGAATACAGGCATCGCGCGGCGCCTCGCCGCGCTCGATCTTGCCGCCGGGGAACTCCCAGAGTCCCGCCAGCTCTCCGTAGCCGCGTTGCACCGCAAGCACCTCGCCGGTGGAGTCGTTGCATATGATGCCTGCCGAGACGCGTACGGTTTTCAAGGGCGATCCGTTTCTACGTGGTTGCATGTGCCAAACGGTAATGATAGCGCCTTGCGGCGTGCCCGGCGGCGCGATGCGGTGCGCACCGGCGGGTCTTGCGGGCGGGCGCGGCGATATTCCAGCGGTCCAACCTTACAAAAACGAAACCGAGGCGTAAGCCAAATCGATGGTTGCCAACGCCCCTTCTTGCGAGTATAGGGTCAAGGAGGTGTTCGTCATGGAATATACGAACAAGGTACAGTATTCGAATCCGTATGAGATGTCGTTTGCAGATGAGCCGCGGAGCGTGGTGACGCGCGCCGGCATGTCGGTGGTGGAGATGGTCGCCTGGCTGGCGATCATGGCGGTGCTGTGCTTGGGCATGATCTGGATCATGTCCGCAGCCTCCCGTTAAGCGTTTGTTGCGAAGGAGCATTCTATGAGCAAGAGCAAGGTATCCGCCGGCACCATGATCGGCCGGCATGCCGTCCCCGCGGCGCAGGGCGCGACCGGTTCCCCGGCAACCCAGACGGTCCTCGAGGTCCAGCACATCGAAAAGGTCTACGGAGCGCGCGGTAACGTGATGCGCGCCCTCGACGACGTGTCGTTCGCGGTGCAGCGCGGCGAGTTCGTCTCCATTATGGGCCCGTCGGGTTCGGGTAAGTCGACGCTGCTGAACTGCGTGTCCACCATCGATAGCGTGACAGCCGGTTCGGTCCTGATCAACGGCGTGGACGTGACGAAGATCAAGCACGAGAAGCTCACGCGCTTCCGTCGCGAGCAGCTGGGCTTCATCTTTCAGGATTCCAACCTGCTCGATACGCTCACGGCGCGTGAGAACATCGCCCTGCCGCTCACGATCGCGCGCACGCCCGCCAAGGAGGTGCTGACGCGCGTGGAAGAGATGGCGAAGCGCCTCTCGATCGCCGAGACCCTCGACAAGTATCCCTATCAGATGTCCGGCGGCCAGCAGCAGCGCGTCGCCGCGGCGCGTGCGCTCGTCACCAACCCGGCCGTGATCATGGCCGACGAGCCCACCGGCGCGCTCGACTCCAAGAACGCCCGCCTGCTGCTCGAGAGCCTCGAGACCATGAACCAGCGCTACCAGGCGACGGTTCTCATGGTCACGCACGACAGCTTCGCCGCGAGCTACACCAATCGCGTGCTGTTCATCCGGGACGGCCGCCTCTTTACCGAGCTCCGCCGGGGCGACAGCTCGCGTCGCGAGTTTTTCGATCGCATCATGGAGGTCGTGGCCATGATGGGCGGGGAGGGTTCTGATGCTCTGTAAGCTCGCTTGGGGCAACGTGCGCCGAGCAGGTAAGGACTACCTG
>ERZ1032357.485-NODE-485-length-11401-cov-44.567689_pt1 | contig 11401 bp, 13 predicted proteins | sample MGYA00517100_ERZ1032357 | MGnify/ENA primary metagenome ERZ1032357 (study PRJEB33719, sample SAMN04262589) | wastewater metagenome | biome: periurban shantytown; feature: animal feces; material: feces | host: Canis lupus familiaris | place: Peru: Lima | collected...
CGGCCCGCACCGAGGGAGGCTCGCGCATGCCGATGGACCACGGCCTCGCGGCGCCCGATGGGGGTGCCGGCGCCCCCGGCGCCCACGGTTCATCGACGGATTCCGCGCCTGATTGGCAGGCCCTGATCGCCGAGGGGCGCGCGTGCGCGGAGCGGGCCTCGCAGGGTAACGAGTACGGCTTTTACGACTCGTGGTACCGCTCGAGCTATCGGGGCTGGTTGGCGGGCGCCCAGAAAAACTGGGAGGTCGCCGATGGAGAGTACTGGAGCGCCGAGGAGCTGGAGGACTTCGAGCTCATGCTCGAGGTGTGCCGACAGACGGGAGTTGAACCCTTGGTGGTGATCCAGCCGGTCAAGGGCGCCGCGTACGATCAGACCGCGTACACGCGCGATGTCCGCGCGGATTACTACGACATGATCCGCACGGCGTGCTCGCGCGCGGGCGCGCGGGTCGCGGATTTCTCCGATAAGGAATACGACCCGCTCTTTTTGCGCGACTACTCACACCCGTCGGCATACGGCAGCGCGTGCTACTCCCAGGCGATGTGGGAGTTTTGGACGGCGAGCGAATAGGTCCAGACGGACGCGCAGCGTATGTGCGGATGGGGAGGGCCCGTTGCGAGGGCTGAATCGCATGGGCAAAACGGGTATAAGGAGCCACAATCACGCACATAGCCCGAAAGGTCCCACACGCAACCATGTTCGATCAAAAAACGCGCCGCGCCCTCTTCCTCATCGCCTTCGGTGTTTGCCTGTACGCGGCAATGATGCACCTCGATGTGGTGCTCGGCGCGCTTTCCGCCGCCGTCGACATCTTTTTCCCGGTGCTGCTGGGCCTGGGCTTTGCCTTTGTGCTGAACGTGCCGGTTTCGGGCATGGAGCGGCTGCTGCACCGCGCGGTGGGCCTTTTGCCCGAGGGGCGCCGCCCCGGGGAGGGCGCGATCACCATGGCGAGCATCGTGCTGGTGCTCATCGCCATCGCCGGCGTCGCCGTCCTGGGCGTGACCATGCTCGTGCCCGAGCTGATCGCGTCCGCGCGTACCGTCGCGCCCCTGTTGGCGGAGCGCCTGCCCGAAATCGAGGAGAGCCTCGTCGCCAACGGCGTCGACGTGGAAAAGCTGGCGCAGTTCTTCCAGGGCGCCGGCGCCTCCTCCGCGACCGCCGCCGCGGGGTCCGGCGCGCAGGGCCTGCTGAACCTTGGCCTGGGATCGATCGCGTCCTCGGTGTTCGCCGCCGCGCGCTCCACGGTCTCGGTGCTCTCCAGCAGCGTGTTCGCCTTCGTCATCGCGGTATATGTCCTGGCGAGCAAGCGCACGCTCGGCAGGCAGGTGAATCGCGTGATGGACGCGCACCTGGCGCCCGGGCACGCCGCGCGCATCCGCCACGTCGCCTCGCTCGCGACGGACACGTATTCCAAGTTCCTCTCGGGCCAGTGCCTCGAGGCGTGCATCTTGGGAACCCTCATCTTCTTGGCGTTCTCGTTGTTCCGCCTGCCCTATGCGGGGCTCATCGGCTTTCTCACGGCGCTGTTCGCCTTCGTGCCGTATGTCGGCGCGTTCGCCTCGTGCGCCATCGGCGCGTTCCTCACGCTGCTCGCCTCGCCCGAGCACGCGCTGCTGTGCGTAATCGTGTACCTGGCCGTCCAGTTCATCGAGAACCAGTTCATCTACCCGCACGTGGTGGGGTCCTCGGTGGGGCTCTCCGCGCTGTGGACGCTCATCGCCGCGCTGGTGGGCGGTAAGCTGTTCGGCATCGTGGGCATCGTGTTCTTCATCCCCATCGTGGCGGTTTTGTACGAGCTGTTCCGTCAATGGACCAATGCGCGCCTGGCCGAGCGCGAGGCGCGTGGCGGCGCCGCGGCGCGATAGCATCGGCGGGTCGCGGCGCGGCAACCTCGGCACGCGGTTGTGCGGTGGCCTCGGCGGGCGGTTGTGCGGTGGCCTCAGCGAGCGGTAATGCGGCACCCGGCGCTCACCAATGCGGTGGCCTTGGCGAGCGGTAGTGCGGTAGCTTTGGCGAGTCGGGGTGCGGCAGCCTCGGCGAGCGGGCGCGCGTCTCTTGAGCGGCCCCGTTCGCGAGCGGACGTCGTCTGGCGACGCCTTAACTCCGGCGCGCCGTGCGGTGCGTCCGTCCAATTCAGTCAGTCCAATTCATACGGTTGTTTTCCGAAATGAGCGTGGCGCCCCGCGCATCGGCCGCGAAAAGCTACCATGGAGTGCGAAAACGATTGCGGGCCACCATGGCGCGCGGCGACCTCGATCTCGCCGACGCAGGTGCAGGCCGCAGGGACGAGACGGGGCTCTATGATCGACATTCGCGATATCCGCAAAACCTATACCACCGGCGATTTGGTCCAGCGCGCCCTCGACGGGGTGTCGGTGACGTTTCGCGACAGCGAGTTCGTGGCGGTGCTCGGCCCCTCCGGTTCGGGCAAGACCACGTTCCTCAATATCCTGGGCGGGTTTGACCACGCGGATTCCGGCGACATCGTGGTGAACGGCGTGTCCACGCGCGACTACGGCGATGCGGAGTGGGACACCTACCGCAACCATCGCGTGGGCTTCATCTTCCAGAGCTACAACCTCATTCCGCATCAGACGATTCTCTCCAACGTCGAGCTCGCCCTCACGCTCGCCGGCGTCGACCGCGCCGAGCGCACGCGCCGTGCCACGGCGGCTCTCGAGCGCGTGGGGCTGGGCGCGCACGTCAACAAGCGGCCCGCGCAGCTTTCCGGCGGGCAGATGCAGCGCGTGGCCATCGCCCGCGCGCTCGTGAACGACCCCGAGATCGTGCTCGCCGACGAGCCCACGGGGGCTCTCGATACCGAGACGGGCATCCAGGTGATGGACCTGCTTGCCGAGGTCGCGCGCGAGCGCCTGGTGATCATGGTCACGCATAACCCGCAGCTCGCTGAGGACTACGCCACGCGCATCGTGCGCATCCGGGACGGGCGCATCGTGGGCGACACGAACCCCGTCACGCCCGAGGAGGAGGCGGCGTCTCGCCGGGAGGCCGCGCGCGGCGAGGACGGGAGCCTGGGAGGCGAGGGATCCGGCGCGCCCGCAAAGGGTCCGGCGCGCCGCTCGTCCATGAGCCTGCTCACCGCGCTCTCGCTCTCCTTCAACAACCTCATGACCAAGAAGGGCCGCACCGTCATGACGGCCTTCGCGGGTTCGATCGGCATCATCGGCATCGCGGCGATCCTGGCGCTCTCCAACGGCGTGAACGGCTACATCGCCAAGGTCGAGCAGGACACGCTGTCGAGCTACCCGCTCACCATTGCCCGTCAGAGCTACGACCTCACGAGCATGATGACGGGGGACGGCGGTTCCACTTCGGGCGAGGATGCGGACGGTGCGGCGGGGGAGGACGCGGCCGGCGACGACACGGCTTCCGCCTCGCGCGATGACGCACAACCCGAGCCCGGCGACAAGATTCCCGTGTTCACGATGCTGTCCGACATGTTCGCCAGCGTGAAGTCGAACGACATGGCGAGCTTTAAGACCTTCCTCGACGAGGACGCCAAGGAGCTCGAGAGCGAGGTCTCGGCAATCCAGTACGATTACGGTATCACGCCGCTCGTGTATCGCCGGAACCCCGATGCCGATCCCGTCCGGGTATCGCCCAACGCCATGTCGACGGCCATGACCGGCGGGGCGAGCTCCGCGGCCATGGCGGGCACGATGATGACGGGCACCACCGCCTTCAACGAGATGATTGACAATCCCGAGTTGCTCGACGAGCAGTACGACGTGGTGGCGGGTCGCTGGGCGACCAAGGCCGATGAATGCGTGCTCGTGCTCTCTGCCCGCGGCAAGATTTCCGACTACACGCTTTACAGCCTCGGCGTGCTCGACCCCTCCGAGCTCGATCGCATGGTGGATGGCATCATGAGCGGCTCGGGCGAGATCGATGTGCCCGAGGTCGACGTGGACTTCACCTACGAGGATGCGCTGGGGACGAGCTTCAAAGTGCTGGCCGCTTCCGATTTCTACCGCAAGAACGCCGAGACGGGTGGCTGGACGGATATGTCCGATGACGCTTCGTTCGTGGAGCAGCAGGTGACGAACGGTCTGGATCTTAAGGTCGTGGGCGTGGTACAGCCGAGCCCCACCGCCAAGTCGGCTGCTCTTTCCCAGGGCATCGCCTACACGCACGGGCTTACAAGCGAACTCATGGAGCGCGCCGCGAACTCCGAGATCGTCAAGCAGCAGCTTGCGGACCCCGAGGTCGATGTGTTCACCTGCAAGCCCTTTGCCACCCTGCAGGAGGAGGCCAAGCGCGGCGTGGACTTGGAGAGCCTGTTCACGGTCGAAGAGGCGATGCTGCGCAGCGCCTTCTCCATCGACGCCTCCGCGCTCTCCCAGGGGCTCGACCTAGCCGGTTTTGACCTGGCGGGCTTGAAGCTGCCGAGTGTGGACATCGACCTCTCGGGCGCGCTCGCGGGCGTGGACATCGAGTCGATCATCGCGGGAGCGCCGGCGCCGGACCTCTCGGGGATCTTGGGCGATTTGGGATCCGACCCCGTTCTCTCGCCGGAGGAGCTGGAGCGCGTGGCGGAGCTTTCCGGCGCGTATGTGCAGGGGTTCGTGACGCACCTCATGAACGGGGGAGGAGCCGGGCTCGACCCCTCGGCGCCCGATTTTGGCGAGAAGCTTCTCACGGTGTTCGCCGCGTATGCGCAAACCGACGAGGCCCGCTCGACGCTGGACGCCATTGCGGACATCGCCGGCAAGCCCGTCGCAGACCGCTTGGAGAGAATCGCCCGCGCGTACGTGAGCGACCAGCTCGCGCCGTACATGGCCCAGGCGTTCACGGGGGTGTTCGAGCAGGTGGGCGAGAGCATCGGCCAGGCTGTTTCGAGCCAGCTGCAGTCCGGTTTGGGAGCCGCGATGGGCGCCTTCGCCGAGCAGCTGGGACCTCAGCTGGGTGAGCGCCTTGCCGCCAACATGCAGAACGCCTTCCATGTGGATGGCAGCGCCTTCGCCAGCGCGATCCACTTCAATATGGATGCCGACGACCTCGCCTCGCTCATGGCGAGCTACGCGAACTCCGGCAAGCTCACCTACGAGAACAACCTGGTGACGCTCGGCTACGCCGACGCGAGCGACCCTGCTGCCGTGAGCATCTATCCCGTGGACTTCGAGGCCAAGGAGACCGTCCTCGCGCACATCGACGCGTACAACGAGGACATGCGCGCGGACGGCGAGGAAGACAAGACCATCGTCTACACCGACTACATGGGCGTGCTCATGGGCAGCGTGACGAGCATCGTGAACATGATCTCGCTCGTGCTCATCGCCTTTGTGAGCATCTCGCTGGTGGTGAGCTCTATCATGATCGGCATCATCACCTACATCAGTGTGTTGGAGCGCAAGAAGGAGATTGGCATCCTGCGCGCGATGGGTGCGTCCAAGCGCAACATCGCCAACGTGTTCAACGCCGAGACCTTCATCGAGGGTCTCATCGCGGGCGTGCTGGCGATAGCCGTTGTGGTTGCCGTGTCGATTCCGGTGAACGCCTGGGCGCTCGCCAACCACCAGATCGAGAACGTGATGCAGCTGCCGGTGGCGTCTGCGCTCGGCCTCATCCTGATCAGCGTGTTGCTCACCGTGATCGCCGGCCTGATCCCCAGCCGCAACGCCGCCCGCCGCGACCCCGTCGAGGCTCTCCGCAGCGAGTAGCCCCCCCAACCTCAGATTAGGGACTGTCCCTTTTCTGAGGTGAAAACTTCGGTGCACCTGGCTGCCATTCTTTCGGTTGGTTTTGGTTGCAAAGTGCACCGAAGTTCTGAAAGTGCTCCGAAGTTGAAGAAGTGCATCCAGGGTGCGAGCGGCTCGCCGACCCACTGAGGCACATAGAGCCGACCGTCCCTACCTGCAAAAACATTGCGAAGACAATATGGAGACGCCCGCGGGCGTGTATACTAATCAAGCTGTGTCTACTAGGAGGATTCTGCCTAGGCCATCTACCTGCGCAAATGGGTTGCCGCGGGTTGGGCGAGGGCGAATGCAAGCAGCAGGCGCGGCAGTCCGTATGTGGTCCTCTAGGGGCACGCGCAAGGGGCGCGTGCAATGTCCCAAGACCACCGAGAGTTGGAGATCGAATGATCAACATGATTCTCGGCCGCAAGATCGGCATGACCCAGGTTTGGGACGAGGACGATAACGTCGTCCCCGTCACGGTCATCCAGGCTGGCCCCTGCACCGTCTCGCAGGTTAAAACTGAGGCGACCGACGGCTACAACGCCGTTCAGATCGGCTTCGGCGACATCAAGTCCAAGCACGTGAACAAGCCCATGGCTGGTCACTTTGCCAAGGCTGGCGTCGAGCCCGTCCGTTACCTTCGTGAGGTCCGCGTCGAGAACGGCGAGGAGCACAAGGTCGGCGACGTCGTCACTGTCGCTGATTTCGAGAATGTCGCCAAGGTCGACGTCATCGGCACCTCCAAGGGTAAGGGTTTCCAGGGTCGCATCAAGCGCTGGAATCAGCACCGCGGCCCCATGTCCCACGGTTCCCACATCCAGCGTCACCCCGGCTCCATCGGCCAGTGCGCGTACCCGGCCCGCGTCCTCAAGGGCGTCAAGATGGCCGGTCACATGGGCAACGCCCGCGTGACTGTGAAGAACCTCTCCGTTGTCCGCATTGATGCTGAGCAGAACCTCATGCTTGTCAAGGGCGCTGTGCCCGGTGGCAAGAACGGTCTGGTCGCCATCCGCATGGCGTAAAGGAGGACCGTCGCTATGTCTAAGTTTGAAGTGAAGAACGTCGAGGGCAAGCAGGTCGCCGAGGCCGAGCTCGCCGACGCCGTGTACGGCATCGAGCCGAACGTGCACGTCATGCACCACATCGTCACGTGCCAGCAAGCCTGCTGGCGTGCAGGCACCCAGTCCACCAAGGGCCGTTCCGAGGTCTCCGGTGGCGGCAAGAAGCCTTGGCGTCAGAAGGGCACCGGCCGTGCCCGCCAGGGTTCCATCCGCGCCGCCCAGTGGCGTGGTGGCGGTGTGATCTTCGGGCCCAAGCCCCGCACCTACGTGAAGCGCATGAACAACAAAGAGGTCAAGCTCGCCATGCGCTCCGCCCTGTCCGCCAAGCTTCGCGACAACGAGCTCGTGCTCGTGGACGACTACGGTTTCGAGAAGCCGTCCACCAAGGCCGCCGTCGCCATGCTCAAGGCCCTGGGCCTCGAGGGCAAGCGTCTGACCATCATCGTTCGCGAGGATGACATCAACGCCTACCTCTCCTTCCGCAACATCCCCAAGACGTGGATCATCACGCCCGCCGAGGCCAACACCTATGACCTCATCAACAACGGTGCGCTGATTATGCCCGCCGACGTCGCCGCTCACTTCGGGGAGGTGCTCGCTTAAATGACCGCTCACGAGATTATCATCCGCCCGATCGTGTCCGAGCGTTCCTACTCCGCCATGGAGGAGAACAAGTACACGTTCGAGGTCGCCAAGGACGCCAACAAGTTCCAGATCAAGGACGCCGTCGAGGAGATCTTCGGCGTGAAGGTTGTTCGCGTCAACACCCTGAACGTCAAGCCCAAGACCAAGCGCGTGCGCTATGTCGCCGGCAAGACCCGTTCTTGGAAGAAGGCCGTCGTCACCGTGGCCGAGGGTCAGACCATCGAGGTCTTTGGCACCCAGGCGTAATTTCGCCTTAGTTGTTACTTGACGCTTGCCTCTTCGAGAGGGGAGGCAAGCTCAAGTGCTCCGTGCGTAAGAAAAGGAAACGCCCGGAGCCGTGGTAATCCGGTGTCACTGCATCCGCAATCCCAGCTTGCAGTGGCCAACGGACCGATTTGAAAGGGATAAGGAATGGCTGTAAAGCACCTTAAGCCGACCAGCGCCGGCCGCCGCTGGCAGACGATCGCGGATTTCTCCGAGATCACCTGCACCAAGCCCGAGAAGTCCCTTCTCGAGCCGCTGCCGGTCAAGGCTGGTCGTAACAACGCCGGTCGCATCACCATGCGTCACCAGGGTGGCCGCGTGAAGCGCCAGTACCGCGTTATCGACTTCAAGCGCAACAAGGACGGCGTGCCGGCCAAGGTCGCTACCATCGAGTACGACCCGAACCGCTCCGCCCGCATCGCCCTGCTCCACTACGTGGACGGCGAGAAGCGCTACATCCTGGCCCCCAAGGGCCTCAAGGTCGGCGACACCGTCGTTTCCGGTGCCGGCGCCGACATCAAGCCCGGCAACGCCATGCCGCTGTCCGAGATTCCCGTGGGTACGCTCATCCACGCGATCGAGTTCCAGCCTGGCAAGGGCGCCGCTATCGCCCGTTCCGCTGGCACCGCCTGCCAGCTCATGGGTAAGGAGGGCAAGTACGCCATCGTGCGCATGCCTTCCTCCGAGATGCGCCGCGTTCTCGTGACCTGCCGCGCCTCCATCGGCGAGGTGGGCAACTCCGAGCACGCCAACATCGTGATCGGTAAGGCCGGCCGTCATCGCAAGATGGGCGTCCGTCCGACCGTCCGTGGTACCGTCATGAACCCGGTCGATCACCCGCACGGCGGTGGCGAGGGTCGCTCGCACACCTCCGGTCGTCCGTCCGTCTCTCCGTGGGGCACCCCGTCCAAGGGCTACCGCACCCGCAACAAGAAGAAGACGTCCAACGACCTCATCATCCGTCGTCGCAAGAAGTAACCGATACCCGTTAGGAGATAGCACTTATGAGCAGAAGTCTCAAAAAGGGCCCGTTCGTAGAGGCGCGCCTCCTCTCGCGTATCATCGCGATGAACGAGGCTGGCAAGAAGGACGTCGTGAAGACCTGGTCCCGCGCGTCCACCATCTTCCCCGAGATGGTCGGCCACACCATCGCCGTCCACGACGGCCGCAAGCATGTTCCCGTGTACGTCACCGAGTCCATGGTCGGTCACAAGCTGGGCGAGTTCGCGCCCACTCGTACGTTCCGTGGTCACAAGGCCAAATAGGGGGTTTAGGTAAATGGCTAACACTTCCACCGAGACCCGTGAGGTCCGCGCCACGGCCAAGTACGTGCGCGTTTCCCCCGGCAAGGCTCGTCTCGTGATTGACCTGATCCGCGGCAAGAACGTCGCTCAGGCCTTCGACATCCTCCATTTCTGCACGCGCTCCGTCGCCGTGGACGTGGAGAAGGTCCTGCGCTCCGCCGTCGCCAACGCCGAGCACAACAACCAGATGCGCGCCGACGACCTGTTCGTCAAGGCCGCTTATGTGGACGAGGGCCCGACGCTCAAGCGCATCCGTCCTCGTGCCAAGGGCTCCGCTTCCCGCATCCTCAAGCGCACGAGCCACATCACCGTCGTCGTTGCTTCTCGAAAGGAGGCTTAAGTCATGGGTCAGAAAGTCTATCCTACTGGCTTCCGCCTTGGCATCACTGAGAACTGGCGCTCCCGCTGGTTCGCCGAGAAGGACTACGCCAAGACCCTCGGTAACGATATCGAGATCCGTCGCTTCCTCGAGAAGCGCCTCGCCCGTGCCGCCGTCTCCCGCGTCGAGATCGAGCGCGCCGGCGACAAGGTGAAGGTCATCATCCTCACCGCCCGCCCCGGCGTCGTCATCGGCAAGAAGGGCTCCGAGATCGACGGTCTGCGCACCGAGCTCGAGCGCGTTGCCGGCGTGACCAAGGGCAACCTGTCCGTCGACGTCATCGAGGTCAAGCGTCCCGAGCTCGACGCCGTGCTGGTGGCTCAGTCCATCGCCGAGCAGCTCGAGGGCCGCGTCGCCTTCCGCCGCGCCATGCGCAAGGCCGTCCAGTCCGCCCGCAAGGCCGGCGCCAAGGGTATCCGTATCCAGTGCTCCGGTCGTCTCGGCGGCGCCGAGATGGGCCGTCGCGAATGGTACCGCGAGGGTCGCGTGCCGCTGCACACCTTGCGCGCCAAGATCGACTACGGCACCGCCACCGCCCACACCACCATGGGCTCCTGCGGCGTCAAGGTCTGGATCTACCAGGGCGAGAAGCTCCCCGGCCAGCCTGTCCCGAACATGGCTCTCGAGGGTACCTCCCGTCCGCGTCGTCGCAACAACGATAGGAGGAATCAGTAATGCTCGCTCCTAAGCGTATTCTTCACCGCAAGGTGCAGCGTGGCTCCATGAAGGGCCAGGCCAAGGGCAACACCGAGCTCCATTTCGGTGAGTACGGCATCGTCGCCCTCGATCGCCACTGGATCACCAACCGTCAGATCGAGGCCGCTCGTATCGCCATGACCCGCTACATGAAGCGTGGCGGTAAGGTCTACATCACCATCTTCCCCGACAAGCCCATCACCAAGAAGCCTGCGGAGACCCGCATGGGCTCCGGTAAGGGTAACCCCGAGGAGTGGGTGGCCGTCGTCAAGCCGGGCCGCGTTATGTTCGAGATCGCCGGCGTGTCCGAGGAGATCGCTCGCGAGGCCCTGCGTCTTGCCCAGCACAAGCTGCCGATCAAGACCAAGATCATTACCCGCGCTAAGAACGGGGAGGACAAGTAATGAAGCCCGCAGAGATTCGTGAGCTCTCCGACGAGGCCCTGGCTGAGAAGCTGAAGGATTGCCGCGCCGAGCTCTTCAACCTTCGTTTCCAGATGGCCACCAGCCAGCTGGACAACACCGCTCGCGTGAGCGCCGTGAAGAAGGACATCGCTCGTGTCCTCACGGAGCAGCGTGCCCGTCAGATCGCAGCGGAGAAGTCCGCTGCCACCGAGTAGTTGTAGGAGTAGATAATGGCTGAAGCAACTGAGCGCAACGCGCGCAAGGTCCGCCAGGGCGTCGTTACCTCCATCATGGGCAACAAGAGCATTGTTGTGACCACCACGGAGCGCAAGCGTCACCCCAAGTACGGCAAGATGATGACCAGCACCAAGAAGTTCCACGTCCATGACGAGGAGAACACGGCCGGCGTCGGCGACACCGTTCGCATCATGGAGACCCGCCCGCTGTCCGCCACCAAGCGTTGGCGTCTCGTCGAGATCGTCGAGCGTGCCAAGTAGGCTTGTCGAAGTAAACCCTCCGGTGACGTGCGCCCGTCTGAGCGCCTCAGGCTCTTGCTCTTGTATAGGGCGGTCGCACCTCTCTCCGGCTTAGGTTCGGAAAGGTTCCAACCATGATTCAGATGCAAACCATGCTGAACGTTGCCGACAACTCTGGTGCGCGCAAGGTTCGTTGCATTAAGGTGCTGGGCGGCTCTAAGCGCCGTTACGCCGGCATCGGTGACGTCGTCATGGCCGCCGTGCAGGAGGCCACGCCCGGCGCGAACGTCAAGAAGAAGGATGTCGTGCGCTGCGTTATCGTGCGTACGGTCAAGGAGGTCCGCCGCAAGGACGGTTCCTACATCCGCTTCGATGACAACGCCGCCGTCGTCATCAACAAGGATGGTTCGCCTGTCGGCACCCGTATCTTCGGGCCCGTCGCTCGCGAGCTTCGTGACAAGAAGTACA
>ERZ1032357.489-NODE-489-length-11346-cov-8.017093_pt1 | contig 11346 bp, 9 predicted proteins | sample MGYA00517100_ERZ1032357 | MGnify/ENA primary metagenome ERZ1032357 (study PRJEB33719, sample SAMN04262589) | wastewater metagenome | biome: periurban shantytown; feature: animal feces; material: feces | host: Canis lupus familiaris | place: Peru: Lima | collected...
CACGGTGTTGGTGGAACCGCCCATGGCCACATCCATGGTCATGGCGTTCTCGAAAGCCTTCTTGGTGGCAATGGAACGCGGCAGCACGGAATCGTCGTCATCGTCGTAATACTGCTTGGCGATCTTCACCACCTGCTCGGCGGCGCGCTTGAACAGGTCCTTGCGGTAGGAATGGGAGGCCAGAATGGTGCCGTTGCCCGGCAGAGCCAGACCGATGGCCTCGGTCAGGCAGTTCATGGAGTTGGCGGTGAACATGCCGGCGCAGGAACCGCAGGTCGGGCAGACGGTCTTCTCGTAGGCGAGCAGATCCTCTTCGTTCAGATTGTCATCGGCGGAGGCGTACATCACGTCGATCAGATCGGTGTTCTTCTTCACGGTGCCGTTGGGCAGCACGGTGGTGCCGGCCTCCATCGGGCCGCCGGAGACGAACACGGTCGGGATGTTCAGACGCAGCGCGGCCATCAGCATGCCCGGCACGACCTTGTCGCAGTTCGGGATGCAGATCAGGGCATCGGCGCAGTGGGCATTCACCTGGTATTCCACGGTATCGGCGATGATGTCGCGGCTCGGCAGCGAGTACAGCATGCCGGTATGGCCCATGGCGATGCCGTCGTCCACGGCCATCGTGTTGAACTCGCGGGGGATGCCGCCAGCCTCCTTGATGGCTTCGGAGATAAGACGGCCGACCTTGTTCAGGTGCACATGGCCCGGCAGGAACTCGTCAAAGGAGTTGGCGATGGCGATGATCGGCTTGCCGAAATCCTTGCCATCCACGCCGGCGGCGCGGTAGAGGGCGCGGGCGCCCGCGAATACACGTCCATTCATTAGTTTTGCAGATCGCATTTCCATGTCTTTTATTCTTGCGTTGCAACGGGACACACGTTCTTGGGGGAATCACATAATGGAACCGTTGGCGTAATCGTGGGTAAAATCCGCGCTGGTGCGTACACTTCTGCCTTATGACTAATGATCAGCGGGATGAGCGTGAGATGCGCGAGCGCCGCCGTCGCGTGGTGACGCGGACGGTGTGCATCGTCATCGCCGCTGCCATGCTGATTTCTGTGGTGGTTCCCGCCATCTACGCGGGTCTTTGACGCCCTTTCGCATACTGCTGCGGGGGCGTTTTCCTGCGTCGAACGGCTGGTTCGCGGCCGCAAGGAGAGGGAAGACAACGGCGTGCCCGCAAAGAGTGTGTGTAAACCCTCTGGGCTGGGTGTAAACCCCAAGCATGTTCACAGACAATTTCTACAGAACAAACGTAAGGTGAATCATAATGGCAGAATTTGATTTTTCCGAGGCGATTTCCCAGGCTCGTGCGAAGTACGGGTCTATCGCCGAGGCGTTGGATATGGATCGTTTGAAGGCGCAGATCGCCGAGCTGGAGCAGCAGGCGGCGGAGCCTGGTTTGTGGGATGATCCCGAGAATGCGCAGAAGGTGACCAGTCGTCTGTCCGCTGCGCAGTCGCAGCTGAAGCGTCTCAACTCCGCGTCGCAGCGCATCGATGATGTGGAGACCTTGGTCGAGCTCGGTCAGGAGGAAGAGGACGCCGACGCTCTTGCCGAGGCGCAGGAGGAAGTGAAGAAGATCCAGAGCGATCTGGACGATATGGAGATCCAGACTCTGCTGGACGGCGAGTATGACGAGCGTTCCGCGGTCGTTACCATTCGTTCCGGCGCCGGTGGCGTGGATGCCGCCGATTTCGCTCAGATGCTGCTGCGCATGTATTTGCGGTATTGCGAACGCAATGGTTTCAAGGCCAAGGTGATGGATACGTCGTATGCCGAGGAGGCCGGCATCAAGTCCGCCACGTTCCAGGTGGATGCGCCGTATGCGTATGGCCGTCTGTCCGTCGAGGGCGGCACGCATCGCCTGGTGCGCATCTCCCCGTTCGATAACCAGGGTCGCCGTCAGACGAGTTTCGCCGCGGTCGAGGTGGTGCCGCTGGTCGAGGCGACCGATCATATCGATATTCCGGACAGTGATATCCGCGTGGATACGTACTGCTCGTCCGGTCCTGGCGGTCAGGGTGTGAACACGACCTATTCGGCTGTGCGCATCACCCACCTTCCCACCGGTTTGGTCGTGACCATGCAGGATGAGCGTTCTCAGATTCAGAATCGTGCCGCCGCCATGGCCGTGCTGCAGTCCCGACTGTTGGTGCTGCGCCATGAGGAGGAGGCCAAGAAGAAGAAGGAGCTGGCAGGCGACATCAAGGCCAGCTGGGGCGATCAGATGCGCTCGTATGTGCTGCACCCCTATCAGATGGTCAAGGATCTGCGTACCGGGTATGAGACTTCGCAGACCCAGGCCGTGTTCGACGGTGATCTGGACGGTTTCATCCAGGCCGGTATCCGCTGGCGCCATGAGCAGCGTCACGCCGAGGACGCGGAGTAGATTTTCCCGCTCCCGCATGATCGTGCGACGGGAACGGAAACGGAAGGAATGACATGGCACTGATTTCGTTGAATCATGTGAGCAAGATCTATCCCAAGGGCACCAGACCGGCGCTTGACGATGTCAACCTCGACATCGAGCGCGGGGATTTCGTGTTCCTTGTGGGTGCTTCGGGCTCCGGTAAGACCACATTGCTGAGTCTGCTGCTGCGTGAGGAGGAGGCCACGGAGGGCGAGATCCGTGTCGCCGGCAACGATCTGCGGCGCATCACCAATCGGCAGGTGCCGCAGTACCGTCGTTCCATTGGTTTCGTGTTCCAGGATTACAAGCTGCTGAACAACAAGACGGTATGGCAGAACGTCGCGTTCGCGCTGGAGGTTATCGGCATGCGCCGTTCGGCGGTCAAGTCGATGGTGCCGAAGGTGCTGGAGACCGTAGGCCTGACTGGCAAGGAGAAAAGCTATCCGCATGAGCTGTCCGGTGGCGAGCAGCAGCGTGTGGCCATTGCCCGCGCCTATGTGAATCATCCGCAGATCCTGCTTGCGGACGAGCCTACCGGCAATCTCGATCCGACCACGTCGCTGGGCATCATGGAGGTGCTGGATGCCATTAACCGCACCGGCACCACGGTGGTGATGGCCACGCATAACGAGGAGATCGTCAATTCGATGCGTAAGCGGGTGGTCGAGCTGCATAGCGGCAGGATCGTGCGTGATGAAGAGCACGGCTCCTATGATTCTGCGGTGTTCTTCCCCGATTCCGAGGTGACCAGCAAATCGCATCGGGCGTTGCATTCGAATGGTGGCGGCATGCTGGACGATGAGCCGCATACCGTGATGGATGCGATGCAGGCCGGTGCCATTGCCGCGCATGCCATGGATGGCGGGGATGGCATCGCCAGGCTGGCGCAGTCCGTGCATTCGGGGCGTACCGGGCGTTACGGGGAGGCGTTCGCCTCTCCCGAAGACACCATGACCTGGGGCAAGGGGTTGCCGTTGGATGAGATGGCGCAGCGCGAGTCGCATGACGAGTCGCACGACGAGACCGGTAGCGCGACGGGCGATGAGGCGTTCATGCCACCTGTCCCGCCGACGCCGCCCGTTTCGCCGTCCTCATCTATCCCTCCGATCCCTCCGATCCCGCCGACTCCGCCTGCGCCGCCTGCGATAGCGGAGCGAGGCATTCGAACCGACAATGAGGAGGAGCAGCGATGAGAATGCGATTCATCCTTTCGGAAACGTGGACGAGTCTGAAGCGAAACGTGCCGATGATCATCTCGGTGATGCTCGTCACGTTCATCTCCTTCGTATTCATCGGGGCTTCGGCATTGCTGCAGGTCCAGGTCAACAAGGCGAAGGGCGACTGGTATTCCAAGGTGGAGGTCGTGGTTTACCTGTGCCCGGACGGCAGCAGCCAGGCGGCCACATGCGCGGCCGGCAAGGCGCCCACGCAGCAGGAGATCGTCGAACTTGAGGATTTCATCCACCAGGAGCTGCGCGACAACGTCTCCAAGATCACCTATGTCAGCCGTGACGATTTCTACAAGGACACCTTCCTGAAGAAATACCCCGACGGCAAATATCAGGGGCGCACGCTGACCGCAGCGGATATGCAGGATTCCCTGCAGCTCAAGCTGAAGGATCCGACCAAATACAAGATGGTTTCCGAGGTCCTGTCCGGAAAGGCCGGCGTGGAAAGCGTGGTCGATCAAAAGCAGATCTTCGACCCGGTGTTCGCGGTGCTCAACCGCGCCACAGTGGTTACGGTCACGCTTGCGGCCGTCATGGTGGTCGTGGCGATTCTGCTGACCGGAACCACGATCCGCATGTCCGCCGCATCGCGCAAGAACGAGACGGAGATCATGCGGCTGGTCGGCGCTTCGAACTGGACGATCCAGCTGCCGTTCATTCTTGAGGGATTGTTCGCGTCGCTGATCGGCTCGTTGCTGGCATGCGGCACATTGGCCGCCATCGTGCAGGTGTTCATCACCGACGGCATCGCGCAGTCGGTGAGCTGGATCCCATTCGTCACGCAGGCAACGGTATGGATCGTCTCGCCGGCGCTGGTCGCCGGGGCGTTGCTGCTGTCCATCATCGCGTCCGTGATTTCCCTGCATCGCTATCTCAAGGCCTGATTGACGGTTCAGGAACTGCCGCTACAATGTGCCGAAGGAAGTAGGAGGTCCCACAGTAGTGAATAAGCGAACAAAGTCCGCGAAGACCGTTATCGGCATGGCCATCTCATGCGCGATGGTCATGGCTGCCGGATTGGCGGTCACCACCACGAATGTGCCGACCGCGAAGGCGGCGTCCTATGCGGAATTGCAGCAGAAACAGGCGAACCACGCGAATCTTAAGGCGCAGCTCGCCGGAGTGGATTCCGACCTGGCAAGCACCATCGAGGAGCTGAACGATCTGGCCAACAACCAGATTCCCGCCGCCCAGCAGGCAGCGCAGGAGTCATTGCAGGCGTCATACCAGGCACAGAGCCTGGCCGATGCGACGAACCAGCGTCTTGAAGCCGCCAAGCAGGACAAGGCGACGCTTGAGCAGAAAATCAAGGACACCGGCATCGAATACGATGACGCCAAGGAGTCCGTCGCCGAAATCGCACGTAACAGTTTCCATGGTTCCGACGCGTCCAACATGATGGATGTGGTGACCGACGCGAAAAGCACCGACGAATTCGTAGCGCAGATGCAATCCGATTCCGCGGCGGCGCGTTCGGCATCCAATACCGCGGATGCCGCGGCCACGACGCTGAACACGTCGATGAACCGTCAGCAGCGTCTCGACGCCATCGAGCAGCAGATCACCAAGCTCAAGGAGCAGGCCGATTCCCAGGCCGCGGCCGCGCAGAAGGCCTCGCAGGATGCTGCCGCCAAGCAGAGCAATCTTGAGGCATTGCAGGTCAAAGACAGTTCTGTCCGCCAGCAGCTTGAATCCCAAAAGAGCAGTCTGACCACGCAAAGCGCCAAGGAAGCGGCGGAAATCGTCTCCCTGCAGGCCGAACTGGCCGCCATGGCCGCCAAGGCCGCAGCCGAAGAGGCCGCGCGTCGCGCCAACAGCTACACGCCATCGAGCGTGGGCCAGCAGACCGGCACGAGCTTCAGCGGTTCGGGTAGTTCCGGCAGCTCCAGCGGCAATGCCGGCAGCTCCGGCAATTCCGGCGGCTGGTCGGCCAGCGGCATGAACTATGCGGTGCCGGGCAGCTGCCCCGAAGGATCGAGCTACTGCTATGGACACAACACCGGCAACACGGTGGGGGGCGCCGCGTATCCGGCACGTCAGTGCACATTATGGGCATACCTGCGTCGCTCTCAATTGAGCCTTCCGGTCGGCTCCTATATGGGCAATGGCGCGCAGTGGGCGGCTACGGCGCGAGGGCTTGGCTATTACGTCAACAACACGCCTCATGTCGGCGCGGCGATGGTGTTCTCCCAGGGCCAAAGCGTGGGCGGCCATTGGACCGCCGACTGGCAGTATGGTCATGTGGCGGTTGTGGAGCGAGTGAACGCCGATGGATCCGTGCTGATTTCTGAAGGCGGCACCGGCTTCTCGACCTTCCCGGCATGGGAGACCATTGCCAATGCCGGCAACTATCAGTATGTGCACTACTGATCGGTCGGATCGGGAGCCCGCGCTGTAGCGGAATCGGACTCATACGCCCGCGGCGCCGCCTGGCATGGTTCAGGCGGCGTTGCTGTTATTGTGGAATGTTGCGAAAACGTATCAGGAAAGGAGGAGGCCATGGCCAAGGAACAGGGCACCAAGCTGATTGCGCAGAATAAGAAGGCGCGTCATGATTACGCCATCGAAGACAAATACGAGGCGGGTCTGGTCCTGACGGGCACCGAGGTCAAATCCCTACGCGAAGGGCGCGCGTCCCTCGCCGAGGCGTTCGTCTCCATCGACAGGCGCGGCGAGATGTGGCTCGAGAACGCGAATATCCCCGAATATCTCAACGGCACGTGGAATAACCACGCTCCCAAGCGCAAGCGCAAGCTGCTGCTGCACGAGCGTGAAATCATCAAACTGTCGAGGCAGAGCGAGGCCAAAGGTTATACGATTATTCCGTTGAGCCTGTATTTCAAGGACGGACGCGTCAAGGCGGAGATCGCGCTGGCCCGCGGCAAGCGCGAATTCGACAAGCGGCAGGCGCTGCGTGAAGAGCAGGACAAGCGTGAAGCGCTGCGGGCCATGCGCTATGCCAATAAGCGCATGCGCTGAACCGATTATGTAGATATGCGGTAAATGCATGACGATGCATAGGGCGCTTGCGGCGAGTGTCTGACACACTTGTTGAGGAATTGCCGCGTTGCGGCTTGGCCGCGGCTTTGGGTAACGTTTGTGGCAACACGGCGGGCGCTCGTGCCACGAAAGCGATATTCGCGTGCCGCCCCATATGGTGCGCGATTGGTTAGGGCTGGTGAAATATGTGTGGAATCGTTGGATACGCAGGACGGATCGAAACCGCGTGCGGCAAACCGTTGGAGGTATGTCTCCAAGGCTTGCGGCGACTGGAGTACCGTGGCTATGATTCGGCCGGCGTGGCATTGAGCGCACCGGGCATGGATCATGTCGAGGTGCGTAAGAAGGCCGGGCGTCTCGCCAATCTGGTCGAAGACATCGAACGCAACCCCATGCCGATGGCCACGGTGGGCATCGGGCATACGCGTTGGGCCACCAACGGCGTGCCGAACGATATCAACGCGCATCCGCACACCTCTCGCGACGGCAAGGTCGCCATCATCCATAACGGCATCATCGAGAATGCCTCCCAGCTGCGTCTCGACCTGCAGACCGAAGGCTACCGTTTCGCCTCCGAGACGGATACCGAGGTCGCGGCCAAACTACTAGGCAAGATCAGCGACAAGATCATCGAGGAGACAGGCAAGCCGGATCTGTTCAAGGCGGTCCGCCGCCTGGCACGCATGCTGGAAGGCGCGTTCACCATTCTCGCCACCGATGTGCGCCAGCCGGATATCGTCGTCGGTGCCCGTCATGACTCACCGCTGGTCGTGGGCCTTGGCGAGGGGGAGAACTTCCTCGGCTCCGATGTGGCCGCGTTTGTCGCCTACACGAAGCGTGCGATGGAGGTCGATCAGGATCAGGCCGTGTGCGTAAGCGCCGACAAGGTGGTCGTCTCCGATTTCATGGGCAACATCGTGCCCGATCCGAAGGTCTACACCGTGGATTGGGATGCCTCCGCCGCCGAGAAGGGCGGCTGGGATTCCTTTATGGACAAAGAGATCCATGAGGATCCGGCGGCCGTGCAGCGCACGCTGCTGGGTCGTCTTGGCGAGAACGGCGCCTTGAACCTTGACGAGGTACGCATTGACGAACACGATTTCAAGGGCATCGACAAGATCATCGTCATCGCCTGCGGCACCGCGGCATACGCCGGCATGGTCGCCAAATATGCCATCGAACATTGGGTGCGCATCCCGGTCGAGGTCGAGCTTGCGCACGAATTCCGCTATCGCGACCCGATCCTGACTCCGCGCACGCTGGTCGTTGCCATCTCGCAGTCCGGCGAGACCATGGACACGCTGATGGCGTTGCGCCATGCCCGCGAACAGGGGTCCAAGGTGCTGGCCATCTGTAATACGCAGGGTGCGACCATCCCGCGCGAATCCGACGCCGTGCTGTACACGCATGCCGGTCCGGAGGTCGCCGTCGCCTCCACCAAGGCGTTCGTGGCGCAGATCACTGCAGCCTACGTGCTCGGCCTGTACTTGGCGCAGGTGAAGGGCGCGATGTACCGCGACGAGATCCAGCAGACGCTTGATTCGCTCAAGGACATGCCGCGCAAGATCCAGTGGGTGCTCGACACGCAGACCGAAACCGTTCACGCGGCGGCCGAGCAGATGGTCGATGCCAAGTCCTTCCTGTTCTTGGGCCGTCACGTCGGCTACCCGGTGGCCATGGAAGGTGCGTTGAAGCTCAAGGAAATCGCCTACACCTTCACCGAGGGCTTCGCGGCAGGCGAGCTCAAGCACGGTCCGATCGCGCTGGTCGACGAGGGCGAACCGGTCGTGTTCATCGTGCCGCCCGCACGCGGGCGCAACGTGCTGCACGCCAAGGTGATCTCCGGCATCGAGGAGGTCAAGGCGCGCGGCGCGTACATCATCGCCGTGGCTGAGGAGAACGATCCCGATGTGGAGCGGTACGCCGATGTGGTGTTCTGGCGCCCCGCCTGCCCGACGCTGATGAGCCCGCTGGTGGACGTGGTGCCGCTGCAGCTGTTCGCCATGGATATGGCCAAGCTGAAGAAGTACGACGTGGATAAGCCCCGTAACCTCGCCAAGTCCGTTACCGTCGAATAGTCGTAGCGCATGTCGCTGCTTGGCATGGCCGGCATACGCCGTTACGTTGCGCATGGATCTGCACAAAGCCGAATGCGCGGCGTTTCGGCGTATGCCGGCCTTCGTGCAGTCGGGAGAGTTTTGTGAAACAGGAGCGTAGGCACCGGTATGTGACCGAGGAACCGCATATTCCATTCGACTGTACGGTGCTGTATGAGGACGAGCGGATCATTGTGGTGGATAAGCCGCATTTTCTGGCCACCACGCCTCGTGGTATGTGGTATCGGGAGACGGCGCTGATTCGGCTGCGGCAGACTTATGGCGAACCGGACATCATACCCGCGCACCGGCTGGATCGCCTGACCGCGGGCATTGTGGTGTTCGTGCGTGACCGTGCCAGCCGGAGTGCCTACCAGCTGCTGTTTCAGAACCATCTGGCGGTGAAGACCTACGAATGCCTGGCGCCGCTCAGACCGATCGGCAGGCCGTGCTTCGGCACCATACGCAAGTTGGAACCGCCCAGGCCGTTTCCGTTGGAACGGCGGTCGCGCATCGTCAAACAGCGGGGGATACTGCAAGCCTATGAGGAGCCCGGCACGCCGAATGCCGAAACGCTGATCGAACGTGTGGGACTGGGGCATATGGATCGTACGGGATATCCGCTTTCTGGAATGGACGGCCGCCATATGGTGGCGCGATATGTGCTGCATCCGCGAACCGGCAAGACGCACCAGTTGAGAGTGCACATGAATTCGCTGGGACTGCCCATCGTGGGGGACGACTTCTACCCGCGCATCATCGAACATGCCTACGATGATTTTTCCAATCCGCTGGAACTGGTGGCCCGCGAACTCGAATTCGACGATCCGCTGACCGGCGAACACCGCCGCTTCACCTCGCGCATCCCCTTGAATGAGGGGTTGGGGGAGTGGCGCTGACTGCAAACGACTCACATGGACATACATACGCCGGAGGGCGGCACCCATACGGATGCCGCCCTCCGGCGTATCGCTATGATTCAGGCTGGTGAAAGCCGAAGCCGGATCACTTCACCGCGTTCAGCCACTGCTCCTTGGTGGCCTTCTCGGCTTCGAGCTTGGCCTTCTTGGCCGGATCGGTTTCGGCTGCGATCTTGGCGTCGAGTTCGGCGAGCTGGGCGTTGAGCTGCTCCTCGAAGCTGGACTTGCGGGCGTCGGCCTCGGGGTCGGACTGCTTCCAAGCAGCCTCCTCGACGGACTTGATCTGCTTGTCCACCTCGTCCAGACGGCCTTCGATGCGGCGCATGTCCTCGCGCGGCACATAGCCGATCTGATCCCACTCGTCCTGAATCGCGGCCAGAGCCTGACGAGCCTGCTTGGCGGCCTTCTCGTCGGCCACCGGTACCAGCGCCTCGGCCTTCTTCAGCAATTCCTCCTTCTTGGCGAGATTCTCCTTCTCATCGGCGGAGATCTGCTCACGATCGGCCTGACGGGCATTGAAGAAGGTATCGGCGGCCTCGCGGAAACGAGCCCACAGGGCATCGTCCTCATTGCGGCCTGCACGACCGGCCTTCTTCCAACGGTCCATCAGCTCGTTGAACTGGCGGGAGGTCTCGCCCCAGGCGGTGGAGTTCTTGATCTCATTGGCCTCGGCGATGATCGCCTCCTTGGCGGCCTTGGCCTGGTTGCGCTCGTTGTCGCGAGCCTGCGCCCACTTGCGGCGTGCCTGGTTGAAGGTGGTGCGGGCGGCGGAGAAACGCTTCCACAGTTCGTCGGCGTCCTTCTTGTCGATGCGCACGTTATTGCGCTGGTGTGCCTGCCATTCGTCGAACAGCGTGCGGAACTTGTCGGCGGTGGAACGCCAGTTGGTGTTGTCTCCAAGACCGGCTGCCAGCGCCTCCGCCTTCTCCACGATGGCGGTGCGTCCTGCGACCGCGGCCGCCACGGCAGCCTTGCGTGCCTCGGCCAGCTCCGCCTTCTTGGCTTCGGCCTTGGTCTTGAGCTCCTCATACTGGGCCTTGAGCGCGGCCAGATCGCCCACCACGGCGGGGGATTCGGTTTCTTCGGCCAGCATCTTCATCGTTTCGTCGATCTCGCGGGACTTGATGGTGGAGCTCTTCAGACGTGCGGCCAATGCATCGAGCTTGGCTTTGAGATCAAGGAAACGACGGGCGTACAGCGCCAGTGCCTCTTCCTTGGACACGTCGGGGAACTGGCCGACCTCACGTTCGCCGTCGCCATCCTTGACGAATACGGTGCCGTTCTCATCGACATGTCCGAATGATTCGGCCTGCTTGACCTGGGTCTCGGTGTAGGTGGCAGCTGCCGGTGCGGCGACGCGACGGGCCGCCGGTGCGGCTTTCTTGGCGAATGCTGCGGGGGACGGAGCATGGGGCTTCGGAGCGGCGGGCTTCGGTGCCTGAGTCGCTTCGCGTGTCTCCTGTGCGGTGGTCTCGGTGGTGGTTTCGTTCTTGGTGACGTTCTCGTCGGCCATGGCCAGCTCCTTACAGCTTGGAAGTGTGTGCATCGCGCTTCACATCCTGACAAAATAAGGATGATTGACGCAACCTTCACCTATTATATTGATTCCGTGGCTAAAGGCGCATCAATATCAGGATTTCCAGAGTGGCTCCCCTCTGAACGTGTTGTGGAGCAGCGTGTTATCG
>ERZ1032357.497-NODE-497-length-11227-cov-32.639187_pt1 | contig 11227 bp, 6 predicted proteins | sample MGYA00517100_ERZ1032357 | MGnify/ENA primary metagenome ERZ1032357 (study PRJEB33719, sample SAMN04262589) | wastewater metagenome | biome: periurban shantytown; feature: animal feces; material: feces | host: Canis lupus familiaris | place: Peru: Lima | collected...
GCCTGAAGCTCGGCACCGATGCCAGCCACACCAAGGCCATGAAGAAGAGCCTTGCCAAGGCGCTCTTCGAGAACGATCGCATCAAGACCACCGAGACCCGCGCCAAGGCTCTCCGCTCCTACGCTGAGCCAATCATCACGTGGGCCAAGAAGGGCGACCTGCACTCCCGTCGCCTGGCCATCGCCAAGCTCGGCGACAAGAACCTCGTTGCCGAGATCTTCGACAAGGCCGCTCAGGGCATGTGGGCCGACCGCAACGGCGGTTACACCCGCATCATGAAGCTCGGCCCCCGCAAGGGCGACTGCGCCGAGATGGTCATCATCGAGATCGTCTCCGAGCCTTGCACCCCTAAGGCCAAGAAGGCTGCTCCGGCCAAGAAGGCCGCCGCTCCCAAGGTCGTCAAGAAGGACGAGGCCGTTGAGGAGACCGCCGAGGTCGTCGAGGCCGAGGCTACCGAGGCTGCTGCCGAGGAGGCTGCCGAGTAGCATTTGCTACTCTTGCATCGCGTTGAAGAGGGGCACGTTCGCGTGCCCCTTTTTGTCTGCCTCGGGCCCGGACTGGGCCGTATCATCCCGGGCTCGGACAGTCCTGCGCAAGATGGAGAACCCACAGGGCTCTCCTTTGCGTGCGGAGCTCGCGCGGGGCGATACGGCCCTGGGCGGGCCAGGATAGACAAAGATGACTCGCCTGATCTTCGACTTGCATGAAGAGAAATATTCGATAGATGCCTCGTGATAGGCATTGTGCTCTGGTAATCCTGGCTCCGCTTGTGATGTTACTGCCACTGAGGTGATTATGCTGCTGGCGCCTGTGAGGGGAGGTGTGCATATGCTTGAAGTTGTTGACGCTGTTGTTGGATATGGCGATGTCGAGGTGCTGAGCGGGGCCTCGCTTTCCGTTGCCCCCGGTGAGCTTGTGGCCCTGGTGGGCGACAACGGGTCCGGAAAGTCCACGCTGGGACGCGTTATGTGCGCGGCACAGCTTGTGGACGGAGGGAGCGTGGTTGTCGACGGTCACGACCCCTCCGTCAGCGAGCTGGAGCGCTTGCGTGTGCGCGCCTTGGTGGGACGGGTGTGGCAGGATCCCGTCGATCAGATCGTCTCATCCCTCGTGTTCGACGAGGTCGCCTTTGGCCCGCGCAACTTGGGTCTTGATGATGCTGAGGTCGAGAGGCGCGTTCTTGCGGCTCTTGACCTGGTTGGCATGCCGTCGTTCGCCGATCGCGTTACCACCGAGCTATCCGGTGGCCAGCAGCAGCGTATCGCCCTGGCGGGCGTCCTTGCCATGCATCCCACGTATCTGGTGCTGGACGAGCCCACCGCGCAGCTCGATCCGAGCGCCCGTGCGGGGTTCCGCGACCTGTTTTCGCGCCTCGCCCATGAATCGCATATGGGTATCGCGCTGATTACCCATGATCCTGCCGAGATCGCGCGTGCCGATCGCGTGATTGACGTGGCGCGCATGGGGGTGCGTGCGAGCGATGCATCCGCCGGTGGGGACCGTGCGAACGATGCACACGTGGGTGACGTGCGCGGGGACGAAGCGCGCGGGAGCGGCGCGTGCGTAGATGATGCGCTCGTGGGCGCCTGGAGCACGGGCGATGCGAGCCTGGATAGCGTGCGTTCATTTGATGCGTGCGCGAGTGACGCGCGCGACGCGGGAGCGGACAACGCGTCTGAGGGCGGTTCGCTCATGGCCGCTACGTGCGCGCGGGGTGGACGCGCGGATATCGTGCATGCGCGACCCGTGCTCGAACTTGATGGCATCTTCTTCTCCTACGGGGACCGCCCTGTGTTGACCGACGTCTCATTGCGCGTGCATGCGGGGGAGGTCGTCTTGTTGGCGGGGGCTTCTGGCGCGGGCAAATCGACCCTCGCGTCCATTGCGGCCGGGCTGGTGGCGCCCTGCTCGGGTGAGGTCCGATTGTGCGGCGCGCCTCCCGTGCCGGGCGACGTCGGTCTGGCGTTTCAACAGCCGGAAGCCCAGTTCTTCCTCGACACCGTATACGATGAGATCGCCTATGCGCCGCGCAATCTTTCGTGCGATGAGGCGGAGGTGGATCGCCGCGTCCATGCCGCCGTGCGCACCGTGGGGCTTGATGAGGGCCTGCTCTCGTCCTCTCCGTTCGAGCTCTCGGGCGGGCAGGCTCGCCGGGTGGCGCTCGCGTCGGTCCTATCGCTCGATGCACCCGCATATATATTCGACGAGCCGAGTGCCGCGCTCGATGCGAAGGGCAGGGTGTTTGCCCGCCGCATGGTGGAGGGCTTGTCCCGTGAGGGGCGGGCGGTGCTCGTCATCACGCACGATGTCGACGAGTGGGCGCCCGTCTCCTCGCGCGTGGTTGAGCTCGCGGACGGCTCGCTGCACGAGTGCGACCGCGGTGCGACGGGCGCAGATTCATTTGCGTGCGACGGACGCGCGAGCGCGCCGGGTGAGGCGCCGAGGGGCGACGCTTCTTCTCATGTGCCCTCTGGCGGCGCTGCGACGCCGCTGACGGCGCTTGGAGGCTACACGCCTCATACTCCCGCGGCCCGGGCGGATGCGCGCGTCAAGCTCATCCTATTGCTGCTTGCCACGGTCGGCGTGTTCTCTGCGCAATCGCCTGTCGTGCTGTTGGCTTGGGCCGTGGTGCTATTTGGGGCGCTCGGCGCGGCCCGCATGAGGCCGAGCCGCATCCTGAGGGCCATGCGGCCGGTCGCCATCGTCTTGGCGTTCACGCTCATCGCCAACCTCGTGTCGTGCGATGGCCGCGCCACGATCGAGCTGGCGGGGCCCGTGGGGCTCGATCCCGCCGGTGGCCTGCGCGGCCTTCTCGCCGTGGTGAGAATCGCGCTGCTCGTTGGGTTCTCCCTGGTGGTGGCCGCGTCGACGACGGGCACGCAGCTCAGCGACGCCTGCGTGCGCCTGCTGCGCCCGTGCGCGCGCTGGGGGGTTCCCGTGGGTCCGCTCGGAACGGTGCTCTCGCTGGCGCTGCGCTTTATTCCGCTGGTGAGCGAGGAGCTCAACCGTATCCGTCTTGCGCAGCGGGCACGTGGGGCATCGTTCGACAACGGCACCGTTATTGAACGGATCGGCGTGTGGGCATCGGTGCTCACTCCGCTCATGATCGGTCTGTTCCGCCGTGCCGACCGTCTGGCCGAGGCGATGTCGGCGCGGTGCTACGATGCGGTCTCGGCGGGACGTCTACCCGCGCCTCGCCCGCTCGGCTCCTTGGATCGTCGAGTGCTCGTCGTGGGGGCCGGGCTTGCGATCGCGTTGTCCGCAGAGGGTACGTTCGCGCAACTTTGGTAGGATGACAGGGCGTATGAGGGAGGCAGTATGACCGCATGTATCGAACCTGCGACCGTGGCGGCGGTTTGCGATGAACCCGAGGTGCTCGACGGCACGCTGGTGTTTCGCTTGGGCTACGATGGCGCCGGGTTTTCCGGATTTGCCGAGCAGCCCGATGTGCGAACGGTCGCCGGGGAGGTCCGTCGTGCGCTCGAGACGTTTCTGCGCCGTCCCATCGACATGACGTGCGCCGGCCGCACCGACGCCGGAGTGCATGCGATCTCGCAGTACGTGAGCGTCCCCGCGCATCGCGAGGAGCTCGCCATCGAGCATCGCCGGTGGATGCGCGCCATGGCGGCGCTGCTGCCTGATGATATCGCCCTCGGCGGTGTGTATCATGCGTCCCCGGGCTTCTCGGCGCGCTTCGATGCCCGCTCACGCACCTACACGTATCGCATCGCGACGGGGGACGCCCGTCCGCTGCTCACGCGCAATGTGACGTGGTGGCACCGCCTGCCGCTGGACGTGGAGGCCATGGAGGCGGGCGCCGCGCATCTGGTGGGCGAGCACGACTTCAAGAGCTTTTGCAAGATGTCCTCCGCGGTGGGAAAGCCCACGTGCCGCAATGTGATCTCCGTGTCGTTCGCGCGCGAGCAGGCGCTTGGCGAGGATCACCTCGCCTTCACCATCACCGGGAACGCCTTTTTGCATTCCATGGTGAGGACGATTGTGGGAACGCTCGTCGAGGTCGGTGCGGGGAGACGCGATCCGGCCTGGGTCGCCGAGGTCTTGGCGGCGTGCGACCGCCGTGCCGCCGGCCCGACCGCGCCCGCACGCGGACTGTGCTTTATGGATGTGGCCTATGACGAGGGCGTGCTGAGCGTCTGCCCCTAGCGTTGCGGGGCGTCCCCGGCGCGCACTGGCGTCCATATGCATCGATGGCGTATTTTTCTCTCGTTATATACAAAAATGTTTCAATTCGGTAGCATGCTGCCTGCTTAGCCGCTTTGTGTGCAAGGGGCGGTATGCTTACTGGGAAATTGCTTGGTACAGCTGGGAACGGTGAGGGATATGGCTAAGAAGCGCAATGGCCGCCAAGACGCCATCCGCGAGATCGTGCGCACCGAGGACGTGCGCACGCAGCGGGTGCTCGTCGATGAGCTCAAGGCGCGCGGATTCGATTGCACGCAGGCGACCGTCTCGCGCGATATCGCCGACATGGGCCTGCGCAAGCTCCCCGAGGGCATGTACGTCCTTGCCGAGGACCTCCACTTGCAGCGCATGGTGTCAGAGCTGGTGATCGGCGTGCAACGCACCGAGAATCTCGTGATCATCAAGGCTCAGCCCGGTACCGCGCTCGGTATCGCCGCGGCGATTGACGCCGCCGAGCTGCCCGACGTGCTCGGTTCGCTCGCCGGCAACGACACCATTCTCGTGATTACCCAGACGCCTGATGACGGCGAGAAGTTCGAGGCGATGATCGCCAAGCTGCGGAGTGTGCGCAAATGAGTCCCATGATCGTCCACACGATTCTATTGAGCCTGCTCATCCTGCTGCCCATCGCGCTTGTCGCCTTGCTCGTCGCGTATTGGCGGCGCAGCCGGTAGGGTAGCGATGCGAGCCTCCGTTCCATTCGGATGAGCTGCGGGACGGTGATGCGCGTGGCCGGCAGCCTGATCACCGACGTAATGGCGAGCAATTGCCCCTTGATGTGCGAAATCAGCCGTTTGAAACGGTGGAGATCGTTTCAAACCATTGGTAAAGCACATTACCAAGGCCATTTTTGTGACTAAACCACCTTTTGAAACAAACCAGTCGTTTCAAAAGGTGGTTTTGTCATATCGCTTCGGCACGATGGGCCCGGGGGCGCCGGGATGGGGGAGGTGGACTCGAGGTCGGGGCCGGAGCGCTCGGGGCCGGTGGACTCGAGGGGATGGATGCGACGGGGAGGCGCTAGGGGGCGGCCTCAGGGGAGATGGGGCTGGGCACGATGGTAAGAAGGGTGGCGTCATGAAGAAACCCCAGTCGCCATGGTGTACGACTGGGGCTTCGGTTTGCCTTGGATGCAGCGCGTGTGCCGCGCAGCCGAGGCTGACTGTCTGTTTTGGATGCCGCGCAGAGCAGCGTTGAACTGACCGACCGCATGGCATGCGCTGTGCGGCGATGGCGCGCGGGCGGGCCGCTCGCCTGGGAGACGTCGCACGTCCCCGCGTGGGGTTGCCCACCCATTGGGGAGGCGCCGCGCGGAGCCACGCTTGGCGGATCGCCCATTGCGGGCGCGCCGCGCGCCTTCGTGGGAGCTGATCGCCCATGGGGAGCGCGCGGCGCCGAACGGTATAGGCGCTAGTTGCCCGTTTGGGGCGTGGTGGGTGGCGTGGTGCCGCCGCCCGTGCCTCCGCCGGTTCCCCCGTTGCCGCCGGTTCCGGAATTGCCGCCCGAGTTGCCGGAATTGCCGCCCGAGTTGCCGCCGGAGCCGCCCGTGTTACCACCGGAGTTGCCGTCGCCGGTGCCGCCCGAGGTGCCCCCGTTCGACCCGCCGCCCGTGTTGCCGTTGCCGGACTCGGGCGTGGTGGGCGTCTGCTGCTCCTGCTCCTTCTGGGCCTCCTCTTCGGCTTTCTTCTTTTCATCTTCTGCCTTTGCGGCCTCCTCGGTGGCGTGCTCGGCCTCGGACTTGGTCTTGGAGAACTTCCACTCGGAGTTGTTCTTGTACTTGGGAGCGTCCGCGGTGGGGAACTCCTCGCGCGCGACGCCGTCGAGCGCCGCCTTCATAAAGGAGCGGAACACCGGCAGGGTGAGCTGGTTGCCCATGAAGCTTCCAAGGTCGACGGTGCCGTTGTAGCCGCCCACCCAAATGGCGGCGGCGTACTGCGGGGTGTAGCCGCAGAACCACAGCGCGGTGGCGGAGTCGGCCGTGCCCGCCGTGCCCGTCTTGCCGGCCACGGGCTGGTTGTTGTAGGGGTTGCCGGGGGCGCCCAGGCCGTTGGTCATAACGCCCTCGAGCACGCCGGTCACCGCGCTGGCGACGCTGGGGCTGATGGCCTGCTCGCCCGTGGTGTCCGCCTTGAAGACCGTCTCGCCCGTGCGGGAGACGATCTCGGAGATCGCGATGGGCTCATGGCGCGTGCCGCCGTTGGCGAACGTGGCGTACGCGGAGGCCATCTCGATGGTGGAGAAGCTGCCCGTGCCGAGCGTCATGGTGAGGACGTCTTCCATCTGGGAGGTGTCCAGGCCCAGCTTTTTGCACATGGCGATGATGTTCTGGTTGCCGATGGTCTCGGCGACCTGGAGATAGCCGGTGTTGGACGAGAGCTCGGTCGCGCGGGCGAGCGAGATGTAGCCCATGGACTGGTTGCCGTAGTTCTGCGCCCGGTAGTCGGCCTGCCCGGCGATCTTCCAGGTGAGCGGGGAATTGCAGTTGAGGATGATGTTGGGGTTCATGCCCTGCTCGATGGCGGCCGCCAGCGTGAAGGGCTTGAAGGAGGAGCCGGGCTGCTGGCGCGCGGTGGCGTGGTTGAGGTGCAGCACGCTGCCGTCGTCCTCCACGCGGTTGTAATCGCGCCCGCCCACCATCGCCTTGATGGCGCCGGTCTTGGGGTCGATTACCGTCATGCCGATATCGAGGTCCATGTTTTCGCGCGCGGTCGCTGCGTAGTTGTTCAGGTTGCTCACGGCGGCGTTCTCGGCGGCCGCCTGCACGACGGGGTCGATGGTGGTCTTGATGGTGAGGCCGCCCTTAAAGAGGACGTCCGTGGAGAACTCCTCCTGCAGCAGCGTCTTGACGTAATCGACGAAGTACGGGTAGGCGTTGACCGTGATGCCCGAGTCGGAGACCTCGGTCACGTTCAGGGCGAGGGGCTCCGCGACGGCGGCGTCGTGCTCCTCCTGGGTGATGGTGCCCAGGCGCAGCATGTTGCCCAGGACCTTGTTGCGGCGCTCGACGGCGACCTCGGGGTTGACCGTGGGGTCGTAGTAGGAGGGGGAGTTGGGCAGGCCGATGAGCAGCGCGGCCTCGGCGAGCGTGAGGTCGCTGGCGTTCTTGGAGAAGTAGGTCTTGGAGGCAGCCTGGATGCCGTACGCGCCGTGGCCGTAGTAGATGCAGTTGAGGTACATCATCAAGATCTCGTCCTTGGAGTAGACCTTCTCCATCTCCAGGGCGATGAAGGCCTCGCGGACCTTGCGCTCGATGGTCTGGTCGAACTGCTCCTCCGAGAGGATGGTGTTGCGCACGAGCTGCTGGGTGATGGTCGAGGCGCCCTCGGAGCGGCCCGAGAGCTGCGCCAGCACGGCGCGGCCGATGCCGATGATGTCGACGCCCGGGTGCTCGTAGAAGCGCTCGTCCTCGACGTCGACCGTACCCTTGAGGACCCACGGGGAGACCTGGTCGGCGGTGACGCTCTCGCGGTTCTGGACAAAGAACGTGGCGATCTCGTTGCCCGCGGCGTCGAGGATGTGCGAGGGCTCGCTCACCAGGTATTCGTCCGCGTCGGTGTAATCCGGCAAATCGGAGAGCCAGCGCTCAACGTTGCCGAGCATGCCGATGCCGAACGCGATGCCGGCGACGAGCAAAAACCCCAGGACCGAGACGAGGATGACGGGGGCGGCGTGCGTTTTGGCGCGACCGCGCGCGCGACGCTGTCGAGGACCCATAGACGACCTCCTGCTGGTTGACCGGGACATGCCCGGACGACGTACACATAGATGTTCATACGATAGCGCAACCGCGATGCGCCCTGCGCTCGGGTATCCTTACTTACGCGAAAAAACACGCAGATGAATCCGCGTGCCCAGGGGCCTGGATTGCTTGGGCGGGCACGGGGCGGTGCGGGAGGAGAAGGGGCGCATATGGCTCAAGGGGTCGAGTTGCTGGCGCCGGCGGGGACGCCGGATGCGCTGCGCGCGGCGGTCGCGGCGGGGGCCGATGCCGTGTACGTGGGGCTGGGCGCGTTCAACGCCCGCGCGGCGAACGGCGGGTTCTCCCTCGACGAGCTTGCGCGCGGGTGCGTGCTCGCGCATTCCCGCGGAGCGCGCGTCTACGTGACGCTCAACGTGTGCCTGCACGATCGCGAATGTGCCCCCGCCGTCGAGCTCGCCGCCGCGGCGTCCGCCTCGGGTGCCGACGCGCTCATCGTCGCCGATATCGGCCTGTGCTCCGTGCTGCGACGCGAGCTGCCCCATGTCGAGCTGCACCTGTCCACCCAGGCGGGGGCGCAGTCGGCGCCAGCAGTGCGCTTTGCCGCGCGCGAGCTGGGCGTTGGGCGGGTGACGTGCGCGCGTGAGCTGTCGTGCGCCGAGCTGGGGCGGCTGTGCTCCGAGGGCGTTCCCATCGAGGCGTTTTGCCACGGGGCGATTTGCATCTGCTATTCCGGGGCGTGCTCGTACTCCGCCATCATGCGCGGCCGGTCGGCGAACCGGGGGGATTGCACGCAGCCGTGCCGCTTGGCCTACGAGCTGCAGGACGGCAGCGGGCGCGTCCTTGCCGGCGGGGCGTGGCGGCGCGACGCGTCGCGGCCCGGCGGGCGGACTGAGGGCGATCGCCTGCTGTGCTCGCGCGATTACCTGGGCATCCGCCATGTGGAGGAGCTCGTGCGCGCCGGGGTGGCGGCCCTCAAGATCGAGGGTCGCATGAAGGGCCCCGATTACGTCTACAACGTCGTGCGTTGCTATCGGCGGGCGCTGGACGCCGTGCTTGCGGGGGCGCCGCTGGGGGAGGCGGAGCTCGATGCGCTCGAGGCCCAGCTCGCCCGGTCCTTTAGCCGGGGGTTCACCGACGGGTACCTGCTCGGCGGCCATGCGGCCACCGGCGCGGGGCTCATGAGCGTCGAGCGCGCCATCAACCAGGGGCTCGAAGTCGGTTGCGTCGACGAACCCGGGTTTGAGGGCGCGTGGGTGAGGTTCGACCGCGATGTGGCGGCGGGCGACATGCTCGAGATCCGCTCGACGCCCGGGACGGACGCCCCCGCCGATGTCCCCAAGCGCTGGCCCATCGTGCCGTGCGCGGCGGATGTTCGCGCCGGCGAGCGCGTCTTCGTGCGCTGCAAACGCAGGGTCGAGGCGGGGAGCGCCGTGCACGTCGTGCGGTCCGCGGGCGTGATCGAGGAGGCCCGCACCGCCGTCGAGTCGATGCGCGTGGAGGAGGAGAGGCTGTGCGAGGGTCTCGCATGGCGCGACGAGGAGTCGGGGCGTCCCCGTGGCGGCGCACCGCGTTCGGGCGACGTGACGCGTTCGGGCGACGGGCCGCGGCACGCCCATGTGCGGCGCAAGTCCTCGCCCACTCGCGAAAGTTCGCTTTCGATGTCTCCAGATGATGCGTCTGGCGATTTTTGCCGTCGAGAGTTGACTCTCGATGACGCCGCTGGGGCCGCCTTTGGCGACCGCGTGATCGATTTGGGTGAGGTGTGCCGCGCGTCGGACATCGCCGCGGTGCGCCGCGCCTGCGATGCGGTTGCCCGCGGGGAGGCGGATGCGGTCCTATGCCGCAACATCGGCCAGGTCGAGCTTGCGATTGAGGCTGCCGTGCCGTGGGAGGCCGCGGCTCCGCTCAACGTGTGGAACGCCCGGGCGGCCCGCGTTCTGCGGGATCTGGGCGCCCGTCGCGTGTGGCTTCCCGAGGAGCTTTCGGAGCCCGATCGCCGAGCCGTCCGTTCCGCCGCCGTCGACGATGGCCTGGCGATCGGCCTTGAGGATGCGCCGCGGGGCTCGACGCCGCTCATGATCCTGGAGCATTGCGTGCTCACCGCGGAGGGGCCGTGCGACCATGCGTGCGCAACGTGCCCTCGTCGTCTGGCGAGTGAGCGGGGCGAGCGCGTTTTGGTTGAGCTTGACCGCAAGAGCTCCGGAGCGCGCGTGCGCGTGCGTGTCGACGAGCGGGGCCGCACGCGCCTGTATCGCTAAGAGCTTTGTCGCGGGATCGCCCCGTCGGGTCGCCCCGCCGGAGACCGCGGGCTTTGTCACGGTGCCGTGCATGTAGGTGGTGATGGGAGCCCTGCCGTGGGGCATCACGTGCCGGCGTTGGTTGGGATTCCGCTGTGGGACCCGTCCACGCTCGCATTTGCGCGTGCCCTGCCGCAGGGTCGCCTGCGCCCGCGCCGCGCGGGGGCTTCGCCGGGGGCGGCGCTTACTCGGTCGGGACGCACCTTCACGTCCGCTTCGATGCATTCGTCCCTGTTCGAACTCCGCCCTGTCCTCCGGGGCCCATTGTGCGCTACACTATCGACTACATGTAACTCCCAGCACCGCCCGTCCACGCACCAGCGTCAAGATGCGGCGAGGGTGCTATGACCTTGTAGAAAGGTGCACCTTATGTTGCCTGTCGACGAGCAGATGCGCATCATCACCTCCGGCGCGGCCAAGATCGTGCCCGAGGCCGACCTCAAGAAGAAGCTCGAGCGCGGCGTGCCGCTCAACATCAAGCTCGGCGTCGACCCCACCAGTCCGGACCTGCACCTGGGCCACGCCGTTCCGCTGCGCAAGATGCGCCAGTTCCAGGATTTGGGCCATCGCGTGACCCTCATCATCGGCAACGGCACCGCCACCATCGGCGATCCGTCGGGCAAGAACTCCACCCGCCCGCAGCTCACGCAGGAGGAGGTCGAGGCCAACGCCGCCACGTACGTCGCGCAGGCCATGAAGATCCTCGACCCCGAAAAGACCACCATCGTCCACAACGGCGACTGGATGTTCCCCATGGGCTTGGCGGAGCTGCTGTCCATCGCGTCCAAGTTCACCGTGGCGCGCATCCTGGAGCGCGATGACTTCACTAAGCGCTACCAGTCCCAGACCCCCATCGCGCTGCACGAGTTCCTGTACCCCATCATGCAGGCCTACGACTCGGTCAAGATCGAGGCCGACGTGGAGATGGGCGGCAACGACCAGCTCTTCAACCTGCTCGCCGGTCGCGAGCTGATGGAGAAGATGGGCATGGAGCCGCAGATCGCGCTCACCATGCCGCTGCTCGAGG
>ERZ1032357.502-NODE-502-length-11117-cov-17.556590_pt1 | contig 11117 bp, 7 predicted proteins | sample MGYA00517100_ERZ1032357 | MGnify/ENA primary metagenome ERZ1032357 (study PRJEB33719, sample SAMN04262589) | wastewater metagenome | biome: periurban shantytown; feature: animal feces; material: feces | host: Canis lupus familiaris | place: Peru: Lima | collected...
CTCTGGCGTTCATTCAGTTCATTGTTCAGTTTTCAAAGGTCATCGTTGTCATCACTGGGTGGCGACGACTTGTTTATTTTAACAAACTCGGAAGAGCTTGTCAAGAATGAATTTGAACTTTTTTCAAAACTCAAATCACCCCGGTCTGCATAAAACAGACCTTTGCAGGATAAAGTTCCTGCGGCATCAGGGCCTTGCCCCGACAGCTCATTTAGTATACTACTGTGTAAAGAATATGTCAAGGATTTTTTTCAAATTCTTGACGCCGGCCGCGAATCATCGCCTGCGGCGATGTGTTCGTCGTTCATCGTTCGTCGTCAATCCGTAACATCGCCTGGCCGCGATTCCGTAGGGGCCGTCCTGGGAAGGCGGCCCGCTACGCGCTGAGGGTTTCCCGAAGCGTCGTTGTCAGTGTGAGGCTGTCGCGGCGGAACGACGCATCTGATTCCGAGGCGGCCTGCGTCTTTATGCATCACAGCAACAGATGACGATGGTGTCGACGATGGTATCTACTGTCGACGCCCGCGATAAGTCCATGACGGGTTTAGCCAAGCCCTGCAAGAGCGGACCCAGGACTTTGGCTCCTGCGACGTGTTCCAACATTTTACAGCAAATATTACCCGTATTGAGGTCGGGAAAGACGAGGACATCGGCTTGGCCTGCCACCGGTGAGCGGGGCGCCCAATCGGCAGCATAGGCCGGCACCAGGGCCACGTCGGCTTCCATTTCCCCATCGTATAGAAAATCGACATTGCGGTCGCTCAAAATCTGTACAGCCCGGCGCACTTTATCGGCTCCGGCACCGCGCTCGCTGCCCATGGTCGAGTAAGACAACAGGGCTACTTTGGGAGATGCAATATGCAGCGTCCGGCGCGCCCGGTCTACACAGTTGCAGGCAATATCTGCCAACTGGTATTCATCTGGATCAGGGATTACATCGCCATCGCCGACGACAAAGACGCCGTCATTGCCAAACTGCATCATATCCGTCACAACGATGAAGGAACTGCTGACCGTATCGATGCCATCCCGCGTCCCAATGAGCTGCAAGGCTGCCCGCAGCACTTCCGATGCCGGCGTTTCCATGCCGGCTACCATGCCAGCCGCTTCTCCGGCAGCTACCAAGGCGGCGCCAAAGTACAGGGGATGGTTCAAGAGGAAACGGCGGCTCTCTTCCAAAGTCATTCCAGCGGCTTTCCGTTTATCCGCATAGGTTTGCGCCAAATCTTCCAGCATCCGATATTTTTTAGGATAAATCACTTCAGCCCCATCCAAATCGAGCTGATACCGTGAAGCCAGTTCCTGGATATCACGTTCCTTCCCCAAGAGGACAGGGACGGCCAGGTGCTCGGCCAATACCCGGTCAGCAGCCTGTAAAATACGGACATCATCACTTTCAGGCAAAACAATTTTTTGCGGCTTCCTAGCCGCCTGCTGTTTCAAAGACATAATATACCGGCTCATATCGATTCCCTTCCGCATCATGTATGTTACTTCCTATTATAGGGACATACGGAAAAGGAAGCAAGTAAAAAGGGCTTGTCGCACGACGACAAGCCCTGTTAAGTGGTTAGTGGCTAGTTGTTAGTCACGAGCCACGAACCACGAGCCACTAGCCACGTGGCATTAATGGCTCACCCCTGGTTGTACTTTGTCTTCTTTCCCCAGCATATAATGCTTATTGATATACTGCGTATGCAGGAGGGATTCGGAGAGGTCGCTGAGGGGTTCACCCAGGAATTTGGTATACAGTGTCTGGATTTCCGGGTTTTCCCAGCTGGCACGTATCTGTTTCAGCGCATCCAGTCCATAGAGCGATTCGATGCGGGCGCGTTTGGCCGGGATTTCCTGAGGCAGTTTCGTCCGCGGCTGGCCACCGCCGCCGATGCAGCCGCCCGGGCAGGCCATGACTTCGATGAAAGCGTATTTCTTCCACGAATGTTTTTCTTCCATGAGGTTGATGAAGCGCCGGGCATTGGCCAGACCGCTGATGGCGACGACGCGGATGATATCGTTATCCAGGGTCAGTGCCGCCTCTTTGACGCCTTCCAGGCCACGGACTTCTTCAAAGTGCAGAAATTCTTCGTCAGCCGGTTTGCCCGTCTGCAAATAGACCAGGGCCCGCAAAGCCGCTTCCATGACGCCGCCGCTGTTGCCAAAAATCGTACCGCCGCCGGAAGACTGGCCAAAGATGGGGTCATAATCCGAATCCTTCAGGCTGTTGAAGTCGATTTGGGCGTCTTTGATCCATTTCGCCAATTCACGAGTCGTAATGCAGTAGTCCGTATCGCGGATTTCCGGCTTCTTCCAATAGCGGCCGGCAGCATTCCGTTCCGGCCGGGCAATTTCGGCTTTCTTCGACGTACACGGCGTGACGCAGACCGTCACGATGTCGGCCGGATCGATCTTCATGCGTTTGGCAAAATAGGTCTTGATCATAGGACTGAGCATGCTGATTGGGCTCTTGGCCGTCGACAAGTGAGGAATCAGTTCAGGGAAAAAGATTTCCGTAAATTCAACCCACGACGGGCAGCAGCTGGTGAACTGCGGCAGGAGTTCTTTCTTATTGTGCATGCGGTACAGGAGTTCCGATGCTTCTTCCATGATGGTCAGGTCAGCGCCGAAGTTCGTATCGAAGACGTAATCCCCGCCGAGAGCCCGCAGGGCGGCAATCATCTTGCCCTGGACGACGGAGCCGAAGGGCAGGCCAAATTCATCGCCAAGAGCGACGCGGACAGCCGGTGCCGTCTGGAAGATGACGATTTTCTTCGGGTCATCGATGGCCTTTTGGATGGCATCGCGCTGGGATACAGTCGTCGTCGCACCGAACATGCACGTCAGGGAACATTGGCCGCAGTGGACGCAAATCGGCACGTCACCCGTACTTTCCAGAGAATAATAGCCCGTCATGGACATGACATCGGCACAGCGCCGACGGCAAAGGGTACAGTTCTTGCACTTTTCCGGATCGAACTGGATGGAAATATTGCGGTTTTCGACGGCGACGCGGCGGTCGAGCTTTTCAAAGCGGCTGGTAAAGGCGATATCGCGTTTCTTTTCGGCCTGCATATAGATGGCATCGCTGCAGCAAATGGCGATGACGTCGGTAATATCTTCAGGCGTACAGCCCCGGGATAAATCCATGACCGGCTTGGCCAGGCCCTGGAGGAGCGGGCCCAGCGCCGTCGCTCCGGCCAGATGTTCCAAGACTTTATAGCAGATATTGCCGGAAACGAGATTCGGGAAAACGAGGACATTGGCCTGCCCGGCTACCGTCGATCCCGGTGCTTTCTGCCGGGCAATACGAGGCACCAGGGCAGCGTCGGCCTGCATTTCCCCATCAAATTCGAAATCGACGTTGCGGTCCCGCAGCAGGCGGACGGCCTCGCGGACGCGGTCGACTTCTTCGCCGGCACCGCTTCCCATGGTCGAATACGACAAGAGGGCTACTTTCGGATCGAGCATCTGCGCCGTCCGGCGGGCCCGTTCGACACAGCTGACGGCGATATCGGCCAACTGCTGCGGCGTCGGTTCGATGACGACACTGCAGTCCCCGACGACGAAGATGCCATCATCGCCAAATTGCGGTTTATCCGTAATCATGATAAAGGAACTGCTGACCGTCGACAAGCCGGGGTGGGGCCCGATGACCTGCAGGGCCGCCCGGATGACTTCCGACGATGTAGCGACAGCCCCGGCGACCATGCCGTCGGCAATATCGAAGGCGACGAGACAGGCAGCAAAGAAAATATAATTTTCCGACAAGACTTTCCGTGCTTCTTCAAGAGTCATGCCCTTCTTGGCCCGCCGCTTAGCATAATATTCACAGAATTTATCCATCATGGGATATGTTTCGGGATCGATGATTTCGATACCATCCATATCGATTTGATATTCTGACGCTACTTCGACGATACTCTGGGGCCGGCCGATGAGGATAGGCCGGGCGAAACCTTCGGCCTGGACCCGTTCGGCAGCCTGCAGGACGCGGCGGCTTTCCGATTCCGGCAGGACAATCTTCTTCTGCTCTTTGGCAACGCGGCGTTTCAGGTTATTGATAAAGCGTGACATAAGACAACACCTCACATCTATCTGCAATCATCACTGTCATTTCGTTGAGTATAGTATACGGCAAAAAGAAGAAGGCCGCGCCTTTTCCCGGACGAAAGGGACGATTCCCCTGCCGAACGGAGAATAAAGGGGACAAAAAAAAGCGCTGTCGCATGAAGACAGCGCTTTTTTAGTTTGAAGTTGAAAGTTTGATGTTTGATGTGGATGGGACAAAATTTAAAGGCCATCACCTCAAACATCATACATCAAACCTCAAACTAACGATTATTCTACGGTAACGCTTTTGGCCAGGTTACGCGGTTTATCTACGTCGTTGCCGCGGCTGACGGCGATGTAGTAGGCCAGCAGCTGCAAGGGGATGATGGCCAGGATGGGAATGACGAAATCGTCCGATGCCGGGACCTTGATCAAGGCATCGACAGTCTTGCCGACTTCCGTATCGCCTTCCTGGACGACGCCGACGACATAGGCATCACGGGCTTTGACTTCCTTGATGTTGCTGATCATCTTTTCTTCGACTTCTACCTGCGTAGTCAAAGCGATGACCGGGACACCGGCTTCGATCAGCGACAAGGTGCCGTGTTTCAATTCACCGCCGGCATAGGATTCTGCATGAATATAGGAGATTTCCTTCAGTTTCAAGGCCCCTTCCATTGCCAGGCCGTAGTCCATGGAACGGCCGATGAAGAAGACGTCTTCTTTATTCTTGAAGGCATCGCAGAGGCCTTTGATCGTATCGACCTGGTCGAAAACACCCTGGCACTGATCCGGCAGTTTCGTCAAATCGGCTAAAATCTTTTCTTCCCGTTCAACCGACAAGTTCCCGTTCAAGCGGCCCATGTACAGAGACAGGAGCAGGAGCGTGACCAGCTGTGTCGTATAGGCTTTGGTCGAAGCGACGGCGATTTCCGGGCCAGCCCAGGTATAAGCGACCTGGTCGGCTTCACGGGAAATGGACGAGCCGACGACGTTGGTAATGGCCAGGGAACGGGCGCCACGGCGTTTGGCTTCCTTCAGTGCTGCCAAGGTGTCGATGGTTTCACCAGACTGGCTGACGACGATGCAAAGGGTCTTGCTGTCCGTCAAAGGATCGCGATAACGGTATTCCGAAGCGACATCGACTTCGACAGGGATGCGGGCCAGTTTTTCAATGAAGTACTTGGCCAGGAGCCCGGCATGGTAGGCCGTACCGCAAGCCGTGATCAGGATCTTGCCGATAGAGTTGACATCTTCCGGCGTCCAGTTCAGTTCTTCGAAGTGGACATGTTTGCCGTCTTTCGTGATGCGGCAGCTCATGGTATCTTTGATGGCCTTCGGCTGTTCATAGATTTCCTTGAGCATGAAGTGTTCGAAGCCGCCTTTTTCAGCCGCTTCGGCATCCCAGTTGACTTCAAAGACTTTCTTGGAAATGGGTTTGCCTTCGAGGTCCGTGACCCAGACATTATCTTTCATGACGATGGCGATTTCCCCATCATTCATGATATACGTCTTGCGGGTATAGCTGAGGATGGCTGGGATATCCGAGGCGATGTAGTTTTCGCCCTGGCCGAGACCGACGATGAGAGGATTATCTTTCTTGCTGCAAATGATCTTATCCGGTTCAAATTTGCACATGAAGACCAACGAATAAGAACCGCGCAGACGGCTCAGGACTTTGCGGACCGTGCTGGTGAAATCCCCGTCGTACATGTCGGCGCACAAGTGGGCGACGACTTCCGTATCCGTTTCCGACTTGAAGTGATACCCTTTCTTGAGGAGTTCTTCCTTCAATTCCATGTAGTTTTCGATGATGCCGTTGTGGACGATGGCGAAATCGCCTTTTTCATCCGTATGGGGATGGGCGTTGACATCCGACGGACCGCCATGAGTTGCCCAACGGGTATGGCCGATGCCGACCGTGCCGACGACAGGATGAGCCTTTACGGCTTCAGCCAGGTTGACCAGACGGCCTGCCTTTTTGCGGACAGCAATGGCGCCGTCATGATAGACAGCGATACCGGCCGAATCATAACCGCGGTATTCCAGCTTTGCCAGACCATCCATCAAAAAATCTGCTGCTTCTCTGTCTCCGATGTAACCTACAATACCACACATAGTTATATCCTCCTGATATGAAAATATTCCTTCCCATGACGAACTTGTCGACGACGTTACCGCCGTGTTTTTCCGTCATATAACGGCTGAAGCTGCCGAGAGACATCCGCTGACTGTTCGATACTTCTCTACCTCGTCTGCCTGGCGGACCAGGCACTAGCGCTATCCATTATATCGTCAAGGATTTCCAGACGCCTGCAAAAAAAAGCAGGAATGAAGTTCGCTGAACTCCATTCTCACACTTTAATATATTTGCAAGGTTTTGTCAATACCTATTTGGAAGGCCCCATTTCGTGTTCGACGACGACGGCGATGTCATCGACGATGCGTTCGAGCTGGTCCAGGTCCGGTCCTTCCGCCATGACACGGATGAGAGGTTCTGTCCCGGACGGACGGACAAGGATGCGGCCTTCATCGCCTAATTCTTCTTCGCCAGCCGAAATGGCCGCCATGATGAGGTTATTGTCTTCCCAACCGGATTTCGTCTGAACGCGAACATTTTTCAAAATCTGCGGGTAGCGCGTCATGAGCCCGGCCAATTCCGACAGCGGCTTATTCTGCTGTTTCATGATGCTCAGCAGCTGGACCGCCGTGAGCAGGCCGTCACCGGTCGTATTGTAGTCGAGGAAGATGATATGGCCCGACTGTTCGCCACCCAGGGAATAGCCGTCTTTGCGCATCTTTTCCAGGACATAGCGGTCGCCGACAGCCGTGATTTCCGTCTTGCAGCCCATTTCTTTCAACGCTTTATGGAAACCGATATTGCTCATGACCGTACCGACGACGGTATCCTGTTTGAGCCGGCCTTCGGCTTTCAGTTTCATGGCGCAGAGGAGCATGATCTGGTCGCCATCCATTTCCTGGCCCTTTTCGTCGACAGCCAGGCAGCGGTCAGCGTCACCGTCATTGGCAATGCCGACGTCAGCCCCGTATTTGAGAACCGTTTCCTTCAAGCTTTCCAAATGGGTGGACCCGCAGTCTTCATTGATGTTGACGCCATTCGGTTCATGATGGATAGCAATGACTTCTGCACCGAGGCGCTTGAGGATTTCCGGTCCCAATACCGACGCCGAGCCATTGGCCCCGTCATGGACAACTTTCAAGCCCGACAAGTCGATATCTGTCGATTTGCAGATGAAATCAGCATATTCCTGCTGCAAGTCGGTCCACGCCGAAATCGTGCCGATAGCCGCACCGGTCGGACGGCTCTGGAGAGCAGCCCGTTCATCTTTGAGCATACATTCTTCGATTTTGTCTTCCGTTTCGTCCGGCAATTTATAGCCAAAGCCATCGAAGAACTTGATGCCGTTGTATTCAAAAGGATTATGCGAGGCCGAAATCATGACGCCTGCGTCCATATGATGGGTCCGCGTCAGGTAGGCAATGGCCGGAGTCGGAATGACGCCTACCATGTAGCAGTCCCCACCGGCTGAAGCGATACCGGCAGCCAGGATATCTGCCAGCATGGTGCCGGAACGGCGGGTATCCCGGCCGATGAGAAAGGTCGGGTGTTCTTTGTTCTGCCCAAAAATGTAGGCAGCTGCTCTGCCCAAATGATATGCCAATTCCGGTGTCAACGAATCATTGGCAATACCTCGTACTCCATCAGTTCCAAACAATCTAGCCATTTACTTTACCTCCAAAGGTTGATATTTACGGATGATTTCAATCGCCGTTTCCAGGCCATCCAAAAAAGCACTCATAATGCCACCGGCATACCCGGCCCCTTCACCAATGGGATAGAGGCCAGCCGCCCCCAGGGCCATGCGGTCTTCGCCGCGGACGATGCGTACAGGCGCACTGGTCCGGGTTTCGACGCCGGTCATGACTACGGCATCATCGTCAAAACCATGGATCCGCCGCCCGAAATAAGGCAGGGCCTGTTCCAAGGTCGTCGTGACGAATCCGGGCAGGACGTCATGCAGGTCCGTCCAGGTCACGCCGGGACGATAGGAATGAACTGGTCCTTCCTGCGGCGCCCCAGGCCGTTTCAAGAAAGAGCCGACGGTCTGAGCCGGCGCATAATAACAGCTGCCGCCCGCTTTATACGCCAGTTCTTCATACCGGCGCTGGAACTCGATACCTGCCAGGGGACTATCCCCGCCCATGTCATCAGCCGTGACATTGACGACGACAGCACTGTTGGCGATACCGCTGTCGCGCCGGTACAGGCTCATGCCGTTGGTGACGACCCGCCCTTCTTCCGAAGCCGCCCCGACGACGACGCCACCGGGACACATGCAGAAAGAATAGCACGACCGCCCTTCCGGACTGTGGTAGACCAAGGCGTAGTCCGCCGGTTCCAGGCCGAGATCTGCTGCCGGGCAGCCATACTGTGCCCGGTCGATGACATCCTGAGAATGTTCGATACGCACGCCGACGGCAAAAGGCTTCTTTTCCAGGGTAATTCCCTGGTCGTGAAGCATATAGTACGTATCGCGGGCACTGTGGCCGATACCCATGACGACCAGCTCGGCCGGATATTCATCGCGGTCATTGACGGTCACAGAAGTAATGTGGCCTCCATCGTCGCGATGGATGGCCGTGACACAGCTGGAAAAATGCACTTCGCCACCTTGCGCCTCGATGGTATGGCGCATATTCTTGACAACGCGGCGCAGGACATCGGTCCCAACATGGGGATTATAGGCATACAGGATGTCTTCTGGCGCACCGGCATCGACGAAAATCTGCAAAATGCGCCGCAGCAGCGGATGATTGACGCGGGTCGTCAATTTGCCATCCGAAAAGGTCCCGGCCCCGCCTTCACCGAACTGGACATTCGACGAGGCCTTGAAAGGACCGCCGCGCCAAAAAGTTTCTACATCTTTCGTCCGGGTATCGACATCGCAGCCCCGTTCAAAGACGATAGGCGCATAGCCGTGTTCCGCCAGGGCCAAGGCAGCTGCCAGGCCGGACGGGCCGGTCCCGATGACGATAGGCCGGTGCGCCATCGGCTGTGTACCGGGATGGATTTCCGGCGCTGGCGTCTCGGTCAGACGACGGACATCCTTATTATCCCGGCAGCGTTTCCACACCCGGTCTTCGTCGGCAAAAGAAACGTCGACAGTGAAGACGAAATAAATCCGCGGCTTCCGCCGGGCATCAATGGACCGGCGGACAATGGTAAGGCCGGAAATATCGCTGCGGCTGCATCGAAGCTTTTTAGCCACTAAAGCTGCCAAAGGCTTCTGCATAGGGACAGCCGTGCGGATATTCAATACTCTAAGCACAATGATCTCCCTTCCTACTCTTCTTTCTTGATACTCAGTGTAGCGTCGACTTCATCAGGGTCCATGACGACGCCATCTATCGGCGGAATGAGGACTTTCCACGTCTTTTCTTCCGTCATATTCTCGATATCAATATCGGGCAAGTCGATGGTATCGATATTCTTCAGCGTATCCGCTTCCCCTTTGACGACGACAGCCGTCGGCTGGACGGAAACGGTCTTCCACGCCGTTTCCCCCTGGACGTTCAAGTTCAAGGGAACGGTCTTGGTAATCGCATTGTGGGCTATGGTCACTTTGACATTGCTCTGCCAAGGAGTCATTTCCAGCCCTTCTACCGGCGTCCCATCGGCCTGGTACAAGTGAATCGGCGCCATAATCGCAAAGTCGCCATTGCGCTGATTGACAGGGATATCGACGACAGCCTGGTTGACTTGCTGAATGAGGCGGCGTGCCCCGCTGACGACGACTTTTTCCGGTACGATTTTCAGATCGCTGATGAAATCCTTATCGTCCAGCTTGCCGACGACATGCGGCGTCAATTTAAATTCTTTGACCGTATAGACATCGACAGTGATTTTCGTCGACGTCATGCTCTGTTTCTTCAGCTCCGTCCCACCGGGTATTTCGACGTGGACCGGTACTTCCACTTCCCCTTCCTGGACATTGGACAAATCGATATAGGCCTTGATATCCGACGGGCCGACGTTGATGATCGTATTGCGCGGGCCCGACAAGCGAACATAGACCGTCTTGGGCACATTAGACGTAATGTATTGGGAATCGAGGTTCTCTACGGTAATCGGCACGGTATAACTGCCTTCACTGAGCGGATTCTGTTCGTTGATGATGACGAACCATAAGACGATAGCCAAGAGAAGGCAGACGATCTTGAGCTGCCATTTTTTATCAAGCTTGTTCATAAGCTAAGGCCTCCATTTAAAAATATTGGCCAAGCCCTGAGGCGTCCGGTTCAGGAACGTCTTCAGGACATTGCGCAAAGCATTGCCATCGAGGTGGCGATAAATATGACCGCCATAGGTATAGGAAATGGAACCCGTTTCTTCGCTGACGACGACGACGACGGCATCGGCCAGTTCGCTGATGCCGATGGCCGCCCGGTGGCGCGTCCCCAGTTCCGTCGACAAGGACCGGTCCGACGTCAGCGGCAACAGACACCCGGCAGCCATGATCCGGTTTTCCCGGATGATGACGGCGCCATCGTGGAGGGGCGTATTGGGAATGAAGATATTCCCTAACAGTTCTCGTGACACCAGGCCGTCAATGGCAATGCCCGTGTCGATGTAATCATTGAGGCCTACTTCGCGTTCAAAGACGATGAGCGCCCCTGTATGGGTCTTCGATAAGGATTCACTGATAGCGACGATTTCGTCGATAAGCCGTTCCAGTTCTTCCATACTGATGACCTGGCCGGATCGGAAGAAACGGCCCCGGCCAATCTGTTCCAGGGCCCGCCTCAACTCTGGCTGGAAGACGACAGGCAAGGCGACGAGGATGACCGTCATCCCCTGCTGCAGCATCCAGTTGATGACGTGCAGGTCCAAAATCTTACTGACGACAGTGACTACGCCCAAGACCAGCAGTCCCTTGATCAAGGCGGCAGCCCGCGTATTGCGGATGAGGATGAATAATTTATAGAGTACAAAAGCAACGAGCAGAATATCCAATATATCCAACAGCCGGAAGCTGCTGATGAAACCT
>ERZ1032357.504-NODE-504-length-11114-cov-8.660548_pt1 | contig 11114 bp, 13 predicted proteins | sample MGYA00517100_ERZ1032357 | MGnify/ENA primary metagenome ERZ1032357 (study PRJEB33719, sample SAMN04262589) | wastewater metagenome | biome: periurban shantytown; feature: animal feces; material: feces | host: Canis lupus familiaris | place: Peru: Lima | collected...
GGTATCATCTCGCATGACACCGTATACAGATAACGTAGTGGAGAAAGAGCTGACCATTGTCTTGACCTACTTCCCCAGGGATAACGAAAAAAATGAGATTACCTATTTGGGGATTATTGACCTTATTCAACGCCTCTTCCAGTCTGGAATACAGGTTGGAGACCGGTATCTCCACGTTGAAAGCGTGGAAGATGACCGTGCTGGCGAAGAGCAGGACATTTTGCAGATAACGATAGTGATTCCGTTCCTGGAACAGGTTGAAAAACCTGCTGATGGAACTGTTGAAATCATGAGTGAAGTTGAGCTGAATATCCATACCAGTTCCAACAACAGCCGCAGTGCTGTCGAGGACGAACAATGGAAGTCGAAGATTGATTCAGAAACTAAATGAAGGAGTGAAGAAATATGGCAAAACTCGGAATGCCTTCCGTAAACACCGCGTTTATTGAAGCCGGCATCGAAGCCATTGAACGCAGCCAGCGCGGTATTGTTGCTCTTCTTCTCGAAGAGCCGCAGGATACCATCACAAAGTTGCTGACTGATCATAAGATTACTAGTGGCACCACTTCAACGGACGTGGCTGCCATTACCAACCCGTTTACCGTTTATACCACCGATGATATTCCGTCGGAGCTGACTGACGATAATCGTGATTACATCACGAAATGCCTCATCGGGTATACCAAGACGCCATACCGCGTCAAGGTTTATTTACAGGCAACCAATGAAACCAAGGACAGTGCTGAGGATAAATTTGCGGATACGCTCAAGATTCTGGCAACAGATCGCTGGGATTACTTAGCCATCCCGTCTATTGCTACGGCTCAGCTGGAATCTGTCGCCACCTGGCTCAAGACAAACCGTGAAAACAAGTTCAAGAAATCAAAGGTCGTGCTGCCTGGCTACAGCGCAGACTACGAAGGTGTCATTAATTTCTCGAACACTACTATCAAGACCAAAGCCAAAACGTATACTGGCGCCCAGTATACGCCACGTATTGCCGGTCTTATTGCAGGTACCCCGATGACAATTTCCGCAACCTATGCCCCGCTGGCGGAAGTCATTGATTGCGATAAGCACAGCCTTGACGAAAATGACGAAAAGGTCAACAAAGGTGAATTTTTCGTATGGTATGACGGCGAGAAGTTCAAAATGAGCCGTGCTATGAACTCTTTGGTCACTACGACTCAGGGGAAACTGGAAGCTTATCAGACCATCAAGACCGTGGATGTCATGGACATGATGTATGACGACATCAAGAAAACCGCCCAGGACAGCTACATCGGCAAATATACCAACGATTACGACAACAAGCAGCTGCTGATCACTGCGATTGGCGGCTATTTCAAAGAGCTGGAAGAGGGCCGCCTGTTACAGAAGGACTATTCCACGATTGATATCGACGTAGAAGCCGTAAAAACGTATCAGCTCGAACATGGCCTGTATACGAAGGACGAACTGGCTGACATGTCTGACCTGGAAATCAAGAAGCTTGATACGAAAAAGAAGGTTTTCCTTACTGCGAAGGTCAAAATTTTGGATGCAATGGAAGATATCGAACTTCCAATCAACATTTAAGGAGGTGTTGAACTATGGCAGATTCTATGGTAGCCCAGCAGGTAATGTCCGGCACCGAAGGTGAAGTATGGATTGACTCTGATTACATGGCCCAGGTAACCGCATTCCAGGCGGAAGTAAATCTGGTAAAAGAAGAAGTCAATCAGGTGAAAAAGCGCGGCAAGCAGTATAAGACAACCGGTTGGGAAGGGAAAGGCAAAATCAAAATGAACCACATCTCTTCCTACATGATTGATAAAATGGCCGATAATATCAAGAATGGCCATCAGACGGTCTGCACCATCATTGCCAAGCTGTCTGATCCGGACGCCATCGGCGATGAACGTGTCTGCATCCGAGATGCGACTTTTGATAAATTAACGCTCATGGATTGGGAAGCGAAGAAGCTGACCGAAGACAGCTATGATTTCACGTTCACAGATTTTGATATTCTGGACCGTGCATCTGAATAAGAAAGGCAAGGTGTTCTATGAATTTAGCAGAGGCATTGCTTGCAGCTGATGCAGGCAAGGTAATGAAAAAAGCAACTAAAGATTTCGAAGTAAAGCGGCTCTCCGGCATTATCGGTGAGCCGTTTGTGCTTCATCTGTGCCAGATCCCATCCAGGCGCGTAAGGGAAATTCAGGACGGTGCGGTAAAGTTTGACCGGAACAACAAGCCTGTAGGCGCTGATACTTACAAATTGCAGATTATGCTGCTGGTTGACGGCATCACCAACAAGGACTTTGACAACAGAGAGGTCCTTAAACACTATGGTGCCGGCACCAGAAAAGATCTGTTTGAAAAGCTGTTTAATGCCGGCGAAATTGCTGACATTGCGGAACAGATTACGGAACTCTGCGGCTTTGGCGGTGAACAGAACGCTGCAAAGGTTGAAGAAGTAAAAAACTGATAGATTCCGACGGGGATGTTCAGACCATGTACTGGCACTATGTCAGACATGGCGTGAAACCGTCGGAGTGGTATGCAATGGGCCCGGGCGAGCGTGTAGTTCTCCGGGCTTTCATGCTAAAAGAAATCGAGGGCGAGGAACATGCCCGCGAAGAAATAGAGAATAAAGTGAAAGGAGGTTAACGTATGGCCGAAATTATTGATGTAATCATGAGACTCCAGGACAATGTCACAAGCGGTTTAGCAAGAATCCGGAACAGCATGGAAGAAACTGGTAAAGCCAATCAGCGTATGGGGCGTGATATTGCCAAAGCGGGGAAGAATGTCAGCAATTTAGGCGAAGCAATGCTTCCGGCGGCTGCGGGCATTACGGCCCTTGGTGCGGCAAGCGTAAAAACATTCATGAGTTTCGACCAGACCATCACGGCGGCAGGCGTAAAAGCAGGAGCGACTACGGAAGAGTTGGAGCAGATGCGTGAAGCGGCTTCAAAAATGGGAGCTGACTTCCCTATCAGTGCCCAGGAAGCAGCAGAAGGCATGGATAGACTGGCAGCGGGCGGCTTCAATGCCTCCCAGTCTATTGCAGCCATGCCGGGCATCATTGAAGCATCTATTGCGTCCGGTGAAGACCTGGCCACAACGTCTGACGTTGTAACCTCTGCACTTTCCATCTGGAGCCTGACGACTGGAGATGTGGCAGCCAACACCACTCATGTGGCTGACGTTATCCAGGCAGCGGCCAATGCATCAAAATTAGGTATGCAGGATTTTGGCCTTGCTATGCAGTACGCAGGCGCTCCGGCGGCCGCACTTGGCGTCAACATTGAGGAATTGGGCACGGCCATGGCCGTTATGTCGAACAATGGCATTGAAGCCAGCTCGATTGGTACCGGCCTCCGGTCCATGATGAGCCGTCTGGCATCGCCTCCGAAAGATGCTGCCAATGCCATCGAACAGATGGGGCTCAAGATTAAAGATGCAAGCGGTAACTTTGTCGGACTGGAAAACGTCATCGGGCAGATGCGGACGGCCATGGCCGGCATGTCGAATACGGAACAGGTAGCCATGGCCAAAGCGATTGCTGGCGAAGATGCTTACAGCGGTCTGTTATCTTTGATTAAGACTAGCCCCGAAGCATACAAGCAGGCTGCGGATGCCATCAATAACAGTTCCGGCAGCAGCCACCAGGCGTACATGACAATGCAGAAGACGCTCAAGGGCTCCATTGATTCCCTCATGGGGTCCGTTGAAGCTCTGGGCCTGTCCTTTGGCTCTGCCCTGGCACCAACAATTCAGTGGGCGGCCGGCGGCATCAAGGCGCTGGCGGATGCTCTTACAAACCTTTCTCCGGAAACCAAGAACATGATTGTTCAGATAGCCGGGGCATTTGTTGGGCTTACTGGTTTTACTATTGCCGCTGGCAAGGCCATTACCATCGGCGGAAACATGGCCAAGGTATACGGCCAGATTGGTACGGTGATGAAGGGCGGGACCATCAGCAACAAGGCCTTGCAGTTTGCCGTTCAGGGTGTGATGCGGGGCTTCACCATGCTGCGCACGGCGTCCGTGGCCATGCTGGGACCATGGGGCATTGTGATTGCTGCTATTGCGGCAGTAGCTTTCCTCATCTATCGGAACTGGGACCGTATCGGCCCGTTCTTCCAGCGGCTTTGGACGCAGATCAAGAGCGCATTCAATGCCGCGGTGAGCATGATCCAGCCGGCTATTTTAAAACTACAGATGGTCTGGCATACACTCACCCAGGCATTCCAGAACGGGACCGGCGTTTTCAGAGTCTTGAACATGCTTTCTGATGTGCTGGCCGGAGTCATCGGCGGACAGCTCTATGCGGCGTTTGTCATCGTCTCTAGTGTTATCACTGGGGCAGTCACGGCAGCATTCAGTATCCTGGGTTCGATTGTTACGGCGGCTCTGGGCGTGTTCAGTGGGCTGATTGAATTCATTACGGGTGTTTTTACCGGCGATTGGTCCATGGCTTGGCAAGGCGTTGTTGACATTTTCAGTAGCATCTTCGGCGGCTTGAAGGGAATTTGCGACGGCATTCTGCAAGGTATCAAAGCAGCCATCAACGGTGTAATCGGCGGAATCAATTCAATTTCCGTTGATATCCCTGACTGGGTTCCGAAATACGGCGGCAGCCACTTTGGATTGAATATCCCTTACTTGTACAATGGCACGACCAACTGGCAGGGCGGCGCAGCGGCAGTCAATGACCGCGGCGCTGAAATCATCAATCTTCCGTCCGGAGCGCAGGTCATTCCGCACAGCCAGTCTATGAGAAATGCATACAACATGGGCGCGGCATCCGGGAACCTCAGGACCGGCGGAGGGATTACAGTTAACATCAGCGGCGTGACCATCAATAACGGCTCCGATATCCGAGAATTTGCCCGTAAAGTGGCGGAACAAATCCATTATGAGATGGAAAAGGAAGCCATTAATTCTACAGTGGGGGCGATCTGATGAGTAGTTTTTTAAGCTTTATGAGTACCGCTTCCAGCATCCTGGGGAGCGTCCTTGGAGCCTTGGGCGGTAATAGTGGAGACGGTTGTGTATTTACGTTGTCCGGCGGCGGCAGCAGTGTCGCCTTCCCGGTCAGCCCACCTGATTTTGAAGTGGTGAATCCGTACAATAACAGCACGGTCAACATCAACAATTTGGGCGAAATCAATATGATCGGTAAGCGCGGCCTGGCCACGATGAAATTTTCATCGTTCTTCCCTGCCCAGGATTACAATTTTCTGCAAACAGTGATGGCCGGCAGCCCATATGAGCTGGTAGGCAAGGTCAAGCAGATGGCAGAAAGCGGGCAGCCGTGCCGCATCAGCATCACGGGTACAGATGTCAGCCTGCCGGTCACGATTGATGAGTTTGTTTATAAAGAAAAAGACGGCAGCGGCGATGTGTATTTCAGTTTGGCTCTGAAAGAATACCGCTACATCATGCCCCAGGCTGACGTTCTGAGCGATACGACGGGGCTAAAGAGCCGTGTCGCAGAGACTGGCGCAAGCAAGGAAACCACCTGCCTGGGGACCATGCACGCGCTGGACAATGCGCAGAAGGCCTTCCAGAAGACCACCAGCATTGTCAATCAAGGGAAGCGTGCCCTTGGCTTGTATAAGAGCATGGTGAAATCCGGCGGCATTCCTGCCGGCACGGTACTCACGACCGTTGCTAATGCTGTCCGGACGGGCGGCAAGAGCCTGTATAAGTTCTAAGAGGGATAGAGATATGTTAAGCATTCGCTATAGTGACCCGCCTGAAACGGAGAAAGAGGCAAAGGCCCGCAAGGATAGCAAGGGGGCTGAGCCGAAAAACAACTTTGACATCACGAACTATGTGCAGAAGCTTTCGTGGTCCGGAGACAGTCAGCAGGCCGCCCGCAAGCTTGAATTTTCCATCGCATACAACACGCCGGACAAGGATAAGACGTTTGTGCCGCTTGATTTGAAAATCGGCGGATTCATCTACTTGTTTTACCGGGAAAAGGATACGGATTCGGAGATTGAAATCTTCCAGGGGCGCATCTTCTACCGGAAACGTGTGACGGATTCCTATACATTCGATTTTTCCTGCTTTGATGACATGATTTATTTGGCTAAGAGCAACATCAGGGCAGTCATCACCGGCACGGTGATGACTGGCATTCAGCAGGTGTGCAAAGAGATTGGCATACCAGTTGGGACTCTTCCGGATGGGCTTGATGCATCCGTTGACTATATTGCGGATGATAAGAGCGGGACGGAAGTGCTGCGGGCCCTCCTTGACATCCAGCAGACGGCTGATAAGGCTGCCAAGAAGGACACCTACTATTTGCCGGTATGCATCAATGGTCAGGTCAATGTCATCAAGAAAGGCGAGCTGATTGACGGGTATGTAGCAACGGCGGACACCAACACGTTCAGCACGGAGCATTCCGAAAGCATCGAGAATATGGTCAACCGGATAAAAGCAGTAGATGACAACGGGACAATTTGCCAGATGTTCACGATAAACGACGACGTGACGCACTACGGCATGATTCAGAAAATCTACAAGATGCAGCCGCCTAAACCGGATGAAACAGTGGATAATGTCACCGCTGCCAAAGCCCAGCTGGCACGGCTGAAAGATGAGTCGAGTCTGAAAGGGCTCGGAAACGTCCAGTGCATCACCGGATACAGCATCAAAGTGCAGGAAGAACAGCTCACGGGTACGTTCTATATCAAAAGCGATACACACAATTTCGAAAATAACGTCCATACGATGGATTTGACTCTTGAATATATTCCGGATCAGCCGGAACAGCCGGAGATTGAGCAGGTAGACTATGCAACACCGGTGTTCAGTAGCTCGAAAGACCGCATGAAGAACAAGGAGGGCATTTCCAATGGCTCTGCTGATGTCGATGCGGGAATATCCGCCGGCTGGGATGCTTGGGGCGGCCAGACGATGGACAACGGGCGTGAAGGCTGCGCTGAATTTGTTGGCAAGTGTGGCAGCTATTACAGCCCATTCCTGGCGCAGGAAGCCAGCAGTGGCGTTGTCTATTGCCCTGCGATGGTGGCCGATGCGGATGCAGCCGGTCTGTTGTCGTATGATACCGGTGACCTACAGAAGGGCGACGTCATTGTCTATGGTGATGACGACCACGTTGTTATCTACGATGGCCAGGGCGGCTATTACGGCAATAGCTCATCCCGCAATGTCACTGTCCATGGTAGCGACTACACGGAAATGGGGATGCCAGTCACGAAAGTCATTAAAGCATCCAGGGGGTGACGATGAATGAAGAAAACAGATAACCCATATAAAGGCCTTGTGGACCTGAACCGAAAGCTGGCAAAGAGAGCTGCCTTGCAGCCGACTGCCGGCATCGGCGTCATCGTCAGCCCGCCTCCGGAGATTCGGATTCGGTACAATGGCTACGTCTTGGACAAGAAACATTTGTGGATTGATGACTACTGGATTCCCGGACACACGCGCCATATGGTCGGTTCAACAGCAAACCGTGCTGGCGGTTCTGGCGATGCTGCTTATGAATCTCACAACCATCCGATTGACAATGATGAGCGGCTGACAGATACATGGGAAGTGGGCGACAAGGTCCTTCTGCTGCCTGTCACCGGGGATGATAACAAGACCACAAAGCAGTATATCGTGGGGATGAAACTAAGGAGGCTTGACGGCAATGAGTAATCCATTTGTTGTAGGCCCATCTACATCAGAAACGGCAACCCAGAGCCTTCCTACGTTCACTGAATTTGCCTGGGACTTTGCAAAGGATGATTTCATCTACAGGCGTGACGGGTTCCATGAGATTGTTACCGGGAAAGAGGCTATTAAGGTCTGGGTGCTGCATGTACTCCGATGCGAACGGTATCGGTATCTTGCATACTTTGATGATTATGGCATCGAGCTTGAAAAGTTTATCGGTACAGGCCCCAATGACGGGCAGCGGAGTTCCGAACTTTTCCGTTATGTAAAGGAAGGGCTCATGGTCAACCCATACATTACGGATGTTACGGCATTGCAGGTCACCCAAGAACACAAGAAAATTACCATGGTGATTCATCTGGAAACGGTTTATGGTGAGGTTGAAATGGGAATCGAGGTGTAAAGATGTTCGAAGCAGAAACAAGGTCCGTTATCCTGGAACGGCTGAAAAAATATTATGCAGAATTCAAGGGGACGGACGTAAGCGCTGTGGAAGGCACGTTTTCCTTTGATACCCTGGCAGCCAATGCGAAAGAATTTGAAAAGGCCTACGCTGAAATGGATCTGATGATGGATGCCGCCTTCCCCCAGACAAGCTGGGGCATTTATCTAGATCGGCTGGCGGATGAACTGGCCGGATTATCCAGACGGGCGGCCACATCGGCGGTGGTGGTGTTATCTATCACTGGTACGGCTGGTGCAATCGTTCCGACCGGCTCTTTATTCGCAACGGCCAGTGGCACGAACTTTGCCACTGATGATGCAGTGAAGCTGGATGATAAAGGCACTGGTACTGTAAAGGCCACGGCGCAGAGTACCGGAGCGGGCGGCAATGTGGCAGCGGGTTCCATCACGGTTATACCAGTTAGTATCTACGGCGTCAGCAAAGTTACGAATGAGGCGGCTGCCTACAACGGGTACGAAGAAGAAACTGACGGGGCCTTGCTGGAACGGCTGCTGTTTGCCGTGAGGCAGCCAGCCACATCTGGCAATGTATACCATTACATTGAGTGGTCCACATCGGTCAGCGGTGTTGGCGCTGTCAAAGTGCTGCCGCTCTGGAGTGGCAACGGGACCGTCAAAGTTATCGTTGTCGATGCCAATAAAGATACGCCTAGTGAAGAGCTGCTGCAAAAAGTGCGGGATACGATCACGGAGAACGCGCCAATCGGAGCGACTGTGACCGTCACGGCGCCTGTTTTGAAAACAGTCAATGTAGCTCTCAAGGTAACCGACGGGACTGGCAATGCGGATGCCATCAAAGCGGCTCTGACAAAATATTTCAAGGCCAGCGTGTTCGGCACAAACTACACTACGCAGAAGGCAACTGACACGGTGACCATCTCTTATGCCCAGATCGGCCGTATCATCCTGGATAACTCTGATACGACCGGTGTAAACGATTATGATAATCTGACGATTAATGACAGTACAGATAACATCATCTGTGCTGTGGATAATCTTCCTGTAGTTGGGACGGTGACGCTGACATGAGTGATCATAATTGGATGCGGCAAAGCATTGTAGATATTCTGCAATACCTGCCGGCGTTTCTGGCTCACAGCCAGCAGTTCCAGGCCGCGAATGATGCGGACAGCAAAGAACATGATACCATCCGGGTTGATTTGCAGGACGTGCTAGACCAGTTCTACGTGAAGTCAGCCACCTGGGGCCTTGAGCGCTGGGAAGAACTGTGCGGCATCACTACGGACAAAACGCTCAGCGACAGTGTGCGTCGCAGCACGATAATCGCCAAGCTTCAAAATCCGGTCAGCGTGACGGAAGTCTTCCTGACGAACCTGATTAACGGATACATTGCGGACCAGCAGGGATACATCATCAGCTATCCCAGTGAGTACCGGATTGAAGTGCTTTATCATGGTGGCCAGATTACGGACTATGAAAAGTTGCGTACTGCCATCAGCACATACATACCTGCTCACATCGGGTATAAGCTGGTGACCATCACCAAGGCAGACCTTGAATATCATGGAGCCGGAACTGTGCAGTGTTACCGGAAAAATCTTGTTGATATGTCTGTAAAGTACAGCATCAATGTTGATGATTCACCACGCTATATTGCTGGCGCAGTCGTTCATAATTACAAGCTCATTAAAATTTCGGGGGGGGCAATAGACCATGGCTAAATTTGCAAATCTAACCTTTACGTCTCAGGGCACGCAGATGCTTGTCCAGGCTCAAAATTCTCATACCTTAACGTTCACTTGCGGGAAACTCGGTTCCGGTGTTCTTGCAGATTCGGATGATATCTCCAAATTCACGGATTTGAAATCTCCGAAAATGACACTGCCGATTGTCAGCGTGGATGACAGCAACGAAGAAAAGCTGGTACTTACGTTCGACACGTCCAACACGGAACTGGAAGAAGGATTTGTTTCCAGGGAAATCGGCATCTTTGCTAAACTCGATAACGGATCCGAAACTCTGTATGCATACTCCAATGCCGGCAACAACTACGATTACATTCCGAGCAAGGATACTCCATCCGATGAAAACCGTTTGGTCGTCAATCTGGTAGTCAGCTCATCTGCCAATATCTCTGTGCAGATTGACAAATCTATCGTCTACACGCATAAGAGTGATGTGGAAGAGATGATTGCTGCTCACGATGCGTCCGACACGGCTCATGAAAGCCGGTTCAAGCTGTTCGAGAAGATTGCTGATTTTGGCAATGACATCATCAAGAAGCTGGCTCTCACTACGGCCATCAGCGCGATTACGGCGCTTGAAACAAATTCGTGGTTCGGGCAGCTCCTCAAGATGGTACTGACCGCATCCGGAGTGAAGTACAATATCGCACAGAATGGGTATGTCTGCCTTGGAAGCTTCTTTGGCGGCTTAATTATACAGTGGGGAAAAGCACCATACGAAAACCTTGTAGCAACAGCGACGTTTGCGATTGCTTTTTCAAATACCGACTATATTGGTGTAGCTACTGGCATTTTAGAAGATGATTCCCAAGCGTTTGTACGTGGTATCTTGCGTAATCATAAGACTATTGTCAGCTGCCTGTTTAGAGCCTCTGAAACTGGAGGCCCGGCAGCAGAATATATTGTTATCGGCCGATAGCTATCCATAAAATATTGGCTGAACTGCTCCCAGGCGTGTATGGTTTTCCGGTTTCATAATCTATCAGCATCAGCAATCCATTTTGGTCTGCTTGCTGAATATACGGAGTAATTACAATATCAGGAATATCGCCGCTGTTAATCGTTGCTCCGCTCCAGAGATAGCCCGGCATCGTGATATTAAACGGGATTTGTGTGGTTACGGCATCTATCGGCATAGTTATGTGGTTTCCCCACTGTTTATATTTTACCTATTACTAGAACAAATGTCTCCGGAGTGTCTTCATCAGCCACTAGTGTTAATGAGGGTTTTAATGGAGAGTGAATTTGAAAGGTTGC
>ERZ1032357.505-NODE-505-length-11112-cov-14.306050_pt1 | contig 11112 bp, 8 predicted proteins | sample MGYA00517100_ERZ1032357 | MGnify/ENA primary metagenome ERZ1032357 (study PRJEB33719, sample SAMN04262589) | wastewater metagenome | biome: periurban shantytown; feature: animal feces; material: feces | host: Canis lupus familiaris | place: Peru: Lima | collected...
AGAAAGAAGGCTGTAACAAAATGAACAAAAAAGTTCATTTTGTTACAGCCCCTTTGTGGTTCGTTTGGCGTGATTCGTTTGCCGAAAATCTGCACAAATACAGCACAGGCTGTTCACAGAATTCGCGCGGGCGCCCGGTATGGGCGCCCCTACGCTGACCTGCGTCTTGCTCCATTACGACAAACGACCCACGGCAAACGGCAAACGTGGAAAAAAAGCTTCATGTATGACGTCAGAGGCTTTTTCATGCTTACTGCAGCGCGTCCCAGGCGTTGGCAACGTCGGCAAATTCCTGCAGGGACAGGGTTTCGCCCCGGCGCTTGCCGTCGATACCGGATTTTTCCAGTACCTGGACAATCTGTTCCTTGCTCATGCCCGTATTCTTCAAGGCATTGGCAAAGGTCTTGCGGCGCTGCTGGAAAGCGGCCTTGACGACCTGGAAAAAGCGCTTTTCATCGAGCAAATCGACAGGTGGCTTCTGGCGAACATCCATGGCGACGACGGCCGACGTGACTTCCGGCGCCGGCATGAAGCATTTCGGCGAGATTTCAAAAAGCATCTGGGGCTTCGTATAATACTGGACCGAGACGGACAAAGCGCCGTAAATTTTATGGCCTGGTTCGGCCACCATGCGTTCGGCCACTTCCTTCTGGACCATGACGACGATACGCTTGATAGGCAGCTTCTGTTCCAGGAGCTTCATAATAATCGGCGTCGTAATATAGTATGGCAAATTGGCACAGACCGTGAAGGGCTGATGATTCATGACTTCTTCGATATCGATGCGCAGGATATCGCCGTGAACGACGCGCACGTTATCATAGTGTTCCAGCGTCTTGTCGAGGACGGGCAGCAGATGATCGTCCAGTTCGACAGCCGTCACAGCCGCTCCCGTTTCAGCCAGGGCCTGGGTCAGCGTGCCGATACCCGGCCCGATTTCCAGAACCGGGTCGCCTTCACCGATGCCGGCTGCGTCGGCAATGTCGTCGACGACGGCGTGGCGGATGAGGAAATTCTGGCCCAGCTTCTTATTCATGCGCAGGCCAAAGCGTTTGACGACGTAGCGGACGACGTCGGGATTAGACAAGTCGACTTCTTTCATCTATTTCACCTCGCGGATCTGACGGAGAGCATCATCCCATTCGTCACGGGTGACGCCGTAATGATTCAAGCGTTTCAAAAACTGTTTGGCATTGCCATAGCCGATACCCAGGATAGCGCCCACTTCGGCCCGGCGGTCGGCGGCATCAGGCGTCCCGTTGAGGCCGGCTGCAGCGATGTCCTGCATCGTAAAGGTTTCCTGCGGTTCATACGTCGCACAGCGGACTTTGGACAAAGCCAGGCGGATGGCTTCTGGCGAGGCCTGTTCGACACCCAGGTCATTGTTAGCAATGGCATCTTTCCGGGGAATGAAGGCGTGCTTGGCCTTCGGGAAGCGGTCGGTCAGGAATTTGCGGATCTGCTCCCCTGCCCGGTCGGGGTCGGTCAGGATGATGATGCCCCGCTTTTCATAGGCACAGCGTATCTGTTCCAGCGTATGTGGCTTCAAATTGAAGCCGTCTGTCGTAATCATATCGACGTCGATATGGCTGGCCCGGATGCGGGAGACATCAGACCGGCCTTCGACGACGAGGACTTCCTTAATCATGAGCGGCTCCTTCCCGATGTTCAGCAATGTACTGCGCTGCGCTGAGGATGGCCAGGACATTGTGTTCAAAGACGATGCCCCCTTGGAGATAAATCATATAGGGGTCGCGGATTGGGCCGTCGGCAGACAATTCGATAGATGACCCTTGGACGAAATCACCAGCAGCCATGATGATCTTATCGGCATAGCCCGGCATATCGTCAGGAATCGGTGTGACATGGGCATCGACAGGCGAGAAAGACTGGATGCCCTGGCAGAAGAGACACATGTTCTGTTCGTTTTCCAGATAAATGGTCTGAATCAGGTCGACTCGCGGATCATGAACGGCCGGTGAGACCTTGAAGCCCATCTTTTCAAAGACAGCGGCGGCAAAGACAGCGCCTTTGATGGCCTGTGCCGTGACGTGCGGTGCCATGAAGAAGCCCTGGAAAAAGAGGCGGTAACCAGCCGCATAGGAGCCGAGTTCGTCACCCAGTCCAGGAGCCGTCAAGTAGTCGGCGGCTGCATGGACCAGTTCTTCCTTACCGGCAATATAACCGCCTGTCGGGGCGATGCCGCCACCGGGATTCTTGATGAGCGACCCGGCGATGATGTCGGCACCGGCTTCAATCGGTTCTTCTTCGGCAGCAAATTCACCGTAGCAGTTATCGACAAAACAAATCGTCTTCGGACTGACCTTCTTGACGACAGAAATAATCGAACGGATATCATCGATCGTCAAAGAGGCCCGCGTGCTGTAACCGCGAGAACGCTGGATGAGGACCAGTTTCGGCTGCTTTTCAGCCACGGCGGCCTCAATACCGGCCAGGTCGTAGGCGTTGTCCTTCAAGGCGACTTCTTCATAGCGGACGCCTTTTTCCTTCAGAGAATGGGGCGTTTCATGGGCGTAGCCGATAACGCCCTGCATCGTATCATACGGTGCGCCGACAAGGCTCATCATGAGGTCGCCTGTCTGCAGTAGGGCCAGCAGGACCGTAGCCAGCGCATGGGTCCCCGACACGAAATGAGGACGGACAATGGCTTTTTCCGCTTTAAAGACGCGGGCAAAGACTTCGTCGAGCTTTTCCCGGCCCATGTCGCTGTAGCCATAGCCCGACGTACCGGCAAACTGATACGAAGAAATCTGGGCTTCCTTATAAGCAGCCAGGACTTTCGCCGTATTATGGAGACAAATCGTATCAATCCGTTCAAACTGGTCCGCACATTCGGCCAGCGCTTCTTTTCGTAATGTTTCTAAATCCAAAGACAATGTTATGATTCCTTTCTATAGTGAATATAAAGGCAAATCCCGCAGCACAGCTTGTATCAATGCGTCTTCCCCATCATACTGGTCCTTATCGTACCAGTGGATATAGGGCATGCGTTTGAACCACGTGAGCTGACGCTTGGCAAAACGCCGCGTCCGGGTCTTGATGCGGGCCACAGCGTCATCGAGGGGCAGCTGGCCCTGAATATACAGAGCCAGCTCCTGATAGCCGATGGCCTTCATGGCCTGACAGTCCGTCGGAATGCCCCGGTCCAACAAGTGCCGCACTTCATCGACCCAGCCGGCAGCTATCATAGCGTCGACGCGTTCTTCGATGCGGGCATATAAGACGTCCCGCGGCAGGCGCAGACCGATGACATAGGCGTCATAGACCAGGCCGTGAGCCTTGCCGGCGCGGACGAAGGTCTTCCCTTCGCCCTGTTCGATAGCACTGACCAAGCGGGTCAGGCGATGCGTATTGGAAAGCAGCTCGTGCCAATCTGGCGGCTGCCAATCCGTTTCCCGGACAATATAGTCTTTCAGCGCCCCTTCATCGAGGGAGGCAATGCGTGCCTGAGCCGCTTCCTTATCGGCCTCAGTCATGCGGGCCGTCTGGAAATCGTAGCCTTCCAGGAGGGATTGGACATAGAGCCCTGTGCCGCCGACGACAATGGGGACTTTGCCCTTCCCGTTGACTTCGGCAATGGCCTTACCGGCCATATCGCAGAAACGGGCTGCCGAATAGGGCTCATCAGGCTCGGCAATATCGATGAGATAATGGTGATAGCGGGCCAATTCGTCCGCTGTCGGTTTGGCCGTACCGATATCCATATGGCGGTAAATCTGGTAGGCGTCGCCAGAAATGAGATCGGTCCCGTAATGTTCGGCCAGGGCAAAACTGAGCGCCGTCTTGCCGACAGCTGTCGGACCGATGATGACCATTACTTTTTCCATGAATCACACTCCAATACGGCATAGCCAATGCGGCTGTATTTGCCGCCATATAAGGTAACCTCCGGGAAATCGCGGCAGAGCTGGCGGAAATCCCGCTCCTTGATGACGACCCGGCGCCGGGCTTTCTGCATCGCCCGTTCAATCAGGTCCCGCGTCAGACCGCCGTGTTCCATAATGGCCCGGACGGGCTGGAACTGACAGCTCGCCTCGACAGGCCGCTGGAACATGGGATCGAAATAGAGGACGTCGTATACGGGCCCTTCGTCGGATAATAGGTAATCGCGATAATCGCCACGACGCAGGGAAATCCGTCGCAGTGCCGCCGTGACGTCGTCTTTCTTGTGGACAAAATGGGAAAAGCCCCACGATGTGACCGCTTCCAACAGAGGCGACACCTCCAGGGCATCGACGTGTGACCCGGCAGGCAAGCCAAAAGAAGCGACGGCCGCATCGGCACCGAAGCCACAAGTACAGTCGAGGACGGTGATAGGCAGCTTGGAAGACCCCCTCCCCATCAGCGCTTCCAAGAGATGGTCGCGCTGTCCTTTCCGCAAGTTCTGGATGCGTAGTTCGGCCATGTTGAGACTGAAGAAATGGCTGCCTTCCGGCCGATCTATTTGAGGCCCTCGCGACGAATAGACGAGAAAGTCCTCGCCGTATTCATCCATCAAGTCCTGTATAGTCCGCTTTCCCCGCGGCACATAGGTGAAGCCCTGGCTTTCGGCCCAGGCCTTCCCTTCACATTGTAATTTTTCTTTGGCCTTCAATGAAGGCACGACGTAAATCATATGAGTCATGTCCGTTTAAATAAATGGGCTAATTCTTTCGGTGTAAAGCGGATGATCGTCGGACGGCCATGAGGGCAGACATAGGGTTTTTCCGTATGGAACAAATCATCCAAAAGTTGTTTCATCTGGCGGATATTAAGGCTGTCGCCGGCTTTGACAGCACCGTGGCAGGACAGATAGGCCAGGGAGCGATGACGGACCATGGCTTTATCCGGTTCTTTCTGATCGTGCAAGAGCAGGCAGATATCTTTCAGGGAATCAGCAATATCGCTGGTCTGCAAATCGCAGGGTACTTCTTCCACGCGCAGCGTCGTCGGCCCGGCTTCAGAATAGGTATAGCCCAGGTCGTTGAAGACGTCCTGCCGTTCCAGCAGAAGCGTCATATCGTCGCTGTCAACATCGACGAACTCCGGCGTCAGCAGCTGCTGGCTCGGCATCCGTTCGACGCGCTTGCAGAACGTATCATAGCGGATCCGTTCGTGGGCGGCATGCTGGTCGACGATATATAAATCCTGGCCCTTCTTGGCAATGATGAAGCAGTCCGCCACTTCTCCCAAAGGAATGAAGACGTCGTCATCGCCATCAAAGACGATTTTCGGGGCCCCTGCCTCGGAAACGACAGATGTCGCCTCTAACGGCCCGCCTTGCCCATGCTGGGCCAAAGCCTGGGAAAAGAGACTGGGTTGATCGGCTCCCCCACGTTCTTGGCGGGCACCCCACGCAGGAGGCTCCCCTGATAGGGAGGTTGCTTTCTCCCCTTGCGGGCCGCCCCTTGGGACGGCTCCTACGATGGTTGTCTTTCCCCACTGCGGGCCGCCCTTTGGGACAGCCCCTACGGTAGTTGTTTTGCCACCCTCTTGCGGGCGGGCGCCCCACGTGGGCGCCCCTACATTGTCCCCTACAGGGATTGCCTTTTCCTGTTGCGGGCCGCCCGTCGATACGGAGGCTCCCCTGTGAAGGCCCTTGGGGGCCCGGTCAGGACCATCCGCAGGAGGGTTCAGGCCGGCTGCCCAAACGGAGAGCCCGGCTGGAGCTGTCCGCGCAGCGGACTGAGAGGTTGCTTTTTCCCACTGCGGGCCGCCCTTTGGGACGGCCCCTACATCGACACCGATGGTCTTGGCGATGGCCTCCGGTTTTTCCTGGGCCACCAGGGCCGTGACGATACTGTGGTAAATAGCCCGATAAACGGCTTGTTCATCGGAGAATTTGATTTCCGTCTTCGCAGGATGGACATTGACGTCAATCGTCGCCGGGTCGACATGGAGATGGAGCATGGCAAAGGGGTAGCCCGATTTCGGCAGCATGGCGTGATAGGCATTGTCGATGGCCTTGAACATCAAAGGATTATGGACGATGCGGTGATTGACGATGCACGTCTGCCAGTTGCGGTTGCTCTTTAAGACCGACGGCTTGCCTACATAGCCTTCCAGGCTGATGCCGTCCTGGTCGGCAGAGATGGCAAAGACATCGCGGGCGACGTTGGCCCCGTAGATATTGGCAATCGTTTCCCGCAGGTCCCCTGTACCGCCGGTCTTCATCGTCGTCCGGCCATTATTGGTAAAGGTAAAGGCAATAGCCGGATTGGCCAGAGCCAGTTTGGTCACCATTTCAGAGATTTTCGAACTTTCTGTCCGTTCGCTCTTGAGGAACTTGCGCCGCGCTGGCGTATTGTAAAAGAGGTCGCTCACTTCCATCGTCGTCCCGACCGGTGCACCGGCCTGGTCTTCTGCTGTAATTTCGCCCCCATCGAGGATGAGGTGCGTGGCAAAATCGTCGTCAGCCTGACGCGTCGTAATCTGCATGTGCGATACGGCAGCAATACTGGGCACGGCTTCGCCGCGGAAACCCAGAGATGTGATGGCAAAGATATCTTCGACAGAACTGATTTTGCTCGTGCCATGACGGATGATGCACTTATGGGCATCTTCCGGGCTCATACCGCAGCCGTCGTCGGTGACCCGCATATAGGACTGGCCGCCATCGGCGATTTCCACTTCAATGGCATGGGCACCGGCATCAATAGCATTTTCCACCAATTCCTTGATGCACGACGCCGGCCGTTCGACGACTTCGCCGGCAGCAATCTTATTGCGCGTCGCTTCATCTAAGACATGAATGATTGAACTCACTGGATCCCACTTCCTTCTTTGGCATCTTTTTGCAGATTATATAAGAAAGAAATCGCTTCAATCGGCGTCATACTGCTGACATCGACACTGAGCAGCTTGTCGATGACGGGGCTGGAAAAGAGACTGTCCCCCATGGGTGACGGCGCAGGATTCACAGGCGCCTTGGCCGGGACGGGAGCGCCGCCGTTCTTTTCCAAATCTTCCAAGATAACGTCAGCCCGCTTGAGCAGGCTTTCCGGCAAGCCGGCCAGGCGCGCCACGTGCAGGCCGTAGCTGCGGTCGGCGCCGCCGGGAATGATGCGTCGCAGGAACTTGATGTTCTTGCCCCGTTCCTTGACGGCGACCGTATAATTCTTGATTTTCGGCGAATCGTCGGCCATGGCAATGAGTTCGTGATAATGCGTCGCAAACAGCGTCAAGGCGTGGATATGCTTCAGGCAGTATTCAATGACGGCCCTGGCGATGGACATCCCGTCAAAAGTGCTCGTCCCGCGGCCGATTTCGTCGAGGATGAGCAGGCTGCGGCTAGTCGCATGTTTCAGGATGTACGACACTTCCTTCATTTCCATCATGAACGTACTCTGGCCCGTGAGGATATCATCGCTGGCACCGATGCGGGTAAAGATGCGGTCTACCGGGCAAATAGACCCTTCCTTGGCCGGAATGAAGGAGCCAACTTGAGCCATGAGGACCAGCACGGCGACTTGGCGCATATACGTCGACTTACCGGCCATATTCGGTCCGGTAATGACCAGGATTTCATGGTCTTCGTGGTTCAAAGTGACGTCATTCGGGACGAACAATTCATCTTTCAAATACTTTTCAATAATGGGATGACGGCCGTCCTTGATGGAAATCGTAGCCTTCGTATTCAGGCTGGGACGGACGTAGCGGTTATCATAAGCCGCGCAGGCCAGACTGTACAAGCAGTCGATGCGGGCAATGGCCCGGGCCGTCGCCTGCATGGCCGGGATATGTCCCTGGATCTGACGGCGGATGTCGCCGAAAAGCTTATATTCCAAAGCCAGCATCCGTTCCTGGCTGGTCAGGACTTTGACTTCAAACTCCTTCAATTCCGGCGTGATATAGCGTTCGGCATTGACCAAGGTCTGCTTGCGTACGTAATAATCGGGAATGGGCTTCGTATTAGCATGAGAAATCTCGAAGTAATAGCCAAAGACTTTGGTATAGCCGATTTTCATCTTGATGCCGGTCTTTTCCTTTTCCTTCTCTTCCAGTTCCTGCAAAAAGGCATGGCTGTTGGCCGCAATGGAACGGATTTCATCGAGTTCCGGCGAAAAACCGTCGCGGATGACGCCGCCGTTGCGGATGACCAATCCCGGTTCGTCCTTGATGCCCCGGCAGAGCAGGTCATACACGTCGTCATGGGTCTGCAAGCGGTCATTGAGGTTGTGCAGGAGGTCAGCGCTGGCCCCGGCCAAGACATTTTTGAGCTGCGGAATGACGGCCAGCGATTCCCGCAGGGCCACTAAGTCTTTCGGGCTTACCGTTCCCGTTTCGATACGGGTCAGGATGCGTTCAAAGTCGTAGATCCGGTTCAGCACGTCAGCTGTATCTTGGCGCATGATTTCGTGGAGGACGAAGTCTTCGACGGCATCTTGGCGGCGCGTAATATCGGCAATGCGGATAAGCGGCGCTTCCAACCACTTGCGCAGGAGCCGCCCGCCCATAGCCGTCTGGGTCTTGTCCAAGACATCGAGGAGCGTCCCCCGGCGGCCGCCGTCGCGGACGTTCTGCGTGATTTCCAGATGGCGCAGGCTGGCCGCATCGACGACCAGGCGCCGGTCATTGTCGATGTGTTCCAGGGAATTGATGTGAGAAATATCGGACTGCATGACGTCGCTGACATAGGACAGGAGCATGCCGATGCAGTCGCCAGCCGCTGTGGCAGCCGCAAAATCTTCGGGCGGGAAATAGGACCGGGCCTGTTCGCTATAATCGACAGTGTCATCAGCAGGAAATTCCGTGACCGTACATTGAGCCAAATGGCTTCGCAAGTATTCGCGGACAGCGTCCATATCCTTCCCCATATGGGCGTAAATAAGTTCACTCGGTTCGTAGACGGCAAGGATATCGAACAAGGAGTCTTCCATGACCGACGCAGCGCAGTCAGCCCACAGACATTCGCCGGTCGTGACGTCCATAAGGGCCATAGAAAGGATGCCTTCTTTTTCATTCAGGCAGCCGATGTAATTGTTCTGCTTCGACGCTACGGCATTTTCCAGGGTAATCGTCCCTGGTGTAATGACCTTGATGATCTTGCGCTTGACCAAGCCTTTCGCCAGCTTCGGGTCCTCCATCTGTTCGCAAATAGCGACCTTATAGCCTTTGTGGACCAGCCGTTCAATATAGGTATCGGCCGAATGAAAAGGCACGCCACACATAGGAACTTTTTCCTTATTGCCGCCAGCCCGGCCCGTCAAGGTCAGGTCCAGTTCGCGCGACGCCGTCAGGGCATCGTCAAAAAACATTTCATAGAAGTCGCCGAGGCGGAAAAAGAGGATTTTATCCTGGCACTGCTCTTTGACTTCCATGTACTGCTGCATCATAGGCGTTAATTTTTTTCCTGCCAAAGTCTCACCTTCCTTTAGTGCACTAAGTGACCTTTGAGGACCCATGTCTGGCCCTTGTCGACCTGGACCGGCACGGTATCGCCGATAGCGACGGAGCCGTCATTTTCCCAAATGATCATCTTGTTGCCCGTCGTCCGGCCGAACCAGTGATTGGCATCATTCTTAGTCGGTCCTTCGACGATGACATCATAGACATGGTCTTCCATTTCTTTATTCTTGGCTAAACTATAGACGTTCTGTACTTCCATCAGGCGCTGAAGGCGACGGCTCTTTTCTTCCTGCGGAATCTGGTCTTCCATCTTAGCTGCCGGTGTCCCCGTCCGCGGCGAATAAATGAACGTATAAGCCATATCGTACTGGACACGTTTGAGCAGGTTCAACGTATCTTCAAACATGGCTTCCGTTTCGCCAGGAAAGCCGACGATGATGTCCGTCGTCAGGACTAAGTCGGGCATGCGCTTGCGGGCATAATCGACGAGTTCCAAGTAATGTTCTACCGTGTAACCGCGGTTCATCTTCTTCAAGAGCTCATTGGAGCCGCACTGGATAGGCAGATGCATGTGGTTGACGACCTTCTGGCTGTCGGCAATGGCGTCGATCATGGCAAAGGTCATATCCTTGGGATGGCTGGTCATGTAGCGCACCCGTTCGATGCCGTCGATATCATCGACAGCGGCGACGAGCTTGGAGAAATCCGTGCCGTCTTTGAGATCCAGACCATACGAATTGACGTTCTGACCGAGCAAGGTGATTTCCTTGTAGCCTTCAGCGGCGACCTTCTTGATTTCTTCCACAATGGCGTCGATAGGACGGCTCACTTCGCGGCCCCGGACATAAGGCACGATGCAGTACGTGCAGAACTTGTTGCAGCCGTTCATGATGGGAATCCAGGCAAAGAACTTCTGGAAACGCTTGACCGGCATATCGTGGAAGGCCGGCAGGCTCATGTCGGCAGCTATATAATGGTCGGCCTTGCTGCGCCGTTTCTGGATGAGCTCGATGAGCTTGTGGATATTGTGCGTGCCAATGACCAAATCGATGTGCGGCGCCCGCTTGAAGAGCTTATCCTGCCATTCCTGGGCCATGCAGCCCGTAACGGCAATGATCAAATCGGGGTTCTGCGTCTTCAAATGCTTGAGTTCGCCGATTTTCCCCAACGTCTTGTCTTCCGCCGTCTCACGGACACAACACGTATTGATGAGGATGACATCGGCTGTATCCAAATCCTCCGTATTACGGTAGCCCAGCTCCTCCAACTGCCCGGCATAATGCTCGCTGTCAGACATATTCGCCTGGCAGCCATAAGAAATAATATGATAAAATCGATTGCTCTGAAAATCCATGTAATCTCTCCGTTTTTCACAAAAATCATAATTTAGGGTTTACAGTATATAATACCATATATAGGCCGCCCCTGTGAAGAGTTTTTTAGGGCCTAGCGGCCCCGTTCATCGTTCATCGAATTTTGGGGACTGACGGCCCGCCGGTCGCCTCGGACTCAGATGCCGCTTCGCGGCAATAACCTCAGACTAACAACATCGCCTCGAGTGACCTTCAGCTCGTAAAAAAGGCCCCGTCTGGGGCAATATGATTTCTCATCCGTATTGAAACGATTATCACCACATGTCACGGCGGGACGCCCTTTGGGCGTCCCGCCATGAATCCTGGACACAGCCGGAATGCATGACGAGTGGCACTCGGTCGTAATATAATCCTGAGGCTGTCGCGGCGGAACGCCGCATCTGAGTCCGAA
>ERZ1032357.506-NODE-506-length-11093-cov-16.847527_pt1 | contig 11093 bp, 11 predicted proteins | sample MGYA00517100_ERZ1032357 | MGnify/ENA primary metagenome ERZ1032357 (study PRJEB33719, sample SAMN04262589) | wastewater metagenome | biome: periurban shantytown; feature: animal feces; material: feces | host: Canis lupus familiaris | place: Peru: Lima | collected...
ATCGGCGGCGCCCTTGCCGCCGCGATCGGAGCCCTGCGCAAGCGCGTGAAGCGCTAACGGACAGGAGAGCGCCGTGTCGGCTCGCGCCTCGGCGCAGAGCCGCGCGGTGCCTTTCCGCCTCGATAGGCGATATTCAGAACGCGCGCTGCATGCTCCGTTCAACGACATCATGACCACCCGCATAGCGGGTGGTTTGCCCTTAGGGTGTAACCCTAAGGGTCCCAGGCCAGGGAAGGGACTCAAGTCCCTGGCCTGAACTTCGTTCAGGCCCGATGGCCCCTTGACGCGCGGCGGGCCCGTCGAACGGGCCGCGCCACCTCCTCTTGAACGGGCCCTCGTGCTCCTTGACGCTCAGCCTGCCCAGGGCGATGTCGGCGGGCCCCTGCTCCCTGATGTGCTTGGCGATCGTCGCCTCGTTCAGGCCGACGGTGGACACGTAGTAGCCCTCCGCCCAGAACCTCCTGTTGCCGAACTTGTACTTGAGGTTGGCGTGCCCGTCGAATATCATCAGCGAGCTCTTCCCCTTCAGGTAGCCCATGACGCTCGCGACGCTGTACTTCGGCGGGATCGCCAGCAGCACGTGCACGTGGTCGGGCATCAGGTGCCCCTCGATTATCTCGATCCCCTTCCATTGGCAGAGCCGCCTGAGGATCTCCCCCAGGTCCCTGCGGTATTGGTTGTAGACGGCCCTCCTTCCATACTTCGGTGTGAACACGATGCGGCACTTGCAGAGCCACTTCGTGTGCGCGAGGCCGTTCGACTTCTGCGCCATGGCTATCACCTTCCCCTCGGGGCCGGCGACCCGAGCAATCACCATCCTAGAGGGGCGGGTGGCCAGTCGCATAGCGGAGATTGGCCTCCACCCGCTGAGCGGGTGGTTTTCTATGCCGCGCTAGCGCGCGGCACGGACTAAAGTCCATGAAACAGCACAGGTCGGCGCCCGATTGAAGAATCGGACGCCGACCTGCATTAATCTTGATCGTGTGTTTGAGTCGCCTACTCCATACCCAACAGCTCGCGCATCTGAGTTGCGTAGTTAGATGCCATGTTGCCGTAGACAATCTGCACGCCGCCGTTAACATGCACGATGCCACGCGCTTCGAGCTTTTCGGTAAACTCGGCGTCATCAACCACCTTGTCACAGTCATTGAGCTGGATGCGCAGACGGGTGAAGCAGGGTAGTGTCGAAAAAGTTGGTGTAACCCTTCGTTCGGGAACGGACCGCCGCCAGAATCCATCTGCATCATAGCATCACGCCGCCCTCCCCCCGTGCCGGCGAGCTCCATCGCCGTCTCGACGACCATGAGGCCCCTCCTGCGCGACGCCTCGCTCTCGACGGGCTCGGGCCCCGCGGGCTCGGCCAGCCCGAGCATGGACTCGGGCGAGATGTAGCGTCTACTCGACCAGGCCGCGGGCGCCGTGTCCACGGCCGGCACCTCGATCCCGCCCGGGTCGCGGGACGCCGGCTCGCCGACCTCGGCGTCAAGCGACCTGCACATGGCGCCGACCCGGTCCCTCGAGAGCCTCTCCATGCCCATCTTGCGGGCGATCCGCTCCATCTTCCTCGTCGAGACGCCGTTCGCCCACGACTCCGCGACGGCCGCGGCCGCCGCCCGGTCGGTGCGCGAGTAGCGCTCGATTATGCCCTCTGGGAAGTAGGTGCCGGCCCTCAGCTTGGGTATGCGCAGGGTGATGACGCCGACGGGGGTCGCCGGGCCCCGCTCTCGGTACCCGTTGCGGGCGTTGGCGTCGTCCCCGCACAGCATGTCGGCCTGCGCGTCCATCACCTCGTTGACCATGGACTCGAGCAGAGTCCGGGCCAGCTCCCTCATGTCGAGGGGTCCGTCGCCGTGGGTCGGGAGTTGCCGTGAAGTGTCCATTGCGGCCGTTGCCTTTCTCTTGAATCCATTTCGTGGTTGTAATGAATTCTGGGCAGCGGCCGTCCCTTCATCGACCTTGCTTACACCAACATTTTCGACGTGATCTCTAGTTTACTCGAACGAGCGCCCGTCCCGCATTGATGTGCTACTCCGCCAGACGCCTCATAATGTAATCGTAGTTCTCGCGGCGATGCGGCAGCGTACAGGCGCTGCAATCCTTGATGCGCTCACCGTTTACCCCATCGATGTAGGCGAAATTCCCGCCGCAGGCATCGCCTAGCCGGTACAGCGGACAAAAACAGAACAGGCAGTTGAGGTCCGCCGCCGACATATCGTGACAGGGATAGAACTCGCACGCAGAATGGTTGAAAAACTTGTACGACTCAGTATCCGACATAAGAAGCGTCCTCTCGTCGGGCAACCTCAGGATAGTGCCTGTCCACAATCCGAGGTCTACATCACCGAACCTTCAATCGAGACATCGCGCGACACGGTCGTTGCGCGCGAAGAACCGTCGCAAGCAACGGAAAATCGATAGGAGAAACGCTCAGCGCGAACGACCGATTTCGAATAGTGAATCGGAAACCCGTTGACATCAACGACTCGCTTGCGAAGCACGAAGAGTGGAACGCCAACGGCACAGCGCAGCAAACGAGCCTCGTCGCGACGCGCCGTCGATGCATCGAGCAAGAGATCCTCCGCACCAAGATGCACACCGTAGGCGCTCTCCAACAGAGCATAAAACGACTCCCCAGCGGCCAGGCGCCCAGAGAGCCCAGGGAACTCCCTCGCAGAAACGTACAAATCATCGATTGCGAACGGAACGTCGCCCTCAAGCACCAAACGGCGCACATGGGTCACCCGAGTTCCAGCCTCAAGGCCGAGACGCTCGGCAACGTTGGCCGAAGACTCATCGGTCTGCGCCCCGATGATCTCATAACGCGTATGCATGCCCACGCGATTCAGCTCGCCAAAGCCACGGTCGTAATTGGTTCCAATTCCAACCACGTACTTGGGAACGGCCACGAACGTTCCACGGCCGCGAATCTTCTTGAGGAGCCCTTCATCGACCAGATCCTGTATCGCGCGACGCACGGTGATTCGGCTCACGCCGAACTCCTCGCAGAGCTCAGGCTCCGTGGGAATTCGGTCGCCCACCGCATAATCGCCCCCCTGCATGCGTTGCTTGAGGACCGATTCGAGTTGCAAGTACAAAAGACCGTCTGCATGGGCATCTAACGTCTGATCGATAAACCGCTCTTCCACCTATTACGCTCCGCGAAATCGCCTACGCCCTCAGCGCACCCAGGCTTCCATCTGAGATGGAGTCGCAAGTACCGTATGATCGGACGACACCTTGTGATACGTTCCCTCATCATAGCGTATCCCTTGCGCCACTGCGTCATAAACCAAGGGATGGCGCACGCGCTCGACCTGTGGGTTCAGTCGCGGAATAGCGGAGATGAGCGCCTTGGTATAGGGATGGACCGGGTTGTTGAACACCTCATCGGTGCTTCCCTGCTCAACGATATGCCCCAGATGCATCACCGCGATATGGCTGGAGATGTAGCGAACCATCGAAAGGTCATGCGCGATAAACAGATATGCCGCTCCCGTCTCCTGTTGGATGTCCTTCATGAGGTTGACCACCTGAGCCTGAATCGACACATCGAGAGCGGAGATCGCCTCGTCTGCGATGACTAGCTTGGGGTTCATAATAAGCGCACGGGCTAATCCGACGCGCTGACGCTGGCCGCCCGAGAACTGGCTGGGATAGCGGTTGGCCTGGGAGCGAGAGAGTCCCACGCGGTCCATCATGGCATATACGAGCTCGGCACGCTCGTGCTTGTCCATATGCGGATCGCGAGCGTCGAGTCCCGTCGCGATTGTGTCCATGACCTTCCGGTGCGGGTTGAGCGACGCCATGGGGTCTTGGAAGACCATCGACATGTTGCGGCGCAAACGCGCCTCGACGTCACGGGACAACTTGTCCGAGATGTCGTCGCCGTCGAACGTGATCGAGCCGGACGTGATGGGGTCGAGGCGAATGACCGCGCGACCCGTCGTGGACTTTCCGGAGCCCGACTCACCCACCAAGCCGAACGTCTCGCCCGGACGAATATTGAAGGAGATGTCGTCAACCGCCTTGACGGTACCGCCCGGAACCTTGAAATACTGGCAGAGGTTGTGCACTTCGAGCAGGTTCTCGCCACGTGCAGCGCTCACCGGCACTTCCGATACGCGCGTGTCGCATTGTGCCATCATCGGTCTTCCTCTCCATCCTGGCGCATCTGCGCAATCCGCTCGCGAAGCTGCTGAGGCATTTCAACACGCGGCGCGCGCGGGTCGAGCAGCCACGTTGCCGCCCAATGATGCTCGTTGATCGGGAACCGGGGAGGCTCCTTGACATAGTCGATAGCGAGCGCATAGGGGTTACGCGGCGCAAATGCGTCGCCCACAATCTCGTTCAGCATGTTGGGCGGATTGCCCGCAATCGTGAACAGGCGCTCCGCGCGGTCGGCGGTGACCGATGGCATCGACGAGAGCAGTCCCCAGGTATAGGGATGGCGGGGATCGAAAAACACGTCCTCCGTCGTGCCCGCCTCAACGATCTTGCCGGCGTACATCACGTTGACGTAATCGGCGACCTTGGCGACAACGCCGAGGTTATGCGTGATGAACAACACCGAGATGCCCAAACGACGCTGTAGGTCCAAAATCAGATCCAAGATGCGAGCCTGAATGGTCACGTCGAGCGCTGTGGTGGGCTCGTCGCAAATCAGCACATCGGGGTCGCAGGAAAGCGCAATGGCAATGACGACGCGCTGGCGCATGCCGCCAGAGAGCTGGTGCGGATAGCACTTCAACCGCTCCTCGGGGTTCACGATGCCCACCAGATCGAGTAGCTCGACGCAGCGCTCATGCAACGCCGCACCCGAAAGCCCCCGATGTTCGCGAAGACCTTCGCCCAGCTGACGCTCGATCGTCATGGTCGGGTCGAGCGATGTGAGCGGGTCTTGGAACACCATAGCAATATGACGGCCCTTGAGCTGCGACATCTCACGCTCGGGCAGCTTCATGAGATCGACCGTGCGCTCGACGCCGTTTGCATCGGTGTACGTGAACTCGGCGGAACCGGCCTCTATGACCTGGTTGTACGTGTGGATGCCCATCAGTTGCTTTGCCGTGACCGACTTGCCTGAACCAGACTCGCCCACAACCGCCACGGTCTCGCCGCGATAGAGATCCAAGTCGACACCGCGCACTGCACGCGCGAGGCCATTCGCCGTTTTAAACGATACGCGCAGGTCACGTATCTTGAGAATTCGCTTGCGCTCAGACATGGCCCCTCCCTAGGAACGCTCAGGATCAAGCGCATCGCGCAGACCGTCGCCGAACAAGTTGAACCCCAGCATCAAGACGGCAAGGACGATAACCGGCGCCAGCACCTGATAAGGAAAAGTCATCGCCGCGTTATAGCCGTCGTTGATCATGGTTCCCAGCGAAGCCGTGGGCGCTGGTATGCCCAATCCGATAAAGGCGAGGAACGCCTCGAGGAAGATCGCGTTGGGAATCGAGAACATGAACGTCACCACGACCTGCGGCATCACGTTGGGCAGAATCTCCTTGAAGATAATGGCAGGTGCCGACATGCCGAGCGTGCGCGCAGCAAGGGTGAACTCCTTCGTCTTGTACTCAAGCACCTGGGCACGCACGATACGGCTCATATCGATCCAACCCGTCACAAAAAGCACGATGACGATATTCATGAGTCCCGGTTTGAGCACCACGATCAACAGCGTGGTGATCACCAGCTGCGGAATGGAGTTCAAGACCTCGATGATGCGCTGCATCACGATATCTACTTTGCCGCCAAAGAATCCGGAAACCAGTCCGTACACAATTCCGATGAGCACGCCCACCACAACGGCGACGAGAGCGATGACGAGGGAGATACGCGTTCCCTCCCATACGCGCGTCCACACATCGCGTCCCAGGCCGTCGGTTCCAAAGAAGTGGTACGAGTCCGAAACGCCCGCCTGCGCGTACATGTCGACGCCGTTGCGCGTACCATCGCAAAGGCCCACCTGCTCCAAAATGGGAATGCGCGGGGGCAGGTTCGTGATTGAGGAGTTGACGTCGGAGTAGGAATACGGGCTCACCATGGGGGCGATCAGCGCGACCACAACGATGCACGCGATCACCACAAGGCTCACGAGCGCCCCTCTATTCGAGAGAAAGCGATTGATCGTTTCACGGGCGTAGGAATAATTCGCATATTCGCGTTCATCCGCCTTCTCGCGCATGCTGTCATTCGCAGGCGCAAACAGGTCGCTATCGTGCTCCTGAAGGACATCTGAAACCGCCATGGCTACTCCCCTTCTTCCGTGATCCGGATGCGCGGATCAACGAGCACGTATCCGATATCAACCAACAGCATCGCAACGATAAACATCACGCTGTAGATAAAACTGATCGTAAGAACGACGTTGTAGTCGTTTTGTTGGATAGCCTGGATATAGAGGCTGCCCAAGCCGGGAATCGAAAAGACCTTTTCCATAACGAGCGAACCGCTCATGAGACTCACCAGCAACGGTGCCAAAACAGTGATCACGCTCACGAGCGTGTTGCGCAGGGCATGGCGCACCACAAGCTTGGCCTTGGAGATTCCCTTGGATGCCGCGAGCATCATGAAGTCGGAATGGAGGATACCGATCATCTCGGAACGCGTGTAGCGCTCGACGCTCGCCATGGGGAACAGCGCGAGGGCGATCACGGGCAATACCGTCGATGCATCCGGCATGGCGCTGTTGTACAGCAAGGGGAAAAGCTTGAGCTGAAATCCCAGCACATACGAAAGGAACAACGCGACCACGAACGAGGGCAGGCTCACGCCAACCACCGCGATGATGGTGGCGACGAAGTCCCATCCCGTGTGCTCCTTGAGCGCCGCGATAATGCCCAACACGAGTCCGAGCAAAGAGCCCAGGATGCCCGCCTTTAAACCGACCGTCAGCGTAACCGCAATGCGGGGACCGACCATGTTGGCGATAGGCATGTTGGTCATGATGTTGTACGACACGCCAAAATCACCATGGAGCATGTTCCACACATAGAGGAAGAATCGCTCGATGACGGGCCTATCGAGTCCGTAGTGGGCACGCAGCGCGGCAACCTGGTCGGGCGTCAGTTTCTCCTCGTTGTTGAACGGCGAGCCCGGCATCAAGGAAAGCAGCATGAACAGAACGAACATGATGACGAAGATGGTGACAAGGGCTATCACGACACGCTTGAGAACATAACGCGACATGGGACTGAGGTGCGGACGCAGCGTTGCACCCGCATCGTTTTGTTTCTTCATCTTCATCCTCCATCCCACATGCGGGGCGGCCGTGCCACCAGGCAAAAGCTGCCGCCCCGCATGCCTTCAATGAGCCTAAGACCGCGTTATGTACTTGCAGAAATACTCGGTACCCGTGATGTTGTGGCCAATACCGTCAACGCCCGGGCGCGTCAGGGCGCTCAACCCCGTCTGGAAGATCGGGATGCTCACAGCACGCGTGGAGCAGATCTCGTTGCAGCGCATGAGCTCTTCCCAACGCTTGGCATCGTCGCCGGCGTCCGTCGTGTTCGCCTTCTGGTACAACGAGTCGAACTCCTCATCCTTCCAACCGGAGTAGTTGGACGGGTGATCGGACTCATACATGGCCAGAATCGCGGTCGGGTCGGCGTAGTCGGGACCCCAACCCCACAGGCACACATCGAAATCGTGGGACTGGGCTCGGTCGGTGCGGTTCTTCTTTGGTGTGGCTTCAAGCTCGATCGTAAGACCGGGCAGCGCCTTCTGGACGGTGTCCTGGATATAGGCGCATGCGTCCTGCGTGAAGTCCTTGTCCTGATCGAACAGGAGGGTGAAGCTGCGAACGGAGGTCTCCTCCTGCGCTGCCTTCCAATACTCCGCCGCCTGATCCAGGTCATAGCCGTTCGGCTGTGGGCTCGACTCAGCAAAGTCATCGCCCTTCTCATTGGCGAACAAACCGTGCATGATCATCTGCTGTGCGGGCTTGGAGCCGTCCTTCAAGATCGAGGTGCAGATATCCTCGCGGTCGAGCGCGCATGCGATGGCACGGCGGAACGATTCGCTGCTCATGCCGTCACGCTGCGTGTTCATCATCAGGTAGTAGTTGAACTGGCCATCCCAGGAGCCGAATGCCTCGTTGTCCTTGTACTGATCGACCAGGTCGCCCGTAAGCTCGACGTAGTCGACGGTTCCGCCCTCGTACGCCATGACAGCCTGCTGCGTCTCGGGAATCACCTGGAGGGTGACCGTATCGAGCTGCACGTCATCGGCTCCCCAGTAATCGGCATTCTTGACCAGCGTGAACGTATTGGCAGACGTATCGAACTGGTCGACGATAAAGGGGCCGTTGTAGAGCTGGTTGTCCTTCGTCGTGCCAAAGTTCTCGCCCTGCTCCTCGCGGAACGCACGGTGCACCGGAGCCCACGGAGTGAAGGAGAGCAGGTCGATCATGAAGGGCACCGGGTGCTCAAGCTCCATAACCAGCGTCTTGTCGTCCTTCGCCGAAATGCCGAGCTCGCTTATGTCGGCATTGCCCGAAAGAACCGCCTCGTAGTTCTTGATGGCGGCCATCTCGATCTGATACTGGAAGTCGGCAACGCCAGAATCGGCCTGCGCGTTGCGCTGCCAGGAGCAGATGAAGTCGTCGGCAACAACCGGGTCGCCATTGCTCCACTTGGCGTCGCGCAGCTTGAACGTCCAGGTAAGCTGATCGTCGGAAACGGTATACGACTCACAGGCCGCCGGCTTGAGCGTTCCCTTGTCGTCCTTGTCGAACAGGCACTCCAGTGCCTGGGAAACGAACGTCATGCTCACCTGGTCGAGCGCCGCCAAAGGATCAAGCGTGATAGGAGCGGTTGAAACCGCCAGCGTCACGCTCTTGCCACCAGATTGCGTCGCGCCCGAACCGGACTGCGCGGCTCCACCACCGCAGCCAACGAGCCCTGTGCCCATCGCGCCCACGCCCATCGCGACAGCCCCCAAGAAGCTTCTCCGCGACAGCACGCGTGCTTTATTCATGCCCTTCATAAGCTGCCTCCAAACGCTTGTTAATCCTCAGAATCCAAGGGTGCCGAGCAACCGAACGCCCCGCGTACGCAGCACGTGCGAGCGGCGCATTCTGCCGCATATGCAAGTGCCGCCGTGCAATCGTGCTCGTCCATATAACGCACCAGGAATGCGGCGGCAAAGGAGTCGCCCGCTCCCATGGTGTCTATCGCATCGGTTTTCACGGCGTCTTGCCGCCACACGCGCCGTCCGTCAAAACACATGCTCCCACGCACGCCCAACGTCACCACCACAATGCGGCAGCCAAGCTCGGTGGCCCGACGCATCAGCGCCTCTGCCTCTTCGACATCCATCCCCTCGCCCGAGAAGAACGCAATGTCGATGTGCGGGCACACGCGCTCAAGATACGCAGCGTCGTGCCCCGTGGAGAAGTCATACGAAAGTGGAACGGCCTTGTGCAGCTCCGGAAGCTGTGCGTCCACCCCCGCGTCATTGGTGGTATGACAGACGTCGAACGTCGACAGGTATGCGAAATCCTCATCCACGAGCCTCAGACGAAAGAGGTGAGCCACAGAGTCGCGCTTCCCTCGTCCGAAGATGCGCTCGCCATCCACGATGCGCACCGACGGGCCGGGGGTGTGCCCATAGGCGTGACGGCAACGCGCCGTCACAACTCCCTCGTCCGCAAGAACCTGCTGAATGTATTGGGCGGGGACATCGTCACCAAAGAGTCCGACATACGCAGAGACCTCGGCGCCATCGCGCTTGGCATTCACGGCCACATTGACCGCTTGCCCGCCCGGAAAGTAGATGCCTTCGTCGATATACCGATCGGCGACGCAATCTCCCAATGCAATCAGACGCATAGCGCACTCCTCTTCGTTCAAACATTGTCCTTTGTGGTATGCCCCCACCAACACGTAATGCGTTGCCTTGCTTCACGCAGTACGTAGCTTTAGTACTCCATCTGCCACATGTAGCGACGGACGGAGAGCGCATGGCCGCGGTCATGCGCGAGGGCGTCGACCATAACGCGGACCACCGCAGAAAGAACCTCGGGTGCGAGATACTCGCGTACGCTCTCGTCGATATCACCAAAGTCGAAGTCGTTCTCATCGATGACGAACAGGCGGTCGGAGAACTTCTTGGCGAACGCAAGGGCGCGCTCGTCCAGATGGCGCGTGGCACCGTTACCGACGGTAATCACGAACGGGACGTCGTAGTCGGTCACCTCAAACGGGCCGTGGAAGTACTCACCGGAGTGGATGCAGTTCGAGTTGATCCACTGCATCTCCATGAACAAGCAGATAGCCAGCGAGTACATTTCGCCGTAGTTAGCGCCGGAGCCCATGGTGTAGATGGTCGTCGCGCGCTTGTTCTCGCTCGCGAACGCAACGGCGCGGTCGCGATAGAGATCGCTCGCGGCCTTCTTGACCTCGGCAAGCTTCTCGATCGAGTTGATGCCCGCATCCCAGCGTGCAGCGTTATCGGCGTCGAAGAGCTTCATGAGCTCGAACCACAGACGCAACATGAGGGCACCGCACTTGTCGCTGTCCACTGCCTCGTCGCCGTGATCGTAGTGAATGGGGAACTCCGCGGCCTTCCACAGCGGGGAGTCGACTGCATTGGAGAAAGCAATGGAGAGCGCGCCCTCATCGGTGGCCTTCTGCGCAGCGGCAACAGTCTCGGGGGTTGTGCCCGAGTGCGAGCACGTCACAACGATGGTATCCGCATCGAAGCCACTCGGCGTCGCATAATTGAACTCGTTGGCTGTGTAGATCGCTGCGGGAATGTTGGCCTCACGGTCGAACAGATAACGCGCGGGCATCATCGACGCCTGCGAACCACCGCATGCGACGAAATAAATGCGCTTTGCGCGTCCTGCCTGCACCCTCTCCGCTGCGGCTGCAACTGCTGCCTTAACTTGATCGATGTGCTCCTGTTTCATCCCTGCTCCCTTCTAGGTATTACGTCATATGACGTAATGCATACTTTAGCGTCCTAGAGTGTGAGGTCAAACATGAGCTTGGACAGGATCTATTCGGAAACTCTTCTGCAATCTCTCCGAAACACAGCCTCGAGCTGGGGACGGGCACTGTCCTGAGGTAAACCTCAGGCCAGTGCCC
>ERZ1032357.512-NODE-512-length-11031-cov-43.822431_pt1 | contig 11031 bp, 8 predicted proteins | sample MGYA00517100_ERZ1032357 | MGnify/ENA primary metagenome ERZ1032357 (study PRJEB33719, sample SAMN04262589) | wastewater metagenome | biome: periurban shantytown; feature: animal feces; material: feces | host: Canis lupus familiaris | place: Peru: Lima | collected...
AGGCGGGGATAAGCTGCGGCATACGCCGCGAGACCGACTACCACAGGTACAACTCCTACAGGGGCGTCGTCGGCGCGCTCCTCGAGGAAGCTGAGGCCGACGCCCTGACCTACCTCGACTTCCCTGCGGAGCACCGCAGGCGCATACGCACCAATAACGTGCAGGAGCGCGTGAACAGGGAGATGAGACGCAGGTCGCGGGTGGTCCAGGTCTTCCCGAGCGCGGAGTCCATGCTGCGCCTGGTGGGCGCCGAGCAGGACGAGGACTGGTCGAGTAGGAGGTATATCTCACCAGAGTCCATGGGAAAGCTCTTGGAGCCGGCAGCACCCGAGCCAGCGGAGAGCGAGGCGTCGCGCAGGAGGGGCTTGATGGTCGTCGAGACCGCGATGGAGCTCGCCGACGGCGGAAGGAGGGCCGCGTGATGTTATGATGCGGGTGGATTCTGGCGGCGGCCCGTCCCCGGAAGACGAGCTACACCAACTTTTTCGACACTACCGTAGACCGCCGCTTTTGAAGCTAAAACCCCAGTTGGCGCAAACCCAAAACCCCCGTCTACTCCGGTCTTCCGAAAATTCGTTACATAATCGCGATATTTGCGACATCCATCGTCTTTTGAGCCGGCGTGAGGGCATCGACACCATTGGCCGGAGTCAAGCGGAGGCTGACGCTGTCGTTGCATGCGGCGGCGTCAATGTGCCTCGCATAGATTCGATGTGCAGCGCGTCGTGGGAAAAAGGCTATGCGCAGGCGGGGCCGCCAGGGCGCCTATAGCTCGGCGCCCAGACGCTCGCCCATGAGGTAGCCCATGACCGAGGCCATCATGAGGCCGCGCGTCCATCCGCTCGAGTCTCCCAAGCAGTGTAGGTTCGCGACGCTCGTGGTGAACTCCTCGTCCATTTGCACGCGATTGCTGTAAAACTTGACCTCAGGCGCGTAAAGCAGGGTCTCGCCAGAGGCAAAGCCGGGAATCGCCTTGTCCACGGCGAGCATGAACGCCACGATCGAGGTCATGGTTCGGTAAGGCAGGGCACTGGTGATGTCGCCCGCCACGGCATCAGGCAGGGTGGGGCGCACGTTTGAGCGGTCGAGCTCTTTTTGCCACGTGCGCTTGCCGTTGAGGATGTCGCCAAAGCGCTGCACCAGGATATGCCCATCGCCGAGCATGTTGCACAGACGCGCGACGTTTTGCGCATAGGCAATGGGCTGGTCGAAGGGCTCTCGGAAATTGTGCGAGCACAGGATGGCGAGATTGGTGTTGTCGGATTTGCGCTCCTTGAAGGAATGGCCGTTCACCACGGCAAGGCCGCCGTCGTAGTTTTCCTGCGCTACAAAACCGCCTGGATTTTGGCAGAACGTGCGGACCTTGTTGCGGAACGGATTGGGGTATCCGATGAGCTTGCCCTCGTAGAGCACCTCGTTGACGTCCTCGATGACCTCATTGCGCAGTTCGACGCGCACGCCGATATCGACGGGGCCGGGCGTGTGGGCGATGCTGTGCTCGGAGCAGATGCGTTCAAGCCAGTCGGCACCTCGCCGACCGGTCGCCACGATGACGCGCCGCGCGTCGATGCGCTCTTGGCCGTCTGCGCCGCGGGCGATCACGCCGCGGCACACGTTGTTTTCAATCACGAGGTCCTGGCATTCGGTGCGAAAACGCATGTCGACGCCCTCGTTGCGCAGGTGCTCCTCGATGGCGAGGTAGAGCTCCTGGGCCTTTTCGGTGCCTAGATGGCGGATGGGGCAGTCGACCATCTTGAGGCCGGCTTGGATGGCACGCCGGCGAATATCGCGGATTTGCGGGTTGTGCCCGGAGCCCTCAACATGCGTATCGGCGCCGAACGCGAGGTACAGCTTGTCGACCGTATCGATGGTGTCCTGCGCCTTTTGCGCGCCGATGAGTTCGGGCAGGTCGCCGCCTACCTCGTAGGAGAGGGAGAGCTTGCCATCGGAAAACGCGCCGGCGCCTGAGAACCCGGTTGTGATGTTGCAGGGCTGGCAGCCAACGCAGGCGCCGGTGCGGTCCTTGGGGCAGTGGCGCCGCTCGATTGGGTTGCCCTTTTCCAGCATGATGATGTTGGCGCTGGGCCGATCTTCAAGGAGCTTGAGCGCCGTGAAGATTCCGGCCGGGCCCGCACCGACAATAACGACATCAGCGTGCATCGTAATTCACCTCGTGGGTTGTGGCGTCCGGGCGAATCTTGCTGTCCCGGAGGAAGCGCCGCAGGTGATGATAGTTACTTTTCTGCGCTAAAGCAACAACAGGGAGCGATGGTCCCTGTGCGGCAAGGCGAGCGGTTGCGGAGCGCCGCTGAGCGGCTTGCGCGTGTCCGGGTGTTCGTGCGAGGGAAACGTGCTTGCCTGTTGGACTGCGTGCGATTGCTCTTGCAAGGGTGGTGCGCCTTCCCGCTGGATTGCGTGCGGCTGCTCTTGCAAGGGCGGCGTGACTTCCCGCTGGATTGCGTGCGGCTACCCGCCTGTATTTCAAACCACTGATAAAGCACATTACCAAGGCGTTTTATGTGCGTACCTGGTGGTTTGAAACGAATCGATTCATTTCAAGCCATCAGGTACGCACACGTGCTCATAACCCCTGTCTGCTGGGCCGCGCACGGCTGGCTGCCCGTGCGAAGGCGCTACCCCTGTCCGTTGAGCTGGGCGCGGGCAACGGCGGCTTGGCCATAGGCGATGCCGCCGTCATTGCAGGGGAGGTCGCGGGGCGTGAGGACGGTGAGCCCCGCGCGCTCGAGCTCGACGGAGATGCTCTCGAGGAGCAAGCGGTTCATGAACACGCCGCCGGAAAGCGCTGCGGTACGCACGCCGGTTGAGTTGGAAATCTCAACGGCAGTGCGCGCGGTGATTTCCACGATTGCGCGATGTGTGTCCCAAGCAAGCTGCTCCGGGTTGGCTCCTTGGACGATGCCGTCGAGTATGTGCAAAAGAAGGGGCTTCATGCTGATGCTCGTGGCGGTGGATGGCAGTGACTTGCCGAGATGTTCGTTGCCCGTGGGGGCGGCGGGGAGTCCTGGCGTGTCGGGGCTTTTGGGCGCGGCGGGATTATCTTGAGCCGTGGGGCCATTTGGAACGCCGGAGCCATTTGGAGCGGAAGGGCTTTTTGGGACGACGAGGCTTTTTTGAGCATCAGGGCTTTTTGCTACGATGACGGACGAGCCTACCGCGCCGTAATGCCTTGTGAATCGGTGCGCGGCGGCTTCGAGCAAGATGGCGGGCTCGCCCTCGTAGGTTGCCGAATGGCATATGCCGAGGATGGCGCTCACAGCGTCGAGCAGGCGTCCCATGCTGCTGGTGAGTGGGCAGTTGATGCCGCGCTCAATCATGCGTAACGCGAGTTCCTTCTCGTCCGGCTGCAGCGTGGCCAAGAGCGGAGCGGCGCCAGGATGGTCGAGCAAATCGTAGTGTTTGAGCAGCGCGAAGGCATTGCGTCGGGGGTCGCGAACGGATGCGGCTCCGCCGGGGAGGGGCCAGGGCTCAAGATGAGCCGCGCGGTCGAACGAGGAGAGCGACGCCAAGAGCACTTCGCCGCCCCATATGGTGCCGTCGAGCTCGAGAGGACGGTTTGCGGCGCCAGCGTCCGGGGCCATGTCCGCGATGTTGAGCTTGGGCACGCGCGCCTTGACACCGTCGGCTGGCGTTTCGCTTGCGGCCGTACGGATGTCACGGCATGCCGAGCCGGTTTGGACGCCATTGTGGCACGCGGCTTCTGTGTTTGAATCGCTGCCCGGGCGCACGATGCCGCTGTTCGGGCTGTCGCTGTTATACACGGCGCCCGCGCCCGTTCCGTCAAACGCAATGCCGATGACCCGGGCATTCGCTTCGATCTCGCCGCGAGCGGCTGCCTCGGCGATGACGGCGGCGATATGGGCATGGTGGTGCTGGACCTGCACGAGGGGCAACCCCGTTGCCCGTGCCTGCTCGCGCGCCCATTGGCTGGACAGATAGCCGGGATGCACGTCGCAGGCGAGTGCGGAAGGGCGCAGGTCGAAGAGCCCTTCCATGCGCGCGCGTGCCGATTGCCAGGCGTCGAAGGTCTCGGCGTTTTCGAGGTCGCCGATGTGCTGCGAAATAAAGCACTGAGCTCCGCCGGTGCCGTCTTCGCGTGTGAGGGCGAGGGTCGCCTTTTGCTCGGGGCCGCAGGCGAGGACGCAAAGCGGGCGGTTGTCGCGCGGTTCGTATCCGGACGGGCCCGTGGGTGCACTTGCGGCAGGGCCTGTTGCCAGGTTTGTTGACGAGGCACCGGGGGTGCCTGCGGGCAGGGTCGTGGGCGAGGCTTCATGAGGGCTTACGGGCAAGATTGCCGCCTTTGCATCGGTGCCCTCCGCCTCGCGCGCGAGCCTAGTGTCCTGCTCGCGCCACGCCGCGCCGTGTCCCCCGCTGTTCGGCAGGGCGAGCGGCCGTGGCGCATACCCGCGTGCGCGACGGACAAATTGCACCTGGCCGTTGACCACGCGTACCACGGAGTCGTCAAAACGGGAGAGGATCGCGCGATCGTTGCCGAGCAGGGCATCGGCGATGCCGCTCTCGACCAAGCGGGCCCATGCGGCGCCATCGTCCATCTCAATGGGTTCCTCGCTCAGGTTTCCGCTCGTCATGACGAGGGCGTCGACGCCGTGCACGCGGCACTCGGCCATGAGGAGGTGCTGGAGCGGCGTGTAGGGGAGCATGATGCCGAGCTCGGGAAGGTCGAACGCGACCGAGCGGGCGAGCTCGGACGAGGACGGCGGGTTTTCGCTGCCCGGCCCCCCGCGTCTTTGCAGCAGCACGATGGGTTTGATGCTCCCGTACAGGAGATCGCGCCCTTTTGGTCCTACGTGGCACAGGGCGCACGCGGCGTCGAGGTCGCGCGCCATGATGGCGAGGGGCTTGTTGCTGCGCCGTTTGCGGGCGCGGAGCTCCCGAACGGCGTGCTCGGAATCGGCCCGGCACGCAAGGTGGAAACCGCCGAGCCCCTTGATCGCCACGATGCCGTCGCTGGCGATGAGCTCGGCGCAACGGGCGATGATGGCGTCGCTGGTTTCACGTGTAGCGCCCACGAGCGTTTCGCGCCCGCCCCGTTCTTGCCAGGTGATGTGCGGTCCGCAGGCAAAGCAGGCATCGGGCTGCGCGTGAAACCGGCGGTCGAGCGGGTCGGCGTACTCGCTTGCACATGCAGGGCACATGGGGAAGGCGCCCATGGAGGTTTGCGCGCGGTCGTAGGGGAGGTCGCGGATGATGGTGAAGCGCGGGCCGCAGTTGGTGCAGTTGATAAAAGGGTAATGGTACCGGCGGTCCGACGGGTCGAAGAGCTCGCGCAGGCAGTCATCGCAGGTGGCGATGTCGGGTGAGATGAGCGTGCTGTGCTCGGTCTCGTCTTGAGACGCGATGATGCGGAATGCGGGCATGCCGCAAGACTCGTGGGCCTCTGAGTGCTTTCTGCTCGTGCTCGCCCCGCCCGATGTCGTCGATGCCTGCACCACTGTGTCGTCGTGTGCATCGAGCCCCTCGGTGCCATCCGGCTCGCAATTGCCGTCGAGCTCCTCCACGGCGATGTGATCGACACGGGATGCCGCCGGCGCGTGATCGCGCAGCGAGCGCACGAACACTTCGAGTGCATCCTCTGTCGCACAGGCCTCTATGTGGACGCCGTCTCCGGCATTGAGCACCCATCCGGAAATGCCGTGCGCCACCGCCTCGCGGTACACGAACGGACGCATGCCCACTCCCTGGACAATGCCGGTGATATGTATGCGCACGTGTTTCATTGGCAGGTGCTTTCATGTTTGTTTGTCATTGCGGATTCGCTTGCGTGGCGATGGGCTTTGGGTTGCCTAGAGTTCCAGGCTGGATGTGGTCGCCGCGCAGGTGAATTCGCCATGGCTGACCCCGCGCAGGCCCAAGAGCCTGTCGGCGAGCTCGTAGACGCGCGCGCCGACTCCCTTGAGGGCGAGAATCTCGAGGCAGTTGTGGTGATCGAGATGTACATGCATGGTAGAGACGATTTCATCCGTGTAGTCATGCTGGACCTCGTCTAAACGACGTGTGAGGTCTCCGGTGTGATGGTCGTAAATCATGGTGAGCGAGCCAATGACCTGCTCTTCTGGAGTGCGCGTGGTCTCGCGGACAAGGGACGCGCGAATCAAGTCGCGAATGGCCTCGGAACGGTTTGTGACGTCGCCACGTCGGGAAATCTGCTCGTCAAAGGCGGCGAGAAGGTCTTCGGGCACGGTGACGGAAAAGCGGGTGAGTTCCCCGGAGCCGCTCGATGGCTGCACGGTGCAGCTTCGGGCATTGCTCTCGGCGCGTGCATGATGGTTGTGGCCGATGTGGGTGTGCTCGTGCGCCATGGCTACACCAGCTTGATAGTGCCAACGGCGTTGTGGTCGGCTTCGATGGCCTCCTGATAGCCCTCAAGCGCGCCCCGCGCCTCATCAAGGGCGCCCATGGCGGCCTCGAGCTTGCCGCCGATGTGCTCCATGTCATAGGTCTCCGTGGCGTGCAGCAGCGTGTGGCTCCATTCGCGGGCAAGCGCGATGGCGTCGTCTACCTGTTTGATGCTCATTTCGAGCTGCCCCATATTCATGCCTACGTCGTGCATGTCGTGCTCCTCGATACGCTCGGGCCGCTGTGCAGCCCCCGTTATGACGGGATGGTCGATATGGGTCAAGTGTACTCTTTTGACTCTCGTGCCGCCTGGGTATGGTGCCGCGAGAGTTAACTTTCGCGGCGCTTTTTCGGGCGCAAGTCGACAAAAGCTCCCCGAGAGTTAACTCTCGGGGAGCTTCGGCAGCGGCGCGGGGCCGTGCGAGAATTCCTTGCAAATTGCAGCCTGGTTATGGTTGGCACGTTGTGCATGGCGACCAATCAACAGCTCCGGTTATTTGGGAGCGTTCCTCTACACGTATTGGTAGGTGTCACCCATGGGGACGAATGTTGCAGGGACTTCCTCTGTTTCGAGCGCTTTGGGAAGCCACGTCGCCATGTATTCCATGCCGGGCTCCTCCAGATTGAAATGTCCGATTTGAATGGCGCATTTGCCGTGGCCGAGCATAGCGGCATCGCGCACGTATTGGCAGGTGGTGAAGTCAATCATCTCCATGCCAAGGAGGGCGTCGATGCGCTCGGAATCCATGGCGTTGGCGGTAGCGGTGTCGCCAGGTCCTCCCATGATGTGCATGGGAATACGGACATGCTCAACGCTTGCGTCCATGTCGCCTACGACGCGCACACCGTTTAAACCGAGCTTCTTTACGATTTGCTTGGCGAGGGACCGTGCGGGCGTAGGAGGGATTACGTAATCCATGCTGTTGAACAGCTTTCCCGTTCGGTAGCCGAGCCATCCTAGTTTCCAAGCGAAGCCGTAAAATATGCCATCGGCCATCGATCCGTCTTCCTCGACGGGAACTCCAGCGTGGATATAGTCATGACAGCGCCAGATGACTCCGCCCCAGTTATCGAGCAGTTCTTTCTTGGCTATAAATGCGCTATTGTCGGCAACAACATCTTGATGGTCCCCGTGATTCCAAAAGAGGGCCTCGTGGGTGATGATGAGGTTTGCCCCGCTCTTTCGCGCCTCATCGATGATGCGCGCGGTTGGCCAAATGCACGTGATGATGCCCGTGCACTCCTGATCGGTGTTGCCGTAGGTGACTTTGTCGCGCGTGGTGACGGGGTCGATCGGGTTGCCCGTGAAAGCGTCGATGCTGCAACAAAAGTTCTTGGTCTTCTGGATTGCCTCGCTGATGAGCATGGTATGGCCTCCCGGATTCGTGAGTTGACGTGATGAAGAGGGCGAGGAGCGCTATGCCCCGTCGCCCTCTTAAATGATAATGGCTGCCCTGTGGGGTTTAACGGGCGACGCTAGTCGCGTTCGCTAACGGGTCCGTTCTCGATCTCGTCCTTGCTGAAGCCGAAGAACCACGTTGCCGCGAAGGAGACCGCAAAGCCCGCAGCAGCTGCAATGCAGGCGAACAGGAGGTTTTCCGTACCGCCGCCCACAAAGGTGAGCATGGAGAGAAGATTGGAGGGAAGTCCTGCGACATATGCCGTGACACCCAGGGCGAGTGCGATCGCTCCGGAGACAAAGCTGCCCGCCATGCTGCAGAGGAAGAGCTTGGGATAACGGAAATCCATACCGTAGATGAACGGCTCGCCGACGCCTCCGATTAACTGTGCCACAAGATAACCGGCGCAAGCGCTCTTCTCGTCGCGAAGTTTGAGACGGAGGAACGTGGCGATTTGGGTAGCGAACACAGGCCACAGGCTGATGTTGATGGCAACAAAGATGAAGGGATCGAAACCGGCCTGCAGGAAAGCGACCTGTGCGATGCCGATAAGCGCCATGTGCATGCCGGTGATGACCATGGGGACCCAGGCTGCCGCGAGAAGGCCGCCGCTGATGATGGAGATAATGCCGCCAGAGGTGCCGAGGAATTCAAACACATCGGCAAGTCCGTTGCCGAGCCAGGAGCCCATGGGGGCGAGGAGGCACAGGGAGACGGGGAGCGTGATGCCGAGCGTCAAGAACGGGGAGAACACGGTCTGCAGCGCATCGGGTAGATGCTTGCGCATGATGCGCTCGATGGCGTAGGCAACGGGGATGGTCAAGAGAATGGGCAGAACGGTCTGCGCATACGCGCCAGGGACGCAGGGCAGAAAACCGTAAACACTGAGGGGTGTGCCCTCTGCGGCGAGGGAAACGAATGTGGGCTCAATGAGCATGCCGCCCAGGAATGCGCCGAGAATGGGCGTGAGGCCTATTTGCCTAGATGCGTTAAACCCAAGGTAGATGGGCATAAAGTAAAATGCGGCATTGTAGATCATGTCCATAAAGCGAACGAGGTCGCTGTCCGCTGCCATGACGCCGAGCATGGTGGGGCCGAGTACGACGCCGATGGTTTTAAAGAGGCCGGCGGCAAGAAGGACGGGGATCATGGGCGTCATGGATCCGGCGAGATAGTTCATGATTCCTTTGCCAATGCTCGCCAAGGAGAGTTCCGCTTGGGTGCCGTCAAGGTTCTCGTCGATTGCGGCCTGCTTGGAGAAGCCCCCAAGAGCGCACAGCTCATCGTAAACCTTGGGAACATTCTGACCGATGATGACTTGGAACTGCCCGCCGGACTCCTGCGCCCCGAGGACGCCGTTGAGCTTTTTAACGGCTGCGGCGTCCGGCACGGTGCGATCTTTGAGGGTGAAGCGCAGACGGGTCATGCAGTGTGTCACAAAACTGACGTTGCTCTTGCCGCCGACTGCCTCGAGGACGTCGGCTGCGATCTGTTTGTTGTTGGCCACAGTGGACTCCTTTCACGTATTGCGATGGCGGGCGAGCATGCGCCCACCATCGCGGGCATCGCGCGAGCGTATGCGGATGCCTTACGAAACGGTCTCTATGCCCTGATCGGCGTGCGCGCCGTGCCGATCCCGGATAGCTATCTTTACGCGCTGGGATTATTACCCGAGGGGGCTACATCGGAGCGCGAGCAGATACGGTTGACGTGAAGAATGAGGTAGAGTTTTTCTTCATCGGTGAGTGATTGACGATATGCGCTTGAGATGAGAGCCGCAATGGCGTCGACGCACGAGGAGACAGCCCGGTTGTCCGCTGCAGCCATTTGGTACATCTCGGAGTTGTCAGAGGATATGGAGTCGCCGGAGGCTACGCGTCGGATAAGGTATTGCAGGTGGGTCGCGAACCGAGCAAAGCCAAATCCCTCTCGGTTGACGGAGACCCCCCATGTTGGATTCAATGAGCGAGATTATCTGTTCAAGCAGGCTGTCCTGCTTTTCTGCCTCATCGCTTGAGGAGGCTCCTGCTGAACTGTAGGCACCGTTTATCAGGCACATGGCAATGCCGGAAATCTCGTTGCTGGGTAGCGCGACGCCGAAGTGCTGCCGAATCAGGCCGAGCGACCATTGCGCGATCTTATATTCCAGCGGATAGTTTTGTTGGAGATCGTACGAAAGCGGAGCCGAAAGATAGATATGCTCGCGCATACGTTGGATGGCAAACTGAATGTGGTCGGCCAGGGCGACCTCGATGTTCGGGCTCAGGTCGTAGCCCAGCATGCCTCTTGCTACGTTGACAATCTGGGCGCTTACCTCAAGGTAGTCGAGAGAAAGGTCGCGCATGAGCTCAACATAGCGTGGCTCGACGTCGTAAAAGGTGTGGTCAACAAGGTTGAGGTCAATGTCTTTGCCCACGGTGCAGTGCGCCAGGCCTTTACCGAGGGCGACGACCTGGTGGCCAGCGGGGTCGATGCACAGCACGGCGTTGTTGTTAATGCGCTTGAGTACGATCACGGGCCCTCCCTCGACATGAAAAAACGGAACAGACATAATGCGCCCTGATGCGCCCAGTCTGCCCCGTCGCAAAAGCGTGGGTAACACCCTGTGTACGCATTGCATAATACTTGCCGAGATTGTAGGGCGTCAAGCGAATAGCTGGAGAAAGGGGAATTTGCCGCTAGCCGATTCGAGCGTACCACTCACGGATTACTGGAGACCCTTGGGGAGGGGTGGCCCTCGTGCCGCCTGGGTATGGTGCCGCGAGAGTTAACTTTCGCGGCACTTTTTCGGGCGCAAGTCGACAAAAGCTCCCCGAGAGTTAACTCTCGACAAAGAGTGAGGCTTCGTGAGTTCGTGTGGGTAGGGGTCACGCCGTCGCCCTCCCCGGCAGGGCCGGCCTCAGGTCCGAGCACCTGAGCATGATGAGAGCGATCAGGTCGTCCGTGTTCCTGAAGCCGTAGCCCTGCCTGATCGCGACCTTTATCTTGCTGTTCACGGCCTCCACGCGGGCGTTGGAGACGCCGAGCGCGATGGAGCGCAGGATCCCGTCGCGCTTGCGCCCGACCTTCCTGGAGAGCTCGACGAACTCCGGCATTCTGCGCATGTGCGGCGCCAGCCGGGCCACCTGGTCCTCGAAGGACGAGGTGAACCTGCTCGACGCCGAGCGCGCCCACGGGACCGCCTCCGCCTTGACGCCGTGCCCGGGCGCTCCACGCGGCGCGGCGCGTGCTCCACGTAGCAGCGGGCGGACCCGAC
>ERZ1032357.523-NODE-523-length-10862-cov-5.721662_pt1 | contig 10862 bp, 7 predicted proteins | sample MGYA00517100_ERZ1032357 | MGnify/ENA primary metagenome ERZ1032357 (study PRJEB33719, sample SAMN04262589) | wastewater metagenome | biome: periurban shantytown; feature: animal feces; material: feces | host: Canis lupus familiaris | place: Peru: Lima | collected...
AACCCCGAGATCTTTCTGCGTGAGCTGATCTCCAACGCTTCGGACGCCTGCGACAAGCTGCGCTTTGAAGCCTTGAACGACAGCAGCCTCTATGGCGACCAGCCCAATCTGGAAGTGCGCGTGTCTTTCGACAAGGACGCCAAGACCATCACCATTGCCGACACCGGCATTGGCATGAGCCAGCAGGAAGCCATCGACAACCTGGGCACGATTGCCAAGAGTGGCACCAAGGCCTTCATGGAAAAGCTCAGCGGCGACCAGAAGAGCGATGCCCAGCTGATTGGTCAGTTCGGCGTGGGTTTCTACTCGGGCTTTATCGTGGCCAACAAGATCACCGTGGAGTCGCGCCGTGCAGGGCTGCCAGCATCTGAAGGTGTGCGCTGGATCAGCGGTGGCACGGGTGACTTTGAAGTCGAGCAGATCGAGCGCGCCGAGCGTGGCACCAGCATTACGCTGCATCTGCGTGACGATGCCGAAGAATTCCTCAACGGCTGGAAGCTCAAGCAAGTCATCAACAAGTACTCCGATCACATCAGCCTGCCCATCCTGATGGAAAAGGAAGAGTGGAAGGACGGCGAGAACGATCAGCCTGGTGGCATGGTCAAGACCGGCGAATGGGAAACCGTCAACAAGGCCAGCGCCCTGTGGACCCGCGCCAAGAAGGACATCACCGAAGAGCAGTACAAGGAGTTCTACAAGGCCATCAGCCACGACTATGACGACCCGCTGACCTGGAGCCACAACCGCGTCGAAGGCAACACCGAGTACACCCAGCTGCTGTACATCCCTGCCAAGGCACCGTTTGACCTGTACCACCGCGACAAGAAAGCGGGCGTGAAGCTGTATGTGAAGCGCGTGTTCATCATGGACGATGCCGATGCGCTGATGCCTGGCTATCTGCGCTTTGTGAAGGGAGTGATTGACTCGGCCGACCTGCCGCTGAACGTCAGCCGCGAGCTGCTGCAGGAAAGCCGTGATGTGAAGCTGATCCGTGATGGCTCGGTCAAGCGTGTGCTTGGCATGCTGGAAGACCTGGCCAAGCACGACAAGCATGAAGCCGCCACCGATGCCGAGGGCGTGACCGATGTGGTCAGCGAAGAAGACAAGGCCAAGGAAGGCAAGTACAGCCAGTTCTACGCCGAGTTTGGCGCGGTGCTCAAGGAAGGCCTGGGCGAAGACTTCGCCAACAAGGAGCGCATCTCCAAGCTGCTGCGCTTTGCATCGACCACGTCGGACACGGTGTCCGTCTCGCTGGCCGACTACAAGGCACGCATGAAGGAAGGCCAGGAGGCGATTTACTACATCACCGCCGAAACCCTGGCTGCCGCCAAGAACAGCCCCCAGCTGGAAGTGTTCAAGAAAAAGGGTATTGAAGTCCTGCTCATGACCGACCGTGTGGACGAGTGGGCACTGAACTACCTTACGCACTTTGACGGCACGCCGCTGCAGTCTGTGGCCAAGGGCGCGGTAGACCTGGGCAAGCTGCAGGACGAAGCCGAGAAGAAAGCCGCCGAAGAAGCAGCCGAAGCCTTCAAGCCCGTGCTGGCCAAGCTCAAAGAAGCGCTCAAGGACAAGGCCGAAGACGTGCGCGTGACCACCCGTCTGGTGGACTCGCCCGCCTGCCTGGTTGTGACCGAAGACGGCATGAGCACCCAGCTGGCCCGCATGCTCAAGCAGGCCGGTCAGACCGTGCCACAGACCAAGCCTGTGCTGGAAGTGAACCCCGAGCACGCCCTGGTCAAGAAGCTGGACGGCAGCGTGCATTTCCACGATCTGGCGCACATCCTGTTTGACCAGGCGCTGCTGGCCGAAGGTGGCATCCCCGAAGATCCTGCCGCTTACGTCAAGCGTGTGAACGCCTTGCTGGTCTGAGCTTGATCGCTGTGTGACCATCGCCCCAGTGCTGCAGGTGCTGGGGCTTTTTTATGCATAAAAAATGGCTTCAGCGCTTATGCAGCAAGCGCAGGCAGCTATCTTTTGTGAAGATGATGGCAGGTGAAAGTGCCCGCAATTTGTGCAGGGAAGGCGAGCGGCGGACAATGGCAGGCATGAAAACACTGTTTCTGACTTTGATGGCTGGCAGCTTGCTGGCGGGGTGCGCAACCTCGGCGGGTGTCGGGGTAGGTGTGCCTGTGGGGCCATTTCGCGTCGGCGTGGGCATGGGAACAGGTGGAGTCTCTGCTGGTGTCAGCACGGGTGTGGGCCCGGTCGGCGTGGGTGTGGGCGTGAACCAGCGGGGACAGGTGACTGGCAATGCGGGTGTAGGTGTCTCCACCTCCGTCGGTGGTGGCGCACACGTGGGAGCAGGTGTGGGCACATCCACCGTGCTGCATGACCCGCATGCAGCCCCTCAGAAGCAAGCGGTGCCGGAATCTGCAGCACCACAGCAGCCGCAGCCTGCCACCTCCCCCCCCGGGCGCTGTGCAGTGGCGTGATGCGCAAGGCAATGTGGTGCCGGAGTGCCGTATCCGCGGCATGTGCTGACGGCGCACGGCACATGATCTTCGTGCCAGCAGGCGCATCGTCTGTTTAGGCGCTGCCATAGCCTTCGAGTGCTGTCACCCCGGCTTCTGCTGCTGCACAGGCCTGGCTGGCCAGAGCTTCGATCTGGGCGGTATCACCCTCTTTCAGGGCCGCAGACAGTGCGCTGGAAAAATGCCCCAGCTGCATCAACCCAAAAGTGGCGGCCGTGCCCGTCAGTTTGTGCGCTTCTGCATGCATGTACTGCCAGTCGTGCTGCTGTGCGAGCTGCGGCAATTGTCTTGCGCGCTGTAGTGTGTCGGTGGTGAACTGGGTCACCAGCTGCTCCAGCTTGGTGGCATCAAACAACTGTGCCAGCGCATCCATGGCGGAGGCATCAAAGACCGGTGGCAGCGTATCGGCCTGCGTGCAGGTGCGCATCTCATCCATAGAGCTGGGCCGTGCAGCCGCTCCCAGCCATTCCTGCAGCACGGTGTGCAGCGCAGATTCCAGCAGGGGCTTGCTCAGATGGGCATTCATGCCTGCTGCCAGCGAACGCTCTACATCCTGCACTGCGGTATGCGCCGTCATGGCAATGACGGGCAAGTGCTCAAATCCTGGCAGCTGCCGCAGTGCGCGGGTGGCGCTGATACCGTCCATGTGTGGCATCTGCATGTCCATCAGCACGCAGCTGAAGTATTGTGGGCCGAAGGACTGCAGCTTCATCAGCGCCTGTGCACCATCTTCCGCCACATCGGTTTGCAGGCCGATGGCATGCAGCATGCCTTCGGCCACAGCTCGGTTGAGGGCGTTGTCATCGACCACCAGCACCCGCAGGCCCTGCCAGTCCATAGGGATGGCATGCGCTGGCGCCTGCGCTGCGGGCGTGCGTTGCACGATGCTGCGTGCAGGCTCCAGCACGGCCGTGAACCAGAAGTTGCTGCCCGCTCCTACGGTGCTTTGCACCCCCACTGTGCCACCCATGAGCTGGGCGAGCGCACGGGAGATGGCCAGACCCAGTCCTGTGCCGCCGTAGCGGCGCGTGATGGAGTTGTCAGCCTGCTGATAGGCCTCGAACAGCAGCGGAATATGGTCGGCAGGAATGCCGGGGCCAGTGTCTCTCACGCTGGCGTGCAGCATGATGCGGTGCAGGCTGCTGCCGGGGTCGAGCCGTATGGTGATGTCGATATGCCCGCTGGCGGTGAACTTGATGGCGTTGTTGACGTAGTTCAGCAGGATTTGCGCAATGCGGTGCGGATCTCCGCGCAGGCTGTCGGGCACTTCGCGCGCGATCTTGTAGTGCAGTGTCAGCCCCTTTTTGCTGGCTTCTTCCTGGCACATGCTCAACACGTCGAGCACCACCGTCTCCAGGCTGAAGTCGGTGCTCTCCAGCTTGAGCTGACCAGCATCGATCTTGGAGAAATCCAGCACTTCATTGACGATGCCACGCAGGTGCTGTCCGGCGCGCAGCACGTTGTACAGCTGTTCGCGCTGCGTCTGCGGCAGCTCTGCCTTCAGCAACAGCTGCGTCAGGCCCAGAATGGCATTCAGCGGTGTACGAATTTCATGGCTGATGGCTGCCTGCATGGCCGTGCGCTCCGCCGCACTTTGTTCGGCCTGGCGCTTGGCCTTGTTCAGGGCCTGGGCCTGAATCACTTCTTTGGTGACGTCCAGCCAGACGCCGTTGAACACAATGCTGCCGTCGGCTTCCACATGCGGATTGGCTCGGGTCTTGATCCAGCGGTTGACGCCGTCGAGCATCTGCATGGATACCTCAAAATTCACGGGCTGCAGGGTCTTGGCGCTGTTCAGAAAGTGCTGCTTGATACGCGCCATCACTTGCTGGTCGTAGTGGCGAAAGTAGTGGGATGCGGCTTCAATGCTGTGATCTGCATCGGCTTCCAGTCCCATGAGGTGTGTCCACTGCGGACTGACGAAGCGCAGCTGCCATGACTCGTCGGCAAACAGATGCACCTGGAAGACGGCGCCGGGCAGTGCACTGGTCAGTGCCTGCAGCTGCTCGATGAGCAGGTTTTTCTGCTGTTGCTGCTGCAGCTGTGCCTGCAGCGCCTGTGCTTGCTGCAGTGCCGTGTTCAGGCCCTGCAGGGTGCGCGCCATGGTGCCGATTTCATCATGGCGCTCCTGGCCATGAATGGGAATGTGGTATTCCTGCCGGCTCATGCGCTGCATGCTGTGCGTGAGCTGCCGCAGAGGCAGTGAAATGTTGTGCCATGCCAGCCATGCGGCGTAAGCGAAGATCAGCAGCACACTGAGCCAGCCAGTCCAGTTGGTCAGGCTCAGTGTGTGCTGTGTCTGCTGAATCAGCGTGCGGGAGGCATGCTCGAAATAGGCATCGGTCTGCTGGCGCAGACTCTCCATTTCATGGCGCAGCTGCCTCAGTGTCGGGGACAGCTCCTGGGCCAGGATGTGCAGCGGGCGGTCAATATTCCATTGCAAATAGGCGTCAAGGGAGTGATGGCCTGCTGCAAAAAAACGCTGCGCCTGTGTGGTGACGGATTCCAGGCTGGGAGTGTGGCCCTGTGTCATGCGCTGGATGTCCTGTGCGTCCTGGTCGAAAGCCTGCTGCAGCTGATGCAGGCGCTCCTTGGCCACAAAGGCCTGCTCCATGTCACCGGTGGTGAGGACTTCATAGATCAGGGTGGACGCATCGCTCAGATACTGGTGCAGCATGCCGACTTCATGCTTGGCGGCGGACTGTGTTTGCAGCAGAGCGCGGTACTGGGCTTCAATGCGCTGAATCTGCCAGGTGGCATAGGTGGAAATCAGTGCAAAGGCAATGCCCATGGCACTGACCAGCAGCACGATTTTGGCAGTCAGGCTCAGCGCGAAGCGCTTGCGGAACGTGGAGCTTTGGTGCTGCATATCCAGTCATGAAGACGGGGAAAAGCCAGGCCCTGCGGGGTAGATGCTGGCATTGGAAGGCTGCAGTCCACAGGTGCTGCACGGCCTGCAGCATTATCTGCTGCACAGCCAAGGCGCGTGACGCAAAGCCACAGTGCCAGCGCAATTGACGGCCGTTAACTGGCAGTGGTGGCCTGTGCCATCTCGGGCGCAGGCAGGAGCTCCATGCGATAGCCCAGCCCATAGATGGCACTGAGCTGGTAGATGCTGCCCTGGCCATGGTATTGGCCCAGCTGGAGTTTGGTGCGCAGCCGCGAGGCATGGGTGTCCAGCGTGCGGGATGGGGAAGGGGGTGTGCTGCCCCAGACCGCTTCGGTCAGGTGGTTGCGCGAGAGCAGGCGACCGCAGTTCTGGAACAGGAATTCCGCCAGCTCGTACTCACGGTGCTTGAGTTCAATAGGCTGTTCCTTGAGATAGACCGTGCGGGTGTGTGGCTCGAGGCGATAAGGGTCAAAGTCCAGACGCATGGTGGATACGTCGGGATAGGCACGGCGCATCAGCGCAGAGACACGTGCCATCAGCTCCTGCACGCGCAAAGGCTTGGTCATGAAGTCATCCGCCCCGGCATTGAAGGCGGCGACGATGTCTTTTTCCTCATTGCACTGGCTGGCAAACAGGATAGGCAGCTTGCTGCCTCCGGCTTCGCGCAGTGCACGAACCACCTCAATGCCACTCAGTCCTGGCAGCAGCCAGTCAACGATCAGAAGGTCAAAGCTTTCGCGGCGCATGACGCGAAGCAGGTCTTCTCCTGTTTCAAACAGGATGGTGGCATGGCCCATCTGATGAATGGTCGCCTCCACCAGCTTGAGGAAAATGGGATCGTCGTCTAGAACAGCAATGCGCATCCCGTCGTTGTAACAAAAAATTTCACATTTCGAACGCTGTGACTGCAAATGAATGCAAAAAATCTGATGTTTTTGCGATAGGTCGTTGCTCCCAAAAAGAAAAAAGTGAATTTCGGGCGGCGTGTCAAAAACAAGACGCTTGTTCTAATTTTCAGGATATGAAGTGTTGGCCCGGTGCAGTGCCGCAAAAGGCAGCTGCTGCTTGACGAGGATGACGGTGCAGGGCGCATCGCGTGCCACGCGCATGGGCACAGTAGCAATCCAGCGCTGCAGCTGCAGGCCGTGGGTGGCGGCACCCATGATGATCAGTCCTACGTTGTTGCCCTCTGCGTAGCGCACCAGGGCCTGCGCCACATCACCGGATTCCAGCACGTGGTAGCTCACCCCGTGTCCCCCGGTTTCCAGGCCCTGCGCCCATTGCTTGAGCCGTGCCAGATGCATGCGGTGCAGGGCAGTTTCGCTGCGGCTGCTGTCCGTGGTGCTGCTGGCAGCAGGGGAAATGACGGTCACCACCGCCAGCCGCGCCCCCGGCCGCGTGGACAGCGAGCGCGCCACGGCCTGGTGCAGGCTGTAGAGTGTGGCATCGGTCACATCCTTGTGCGGCACGGCCACCATGAGGATGGGCACGTCCGCAGCCTGCTGCGAGGGCAAGGGACTGGGGTGGTATTCCATGCCAGCGGCCCTGAGCCAGCGGCGCAGCTTGCCGAAAAAGGAAATGCCTTTGAGCCGCAGGCCGCGCTGGGTGATGGGCACTTGCTGCGGGTGGCTCAGGTCAAAGGCCAGTTCCGCCGCGCTGGGGTAGCGCTGTGCGGCTTCAGGCTCCAGGCAGCGCAGAATGATTTCCTGCAGCCAGTCCGGCACATCGGCGCGCAGCGCTCGCGGTGGTGTGGGAGCCATCCACATGCGCTGGCGCAGACCGGCCTGGGTGGTGGGTGCTCCAAAGGGCAGCTCGCCGGTGGTGAGCTCGTAGAGCATGACGCCGATGGCGAAGATATCGCTGCGGATATCGCCGCGCACGCCCACGATTTGCTCAGGGGCTATCCAGGCAGGGGAACCGACGGCCTTGCGCAGCTCTTCGGCCAGCAGATCCGGGTAGTGGGCGTGGCAGGACAGGCCAAAGTCCAGCAGTACGGCATTGCCACTGTTCTGAATGAGCACATTGCCGGGCTTCAGATCCAGGTGGCAGCAGTTTTGCTGGTGCAGGCTGTGGGCGGCCTGGGCCATGGCCGTGCCCAGCTGGGTAATCGTTTCTATGGGCAGGGGCTGTGGCTGATCTAGCCAGTGCTGCAGTGTTTGGCCCGCCATGTGCTCCATGACGATGTAGGGTACGCGCAGCAGGTCGCCTGCGGCCACAAACTGCGGCACATGGGGGCCGTGCAGCGCAGGCAGGATTTGCAGCTCTACCTCAAAGCTGACGATGTTCTCCGCCCCGTCACCGGCTGTCATGCGCGGGATTTTCATCACCATCGGAAAGCCCGGTGATGCGGCCTTGGGCTGCGCATAGCGCACGCTGTAGATGTGGGCCATGCCGCCTGCGTGGATGCAGTCGTCAATGATGAAGCCGTCAATCTCTGTGCCCGGCGTGAGCTTTTTCATTGCCCCTGCTCCAGACGGTCGGCAAAGGCATTGGGCAGCTCGCTGTGCCGGATGGCCTGCATGGCAGCGCCATGGTCGTAGGGCACGCGGTGAAAGGTCAGGGTGGCGGCCTGGCTGTCATACATGGCGTACATGGCGCGCACATCACCGTCGCGCGGCTGACCGCAGGAGCCCACGATGGCCAGCCATTGCCGGTGTGCGGGCACGGGAATGGGCACGCCAGGCTGCGGCACAAAGCGCATGAGCTTGGCCGTGGGCGTGAGGTAGTACAGCGCCTGCTGGTGCACATGGCCGCTGAAGACGTAGCGGATGTTGATGTCCATATCGCTGGCGGCCGCCATGCTGCGCTCGGCCATCAGGCTGCTGTCCACATAGGGCCAGCGCTCGGGATGGTGGGCGCTGGCATGCACCAGCAGCAGGTGTTCGTGCTGGCTCAGCAGCGGCAGCTGCGCCAGAAAATCCTTGTGCGCCGGACTGAGCTGGGCATGGGTCCAGAGCGCGCCCTGTTCGCCCACGTGCTGGATCTGACTGGGTGGGAGCAGGGCCAGATCGTCGTGGTTGCCGCGCACCGCCCAGGCACCCGCCTGCACGGCCAGCATGATGGTGTCGAGCACAGCGGTGGGCTCGCCGCCATAGCCCACCATGTCGCCCAGAAAGGCCAGCTGGGTGGCACCTTGCGCCTGTGCGTGGGCCATGCAGGCCTGCAGCGCCTGCAGATTGCTGTGGATGTCTGAGAACAGGGCCAGTTTCATGCCGCCATGGTGACGCGTCTAACTGGCGTTAAGCTTGCAGGGCATACTGGGAATTACCCGGTTTGCTCTTTTAAAGATAGCTTTTAGCGCTTGATTAATATTGATTTCAGAGTGATTTTTATCTGAAATCAAGCATTTGCAAGCGCTGCAAGCTATGGTTTTTTATGCAGGTGCAGCGCCTGCTCCGTCATCTGCATGTATGCCAACGATTGCCCATACCGAAGTCTGTGAGGATCGCGATTTTGCCGAGTGGCACCAGGGTCGCCCCTGGTGTGGGGTCTGGGTGGTGCGTGCTGAAGCGCCCCGGGTACAGGCGCTGGTGCAGGTAGCGCGCAGTGCGCTGCGGTCCTGGCTGCTGCCACGCTATGCACGCCAGCCGCATATCACGCTGGCCTACCGTGGGCTGATGCCGCGCGATGCAGCAGATACGCAGGCTGAGTTTGGCCTGCCGCAGCTGCTTGCCGATGTGCAGGCCCTGCAGGCAGCGCAGCTGCCGCCTTTTGCCTGGCAGCTGCAGGGCGTTGGCAGTTTTTCGACCGTCCCGTATCTTGCGCTATCGCACAGCCCTGCGCTGCACATCGCACATGAGGCACTGATGGCGCGCATGCCTTACCCCGGCTGGCACTATGTGCCGCACATCACGCTGGGGCATTACGGCCGGCGCCTGCCACTGGCAGAGGCGCTGCAGGCCCTGCAATCCAGCGTGCCCGGTGGGCCGCTGCATGCTGCGCAGGCCGATGCGCTGTGGCTGGCGCGCTATCGCAGCAGCGATATTGCCGGGCCGCTGTACTTTGAAGGCAGGTTTGACCTGGCTACGCAGCAGTACGTGGCTGAGCCAGAGGCGATGCTGCAGCCGTAGGCCTCAAGCCACCGTCAGCGTTACGGGCACATTGCCGCGCGTGGCATTGGAGTAGGGGCAGACCTCGTGGGCTGCATCCACCAGTTGCTGTGCCTGGGCATGGTCCATGCCTGGCAGGCGGATGGTCATGCGTACGGCAATGCCATAGGCCTGACCGACGGGGCCGAGATCGACCTCGGCATCGACCGACAAATCCTGCGGCAGGCTGATTTTCTGACGTGCAGCCACGGCCTTGAGTGCACCAATGAAGCAGGCGGAGTAGCCTGCAGCAAACAGCTGCTCGGGGTTGGTGCCCGTGCCGCTGCTGCCGGGGGCGGACAGCTGAATGTCCAGCTTGCCATCATCGCTGCGCGCCGCGCCTTCGCGTCCTCCGGTGGTGTGAGTGCGTGCGGTGTAGAGCACTTTGTCCAGTTGCTGGGTCATGGCATTTCCTTGGGTTATGCAAGTTGAAAAAACCAACGGCACACAACCCGTGCCGTTCATGGGATGAGGAGCAATGTAAGACGCCGTGCCAGACCTTGCTGTAGGCAAGGATGACAAAAAAGCGCCAGGCAGCAAGGCTGCGGCTGGCGCTTGGTTGGGCATGCCACTGTGCGGCACGCTGGGTAGGACTTAGTAGGTGTAGACGCCCTGGCCGGTCTTGCGGCCCAGACGGCCAGCGGCCACCATTTCACGCAGCAGGTAGCAGGGGCGGTACTTGCTGTCGCCAAACTCTTCCAGGTAGACCTCCATCACGGCCAGACACACGTCCAGACCAATCATGTCGGCCAGTGCCAGTGGGCCAATGGGGTGGTTGCAGCCCAGCTTCATGCCCTCGTCAATGTCTTCGGGCGTGGCCGTGCCTTCGGCCAGCACGTAGAAGGCCTCGTTGATCATGGGCACCAGAATGCGGTTGACCACAAAGCCGGGCGCGTTCTTGACGGTAATCGGTGTCTTGCCCAGCTTTTCCGCCAGCGCCTTGACCGCGTCATGTGTGGCATCGCTGGTCTGCAGGCCACGGATGATCTCCACCAGCTTCATCATGGGCACGGGGTTGAAGAAGTGCATGCCGATGAACTTGTCCGCACGCTGGGTGACGGCTGCCAGCTTGGTGATGGAGATGGAAGAAGTGTTGGAGGCCATCAGCGCCTCAGGGGCCAGCAGGCTGTCGAGCTGCTGCAGGATCTTGACCTTGAGGTCGTAGTTTTCCGTGGCGGCCTCAATGACCAGCTGTGCGGCCTTGAGGTCGTCGTAGCTGGTGGAGGTCTTGATCAGCGACAGCGCCTTGTCCTTGTCGGCCGCCGTGATTTTTTCCTTCTTGATCAGGCGGTCAAGGCTGCCAGCAATGGTGGCCAGCCCTTTCTGGACGGCGGCTTCGGAAATGTCCACCATCACCACGGGAATGCCTGCGACTGCACATGCCTGTGCAATGCCATTGCCCATGGTGCC
>ERZ1032357.528-NODE-528-length-10738-cov-9.941215_pt1 | contig 10738 bp, 11 predicted proteins | sample MGYA00517100_ERZ1032357 | MGnify/ENA primary metagenome ERZ1032357 (study PRJEB33719, sample SAMN04262589) | wastewater metagenome | biome: periurban shantytown; feature: animal feces; material: feces | host: Canis lupus familiaris | place: Peru: Lima | collected...
AACTGCGGGAGCGAGCCATCAGCTCAATGTGTTCGGCTGAGATCGGAAATCAACCCGCCGCAGCATATCGACCAGAACCGACACGTTCGTCGTGTCCGTATAGTAGCTACGGTTGACCTCTGGGCTGTGCCCGAAGTACGCCGAGCGAACCACCTCGGGAACGCCCTTCTGCATCCACTCAGTGTTGAGCGTAGCACGCCACACATGCGTTGACACCTTGTGCAAGAGCGGAATGTCTAGCTCATCCGCCAGCTCGCAATACAGCTTCTTGATGGCATGCTCGGCGTTGTTCAGATCCCATGCGCTGTTGGGTGCGGCGGGAGCTGGGAACAACAGCGCATCCGAGCCGCCGCCCATCTCCCCCATGCGACGGCGCACCCGCTCGGCAACTCTCGTATCCGTGATGGGAATGGTGCGCCCGCGATGCGTTTTGGAAATCTCCGCCGTCACGGTCGCGGTAAGTAAACCCCCTTCATCTCCCATGTCGGCGAGAGTAAGCAGACGCGCTTCATTGATGCGGAGGCCGGTCACCGCTTGCAGCAACGTGATCTCGACCACGGCACGACGTAGGTTGCGCCTGTCCTCTATCGTGTAGCGACCGCGCCTCGGCGGCTCCACCTTGTCGGGATCGACGGCGAGCAGGTAGCTGATGACGCGTTCTCGCTCATCGGGAGTGAGAGCCTGCCCACCTGTCGCCTTGTTCGTGCCGCGATGCTCTGGCAGACGTGGCTTGAAGCTCTTGAGCGGATTGTACGCTATCACCTCGTCACGCACTAACGGCTCTAGAACGTATTTGCTCATGGTTTTGGCGCATTGGCGTGCTGTCGCGGTTCCGCTGCTCAACGCTATGCCCACCAACGCCTCTTCAAGGGCGCGAGGGCGGATGGCATCCGCGATGCGGAACCCTTTGAGCGCATTGGCGGCGAGCGTGAGAACGCGCAGATAACTCTTTCTCGTTCTCGGGCGCAGTACGGAATCGTCGGCAGATTCAACGCTTGGGATGACCTCCCGCAAGATGTAATCGCTCATCGCAGAGGAGCTTTTCCATACACCGCTCTGACCGCCCGAGGCGATAAGCTCGTCCGCCTTTGCATGCGCCCTGCGCCGCAGCTCTCCCTTGCTGCACTTTCCCCGCGTGGTGCGGCGCACGAGCCGCCCGTTGGGAAGGCGGACGAACCACTGCATGGAGAGGCTTCCGTTTTCATCTTTGGCGATACGCGCTCGGTCGATGCTGTTCTCTCCGAGTTCGAGGGCAACGCGCGGCATGATACAACCTCCCTTCCTACGCTTTGCGCGTTACCTACCGACGAGCGATCCCGCTCGTCTTTGCTTTCGACTCTCCGTCGATCAAACGGGATTCAAGCCATGATTCGATGTCGCCCGCGCGGTACAAGATGGGCGAGCGGTTCTTCCCGATGCGCACATATGCGGGGCCGCGCCCCTGCACCCGCCAGTTGGCGAGCGTGCGGGGGCTGATGCCCAGCATCTGCGCCGCCTCGGCGGAGCTGACCACCGCACGCTCTTCGACAGCTTTGCTGTTGTTGGAATTCACGAAACGACCTCCCAGCATAAGGCGCACCATCAACGCGGTGCACGGCTTAGCTGGAAGACGCGCCCATCGGATGCGATACGCGCACCCGCGCCCACCAGCGTGCGGAACCTTGTAGTCCCGCGAGCCGACCTGTAACGGCCAGTTGACCCTGCCTAGCCCGCACAGAGTTTCGATGCGGCGGACACGGCGTGAGGAGGCTCTGTTTCCTCGGGCGATCTCTTAAGGTGCCATGGGCGGCACCACAGGCATCATGGAGCAAAACGCATCGAGCGTTGTTGCCCATAGTCTTACGCGACCAACGGCCGCCCCCGACGCAGCGCATCAGGGGGCGGCCAGATGGTTGACTACCGAACTACGAAGCTGCGTTCAGGAAACGCACTGGGAATGCGACGAAGCTCAACGACCTTAGCCATGCAATCATCCTCCAGCATGTGCTCCCAAATCGGGTCGGGCATGCCAAGCACATGGTCGCGATCGAAATCGGAGGAATTGATAATCTCCAAATGCCTCCGAATACCCGAAGGCACATTGCGATCGAGGATAAAAGCACCGCAACCAACGGAATGGTCGAAAACCCTCCGAACCTCAAGAACCTCCCCCTGATACTGGTAGAGAAACCTGCGCTTAACTCCGTTAGCATCAGCGGTCTCATAGAGTGTGTAGCGCTGATTTGGCGATTTTGAAGCCATTTCATATCACGTCCTTTCCTAATCAGTAACTTTGGCGAATGAAGCCGCCCCTTTCTTCGGTACCGACTGGCGGCGTTTCTACCGTCAAGCAAGCGCTTGATGTCAGGGTATCCGCGTCTCACCACTATGACAAATTCATAAAATCGCAGGTCAAAAGCTCGTTTGATTGAGATCTGTTCATAAATGAGAAGAAGTTTGAACGCATTATTTCGCGCAGTTCACAAAGCCTCCACGCGGCGTTCGCGCATCTCGCTTCGCTCGATGCCAGCTCGTTTTATCTCCAACGATGCTGGCGCAAGGGCATGGGGGCCGTCGGCTATGCCGACCGCAGCGCAAGCTGCGTCAGCCCCCCTTATGCCCTTTTGCCTTTATTACCCCCGGAGCGTACAGCGGAGGGGTTAAGGCAGTTTCTCCTGATATATGCTGCAAAGCGGCGGCGAATCGTCACGCTGAAACCAGTGACCGGTTTTCGCATTTTGCGCAAATTGCGAAAACGCCCCCGAATCCCTTCGTCTGCGGGAGGATTGTATGCCCCGAGTTTCGCGTGGAAACGGCTTCCCGTGACACCGTTGCGAAAAACGCCACATCCTGCGGTTCGAGCGAAAAAGAAGGGTGCAGCGATTTCTCGCTGCACCCATGAGGCGCGTATGGCTAGTGAATATCGGGCGCGGACACGCAATCCCATGCAGTGCCGAAATGCGTGATCGCCCAAATGTACAGATCAAGCTCCTTGTCGTGGAACACCGCCTCATCGGTGTGCTCCATGAGGAACGACGGGTCTTGCACGACGTACCACTGAAACACTTCATCCCAAGGCAGAAGCTCACCGCTAACCAGCTCCAAAGGTCGGTTGGCAACCTCGTTGGCAAGAACCACGCCGCCGCAGGTCTTCGCTAGGTCGGCGTAGGTCTCGATGCCGGACTCAGCCACGGTCGCCCCCTTCCAGCTCTTCGAGGACGTGAACGACGCACTCGCGCATGACGCGCAGGACATCGCCGTCGATGCTCTCTGCCAGCAGGTCGGAGTCCAGCACCACCTCGCCCATCGCGTTCACGAACCGCCAATCCATCGCGTTGTCGATACGCCTCAAGACCAAGCGCAGCGACTCCGCGTCGGGTTCTGATGCCCACTCATCGTCGCGCAGCATCTTCTCGTACATCTTCGCCTTGGCGTTGCAGATTCGCGCCGTCCGCTTGAGCACCTGAACCCGCCACCTCGTCTCTTCCTTCTCTCCGTGCCGCTCCGTCTCTTCCTTGTCCATTCGCAGCACCTCCCTTCGTACCGCCTCTCCGATGCCGAAGGCATGCTTTACCGGCATGAATAAAAGCCGCACCCGTTACCGGATGCGGCTCGTGCCAATGCGCTGCTGGGCGGGCCTACTTTCTTGCTCCGCAGTCGCAGTATTGATAATCAACGTAGGCCTCGGTCTCGTACCAGCCTTGGTCTTCCTGATGCGAGCCAACCTGAACCTGCTCGGCCTTGGAGACATTCTGGTAGTTTCCGTAGTACACGCCGTTGTACAGCCCGTTCTCGTCGGCGTTTCTTAGGGCGTTCGAGATGATGGCTTTAAGATCGTCTTGCGTGAAGCCGTTTTCGAACCAGTAGGTCGGGCCGTTGGCGATGTATTCGCCGGGAGTGCCGGTGGGAACATAGAAACGCGCCCCGTAGATCGTCTGCGTCTCGTAGTCGGGCACCGTCACCCAGTTCTCCACCCACACCTGTCGCGTGGCGGTGTGGTCTTTCCAGCTGTGCGTGTGGGCGGAAGCCTGGCCGCCGCCCGAGTCTCCGCTGCTTGAAGAATCGCTGCTGGCGCTCCCGCCGCCCGAGGCGGTGCCGCCCGCGCCGTTGCCCGAATCGCCGGTCGGAGCGGGAGCAGTGACTACGGGTTCGCCATCAACGTCAACCTCGTCTTCCGCTTTGGCGGCCTCGTCTTTGGTTTCGTCGGTGGCGTTCGGGTTGGTGGCGGCGTTCTGCTCGAGCCTTTCGAGCACGGAACGCCCCGCGTCGCCCTTCAGCGTCCCATCGCCGCCGTCGATGGCAATTTTCGTCTGCGCGACGATGTCCTGAACCATCTCGTCCGTCACGTCTTCGGCAGGAATGCGCGTCATGACAAAGTCGATGGAAAGCTCTCTGTCGGCCTCCACCGAAACACGCTGCTCTGCGCTCGTTTCGTACAGCTCGTAGGCGGAGCCGTCGCGGTTGAGGGGGCTGATGAGCGAAACGGTGTACTCGCCCTCGGCCAGCTCGACGGTCGAGGTGCCCTTATTGCTCTCCGCATCGGGGCTGATCGCGTGGTAGAAGTCAACTCCGCTGCCCTCGATATGGGTGATTGCGGGTGTTGAATCTTTATCCCACCCATCATCCGCCGTGACGTTGATGGTGAGCCGCGCCGCGCCCTGTTCTTCTTCCGTCGCGGCGGGCGAGAACGCGCCGCATGCAGCCGCCACCGCGAGGCAGATCACGGCGGCCGCGACCACGGCCAGTGCGATGGCCTGTGGCTTATGGTTCCTTATCCATTCCGCAACGCCGCTCATTTAGTCCACCTCGATGCCCTCGGTGTCGGGGGTGTCCCACATGAAGCCCGCGTGCCCCTCGCTCACGACGGTAGCGAGGCCAGAATATCCGCCGAAGGTGATGTCGTAGACCGTCTGCGTAGTCGAGTAGTTGGGCGAGTACAGCCCGATGGAATCCTCGGAGTCCATGAGGATTTCCCCTGCACCCTCTATCTCGTAGGGGGCTTCGCCGAGATTCATCACCCCAAGATCATCGTCAAGCTCGAACTCATCTCTTGGGACGTAGAAGTTCAGGAACGTGTACGTAAAATCAAGGCTTTCCGACGCAGCGCTGTTGCCCGAGCCGTCCGTGGTCACCGTAAGCGTGTAGGGCTTCGACTGCGGCTCCGAATACTCCGCCGCCTCGTTCGCCTCTTGCCCCTCTTCGGCGGTGGTAATCATCCCTTGGAGGTTGGAAAGCGCCGTGTCGTAAGCAGAGGCAATGAAGGACAGCTCGTCGGCCCCGTAATTGTCGGGAGAGTCCCCTTGGAGAACTGTGTCGTAGGTTCCCGCGCTTCGCTCGCCGTCCAGCGTGGAGTAGGCGTCCTGCCACTTCTGGATTATCTCCGAAGTGCTGTCGGTGGCGGACTGCTTCGCGGCATCGAAAACGGTCTCGTCCTGCTGCTTGGCGAACTCAATTATTTCTTCGCTGGAAAGCCCATTCAGGTCGGCGAAGGTTGCGCCGTCGCACTGGTAAACCGCCACGTTGCCGCTGCCGTCGAACGCGAAGATGCGCTCGATGGCAACATCCTTGCCAATCTGCTCGTCACCGTCGTACTGCATCCAAACGCCCATCTGCGAGAATGCCTGCGACGCAGGCACGGGTTCGTCCGCATTTTTGATGCTCTCGCGGGAGCTGCTGCATCCAACAAGCCCGAAACCCGCCACGGCGGCAGTCCCGATGCCGAAGAGCTTCAGCGCCTCTCGTCTTGTGTACTGTTTCATTGTCTCTTCTCCTCCTGTTTGAGCTCCCGATATCCATTGCGGCTGATTTGCTTCCGACCATTGGCAGATGCATCGAGGTCTGTGCTGGTCGGCACCACGGGCTGCAACGCCATCGTTGCAACCCGTGGAATCAGCCAGCTATAGCCCGTTGCGCCTTCCCATCCGCTGGGTTATCCAGTCGAGGTTGTCGCTCGTGCTTGCGGTGTTGGCGTTGATCTGCTGGGTCTGGTTGAGAATCTGCCCCTGCATCATGAGGTTGCCGATCTGGAGCATGTTGCCGATGCGCTGCTGGTTGAGCATCTGCTGCTGCCCAGCCTCCATGCGGCGCTGGTGCATCTCGGTCTCGTAGAGGTTGACCATCTCCTGAACGGTGGTCGCACGGTGGTTGCGCACAGCGGAGAGGAAGAAATCCACGGCGGCGATGTTGTCGTAGTCCATCGGGTACCATGGCGCGACCTCCGCAGCCCAGCGCTGCTGCACGGCGAAGATTTCCTGCTTGGTCTGCTCGATGCTTTGCGCCAAGGCTTGGTTGTTCGCCTCAACCTGCGCATTGCTCTGGTCGATGGCGGCGTTTCGCTGGGCGCGGCTCTTGTCCGCCGTCTTGGCGATGACCTTGTACAGAATCGCACCGATGATGGCGGAGATGATGAGGTTCACGACGTTCCAAATCATCACCTGAAGCTCCATCCCTCCTGCCACGAAAAACGGGATGGTGACGGGGTACGTGATGGCTTTGAGCGGCGTGCTCGTGATGAGCGTGAACGCGATAAGGAAGCCCAGAATCGCGTACAGCAGAGGGTGCCGCTTCGTCTTCTTCTCCCTCTTCGCCGCGAATTGCGTGGTTAGCTGGTTGATTCGGTTTTGCAGTCCCACCACGCGGCGCATCAGGTCGTGTGCGGTCGTGACCCCCGCCAGCAAGTCCCCCGTTTGCTCTCCCATGTCGATCTCCTTTGCTTCTCGGCTTTGCGGCCATGGAGCCGCTTGTAAGCGCACTCGCCGCAGCAATGCTGCGGTCATGTTCAAACTTGAATTATATAGGCAGATTTCAGCCTATCCAGGTTATTATAACCGAGAAGAAACGCCCATACGATTCATGATGACTTGATTCGGATGGGCGGTGATTGCATGAGATACTTCGAAATAGGGCAGCGCATACGGAGGTACCGCAAGGCGTGCGGGCTGTCACAGGAGGCGCTGGCAGGAAGGGTCGGCATTTCCGTCACGCATATGAGCCACATAGAGACTGGGAACACAAAGTTGAGCCTGCCCGTGCTGGTGAAGATCGCCGATGAGCTTTCCGTTGGCACGGACGCGCTGCTTTCGGACGCGCTGAAACCTGACAAGGCGAAACTATCCGCCGACGTGCAAGAGATACTGGATTCGTTTGAAGTCGATGAGTTGCCCGTAGCGGTAGAGGTGCTTAGGGCGTTGCGCGACGCGCTGGCAAAGCGACGTGGCTAGAAGCATACTTCAGTACCCATAATAATGTGAAATCGATTTGGTTTTATGCCATATTACGCCCCACCGTCAGCAACGAAAACGTAGTCCGTTTCCCCGGTTTTCCCAATCGCTATCGTGTTCGAGCGAGGACGACGGATTGCGCTCTGCCGTCCTCGCTTGCGCGCAAAATGACCTCGAATAATTAATGCTGCCCTGGTTAAGCGTTGCCGTTATTCCCATTCAATCTCTTGATTGCCCTCATTGTAAATCTCAATCTGGTTTTCAACCGAAACCTCTTCAACAATCCAAGCACGGAGGGAACAGCGCTGGATAAACTCCTCGATACGATTCACACCGTCTAATGCGTGAAGTGTTACAACGACCGCAAAGCGAATTCCTTTCCCATAGCGAGTGTCAAGACGCTCTTTGGTTTTGATGCTCAGGCCCCACAGACCACTCTCATAGCACTTTACCGCACGACTGCCAGGTGTTATCGCCTCCGAAACGCATTTGACATTATCCCACTTCCGATAGTGGTCGCGTGCCTCCCTCTCGTTGATAAAAGAGCCAGGCATATCTTGGCGATTTCGGTTGATGGATTTGATGCGCTCATCATTGATGCGTCCAAATGAAATTGAAAGTTCCGTTGACGTATAGTCGACGCCCTGATTGCGTTCGCAATGCGGAAAATAACAAAGTGTCGCTCTCGCCTTATACGGATGTGTGCCCTTATCTATGGGAACCGGGATGTTGTGGGTGTATGTCTCATACGCCATAGATGTCCCCGTGATGATGAACTTGATCTCATCTTCGCCTGTCTCCAAAATATCCTCAATGCGCTTCGGCACGACCCCGTAGCCCATCACTGTCGAATCGGATGCAGAGCCCCATCCGCATGCAGCATCAATCACAAGAGCCTTAGCCGCTTCACGGCTGAAACCAGCAACATGGATAAGGTACGCCAACTTCCTCGCCATCCAGGGAGCGGCAAACGAAGTGCCCTTCGTCAGATGAAAGGCCCTTCGTTCCCAACACGTTTGCAACGGCTGATCAGAGTCTCCACCGTAATAGCTAACGTCGGGCTTTCCAAAAAAAGAGAGAACCGGACCACTACGCGCGTAGGAACAAGGGGATCCATCGAATCGAACCGCATTGACCACAAGCGAGTTGATGGAGTCGGCAGGAGCCCCCATCCTCTTTTCCCCAGAGCATCTTGGATCGTTTGTGCCCGCGATCACAAACAGAACGTCATGTTCCGATTGAATCCTGTCTAGAGCCGACGCCTCGGGCGATACAAAGTTCTCAGGCACCTCCAATACGGATCCTAGCGAGAGATTCCAAACCTTCACTTCAGGATGACGAATTACAGCCTGCTCAATGTCCCGAATGATGGAGAACGAACTAAACCGTCCGCTCGTTGCCACACCCACATGGCGGACGCGAAAACGTCCACATCCATCATCTAGCATCGGATTAAGAGACGGCCCGTCTACAATAATCGACGACACACAGGTCCCATGCTGGTAGTCTTGTGGGCGCAATACCTCGGAGGGGAGAGTCGTCTCCGCACTTACCCAATCCGAAAAATACACATCCTCATTGAAAGGAGTATCGATAACGCCAATCCAAGGCTCGTTGGAGGGGATGGGCATCTCCATTCTTTCAAAACCCCGCTCATCCCCTGACTCCACCGGAATTTCATTCATATCCTTGAGCGCCATCGCGATGAGCTGAGGAGCCCGACTGTAGAGCGTCCTGTACTGCTCTGGCGTGAGCAAAAACGTTGAATCATCGTATGTAGCGAGGTTCAACTCCGAAATGCCGATCGAGCGCAAGAATTCCCTGTTGTTTGGCAGCGCGCCCTTGAACAGGGTAACGAGAGACATTTCCTCAACAGCATCCGGAGCATCGTTGAGCATGAATCGTTCAACATTGCAGACGTCCAGCGAGAGTTTGACAAACGCAGTCCGGGCCAAGGGAAGTCCCTCGAAGCTCGGCTTTTTTTCGCTAATCTCTTTTAATCGATCGTTAGTGAGCTCACCTCCACATATCCCATCAAGGCAATTTGCGAGCGAGGCCAGCTCGCTAATCGACTTGCGAATTGCATTAAGGCTTATGCAGTGCGTAATGACGTGTTGGGTCTTACCCTCGGGACTGCGGTAAAAACGCGCACCCACAATGGATTCGTTTGACGAGGCCATCCCCGGCTCGCTCAACAAACGGAGAATCCTTCCGCTCTTGGGGACAACGCGCTGGTAGCGCACCGCCACAAGTGGCTTATGCTGTGCATGCGATTGTTCCCAGTAAGCCGCAACATCGGCGAGCGTATCATGTAAAAACATGACGCGATCAGAGGTGATTCGCGCGCTTACGGGCAGCGAAGGTATTACCGTCGTATTGTCATTTCCCTTATGCTTAAGTTCTCCATGGAGCCGGAGTGTGCTATTGCCCATACCCTATCCATTCAACGCACGCGAAACCGAACTTTTCGAAACGCCTGTGAGCTTCTCTATCTCACGTACCGTGAACCCCTGACTCTTCAACACCTCGGGGGTTATGGAAGCCTCCTCCACCAATTGGAGGTAAAGACGACGCAGGTAATCGTATTTGCTCCCCGGTTCTGAAAAAGCAACGCTCGTCTTGATGATATTCAGAAGATCCGCCGGATACGGTAGTGTTTTTGGCAGCGAAAGAATCTTCTTGAAGGTACGCATGTCTCTCGCTGAACCGCCGCATTTCGAAAGCATCACATCAAGGATGAACCCGGCAACCTCTTCGAGGTCCGAACGCGCGTAGCGACCAAAGTCTATACACGCATCGAAGCGACGCAACAGGGCTTTATCAAACGAGTTGTACAGGTTGGTCGTCGCGAAAACCGCGATAGATTCATCAAGTCGATCAAGCTCTCGAAGCAGTATCGATGTCGCACGCCCCATCTCACGCACATCATTATTACTTGCACGGTCAAGCGCTAGGGCATCGATTTCATCAAATAGTACGAGGACCCGCTCCGGTCGCGCGAACCTGGAAATTTCTTTGAACAAGGACGTGATGTTCTTGCTCGTCTGGCCAAGCTTGCTATCGATGACAACATCGAAATCCACCATAAACAAATCGCGATTGAGAATGCGGGCAACCTGTTTTACTGCCTCCGTCTTCCCCGTGCCAGGCGGTCCATAAAAGAGGAACTTACTGACACCAACAGACGAACGAAGGGCGTTGATGATTCCGCTAACGTCATCAGCAATCGGGTCCGGAAGAGGCAGCGCCGACGTGGCGCTCGGCACTGCGGTCAGAAAACCCGACTGACCATCGAACTGAGGAGTCAGCGTATTTGCATTTGATAGCAACGCCATAATGTACTCGGCGAGGCGTTGGTCGCCCGATTCTGCAAAGTCACGTGCGATGAGTATGGACTCATCGCGGAAGCCTTTTTCATTGCCTTCGGTATGACATCTGATGAGTTCAACAACGTCTCGTTTTTTCATACCGACCTCCCATCCTGTCATCACTAAAAGTATACCATGGGACAAGTACTTGTAATTTGGGACAATGTGTAT
>ERZ1032357.535-NODE-535-length-10673-cov-29.698154_pt1 | contig 10673 bp, 3 predicted proteins | sample MGYA00517100_ERZ1032357 | MGnify/ENA primary metagenome ERZ1032357 (study PRJEB33719, sample SAMN04262589) | wastewater metagenome | biome: periurban shantytown; feature: animal feces; material: feces | host: Canis lupus familiaris | place: Peru: Lima | collected...
TGCGACCGGGATTCCCGCTTGGTGTGAATGGGGATTTTTATATTGGCAGTATCACAAGGCCCTCGCGGTCGCCGAGGAGCTCGAGCGGATGCGGCTCGGGGAGGCCGCCAGGGTCGTCCGCGAGGGCTTCCGCGAGACCCTGGCGTGCACGGCCTTCCCCCGCGAGCACTGGCGCCGCATCCGCACCAACAACGCAATCGAGCGCCTGAACCGCGAGGTCCGCAGGCGGACCCGCGTGGTGGGCACCTTCCCCGACGGCAGGTCGGCCCTCATGCTCGCCACCGCGAGGCTCAAGTACGTCGCGGAGAGCGAGTGGGGGTCGAGGCGCTACCTGGACGTGACGCTGTTGGAGGAATAGCCGTACCGGAGGCGGGCCTATGGGCTGTCGGAAAGTGCGCAAGAATCTTGACGGTACCCAGCAACCTCCCCTCTTCCAAGATTTTCAATTTGAAGCCTTTCGTCCAACCAGGCCAAATCATTATTGTCAAAACCCGGATTATCAAATAATACGAACAACTCGAAACCAAGATGCTTAGACGCATCCTTGGGTTGAACAACGTCAACTGACAACAGGGGCCTATACTCGATCTTCAAATCATTCTTTCGAGTTTTTGAAGCGCTTTTTATCGTGATATACACGCCCGCCAACGAAAGAAGACCTCCGAGCAGACCGCCATAATACGAAATTAAAGAGCTGCGAATGTCACCTGAATCCAGCCAATCAAATTCCAGCGTCAGCAAAATGTATGGAACGCCAATTATTGCAAATAAAAGCGCGGTGACAAATACAGTGACAGCTGCATGATTTTGAACCCATTTGACATTTTTCTTGATCCTGTTAGCCATTTGAATGTATGGACATTTTTCACAATCCACCAGTAACTCCAATCGCAAGCAGCTGCAAAAGGCAACTCTGCATGCACGTATCAATGTCCGCAAAAAGCCAGCTTGAATGCTGCCACTTCATCTGGAAATCGCCAATACGAAGAGTCAACCAGTGCTCGCATAGTCAACTAAGGCAATTCGAAACCAGAGGAACAAACCCCCAGCCGCGAAAAGCAGCTCAGAGGCTATCCGACGAGCTGAATCATGTGTAATAGCCAATCCATTGGAGTGGCGTTTCCTCGGCGGCAAAAGGAAACAACGAGGATCGAAATAATCATCAAACTACATGCCGCTCTGAATGACTTTCGCCATCCGACCCGCTCATACTCGCAAACAACGATCTCCTCGCCAATTGTCCAAAACACCTCGGCAAGAAGTAACATAAATAAAGGAATGGCAGCCAATCCCCTTGTTGCTGTGGACAGAATATCGAGGTCATCTGCGCCTTGAGACAACGCACCGGCATCAATTAATAACTGCGCTGACGTTTGATCGTACGCAAATACCACCAAAATCACAAGCGGAATAAACAATATGACAGTCCTAGTGAGACCCTCCCGATTTGGCTTAACCAAACTGCATACCCCCCCTCTAATTAACAAATGACGAATAGCAGCTCGCCTCCATCCATGCGGAACCTCCTCTTATGCCTGCGTGCTAAGGGCCGCCACGCGCTTGCCGGAACACGCTATCCCCCACCGGACGCGCGAACTCGCCTGATCGGGCAACGGCCCCTCGTCGTATCTGCGATCGCTAATTTGCTGCAATGCCTCCGCAGACAAGCGCTCCAACGCACCTGAATCGGCATCTCGCCCGTACTTGAGCTCAACGGTGATCAGGGGGCGCTCACCCTGCGCGAACGGTGACTCGACAGGCTCCACCCGTATATCAGGCCGCCCCAACCCGTACTCCCGGTTAGAGATGGGGTCCGCATATCCCCTCATGTTGAACAGAAGCCCGAGCAGCAACATGTGCCAGCTGTTTTCACTCGTCAGATCAAACGCACTAGCCGCGCTTTCGGCGATGCGCGCAAGTTCGACACCCACCACCGAGGAATCGCCATCCATGAATGCCTCATGTAAAAGCATCAAGCGAGCGCGACCTCCCGCAACGCCCAAGAACCGCTCGACAATCTCGACACGGTACAGGCGGGCAACCTCAAAATTCGGAATTCGCAAGGGACGAAGCGACAGCGTATCGTTTGGTAGAGCGGTCTCATCGGTCGTCAGATAACCGGCGAGGTACAGCATGCTCCACAGAGCATCGCCCTTGAGTCCCATCTCGGGAAACACGATGCCCAGATCGAGCGGTGCCCACACAACGCCGCCCGGCTCGAGCAGCTTGTAGATCTCCTCAGTCGTCGATTCATCGGCGCCGCGTATCAAATCACCGACAACCACGTTGTCCGAGGTGTTTCCCCAGTACACATCGGCGGAACAGCCGTAATTGATGTAGTTGAGCAGGCTCCACGGATTGTAAACCTCGGCGTTGCCAAACCGATAGCCGTCGTACCAGCGGCGAGCCTCGCTGGCATAACCCTCATCGGGATAGCCCATATACGCAATCAGCGAGGCGACCTCATCGGGCGTGAATCCGAAGCGCTCATCCGAATCCGTCGAGAGGGCCGTAGACACCACGAGGTTGTTCAGATCGGAGAAGATCGACTCCTTCGTGACCCGCTGCACCCCCGTGAGGCAGGCGAACGCGAGGACCTCTCCCCCGTCCTTGAGGGGGCCGGTGAGCAGTCGCTTGAGGAAGGTGACCACCTCGCGGTAGTAACCGCCATCGGGAGCGGAATAGCCCGCCATGACGGGCGCGTCGTACTCGTCGATCAGCAGGACGACGGGCCGGTGGTGATAGGCGCGCAGAAGGCGAGCGAGAAACAGCACGGAACCCGCATAGTCCGATTCCGAAGCAGACCCGGAAAGGATGTCGCGCGCGGCGTCCTTCTCGTGAGAACCTATATTTTCGGAATCGAGTAGGTACGAATGACGCGCAAACTCGGCAGTGAGCATGTCCTTGAGCGCGCCGTACGTCTGCCCCCAGGCGTCGCCCTTGGCCGTGCGCATGCTCAGGTAGATAACCGGGTACGCAGCGAAATGCTCGCGATACGAGCCGTCGCCGAGCTCCCAGACCTCCGTCCCCTCGAACAGGGACGGGTCCGCCGCGCCCGCGGGCGGCGCCTCGAAGAACGCCTTCATCATGGTCATGTTGAGCGTCTTGCCGAAGCGCCTCGGGCGGCAGAACAGCGTGGCGGTATAGCCAGAGTCAAGCACATCCGCGATGAGCGCGGTCTTGTCCACGAGGACCGAGACCGCGGCGGCCCTGCTGAAACCGTCGTCGCCGATGGGCAATCGCCTACGACCCGTGCGGTCGATGATGCGCGCGCCGGGCGCCGTCCATATGCCATCGCCATGTTCTCGCAGCTCCACCGTCATGACCGCACCGCATTTCCTCAATTGCCCATGTCTCTCATGGTACCAATGGTATCATTCACCGCCCCCGCACACCCATTCGGAAACGCCCACCGATTGAACCGGGAGATTGCTGGACGAATCGACAACCGGATCAATCGAGCCGAAGTTCCGATCCCGCGCCATGCGGCGATAGCGACGCCATCTCTTCCATGCAAAGCGCGCCGCCGGCACAGCCCGATGGGTGTGCCGACGGCGGTAATCCATATCCGTCCCCCACGGAGACAAACCTCGCGCGTCCTCAGGGCAACCAAGCGCCGTCCGCCTCTCTAAGCGCCGCCCGCTCCTACAGAGGCAAGCGGCACTCGCTCCTTCCAAAGACGAACTTCGCCTACCCCTTGCGACGAGAGGGACTCGTTCCTTACGAGGGCGGGCTTCGCTTACCTCCTGCGACGAGCGGGACTCGGCCGCTCATCGCAAGGAGAAATCGCGCCTAGTCCTCGCGGCGGCGATGGAGGCCCAGGCCGGTGAAGAGCGCGGCGACGCCCGCCGTAAAGGCGGCGGCCACCTGCGCGAACGCGCTGTCACCCGTCTGAACCAGCGTCTCCTTGCCCGCATCATCGGGCTTGGAAGAGGGCTTCTTCGCAGGCGTGCTGGGCGTATCGGAAGGCGTTTGCGTCGCACCGCCGTCGGAGCCGTCGTCGTTCTTCTGCCACTTGGCACCAACGAGCACGTCGTGCGTCACCGGCGCCTCCGGATCGAACTGCTCGCCCCAGGCCTGCGTCGCCTCATCGAACAGGAACCAGCCCAAGAACGTGTAGCCCTCGTAGCTTGGATCGGCGGGGATGTCGTCGGGCGAGATCGCGCCGCCCTTTTCCAGACGCACCGACACCTGATCGTCCTTGGGGTCGATGCAGTCGTCGAACGTCACGGTCACCGCCTCGAGCTTTTCCACGATAAGGTCATCGGCGTGCTCGACCTTCTTCGTCCCCTCGGCGTCCCAATAGAGCTCACCGCACACCGCGCACCGGTAATGGGCCTTGACGCCCTACTTGTCGATGGTCGGTGCGACCGCGACGACCTGCTCGAGCTTGTGGCCGAGCGCCGGTATGGCGAGCGCGTCCTCGTCGGCCGGCTGCTCGCCCTCGGCGTCGAGGAAAAGCTCGCCGCAGGTGGCGCAGGCGTAGTGCGCCTTCACGCCGGGCGTCTCGCACGTCGCGGGCACCTCGGCGACGGCCTCGAGCTTGTGGCCTCGCGGAGCAACCTCGCGGGTCTCGACCTCCTTGCAGTTTGAGCAGACGCGCTCCTGCTTACCGGCGGCCTCGCACGTGGGCTCCTTGACAGTCGTCCAGTCGCCCCAGCTGTGCCCGGTCGCAGCGATCTCGCGCGTCTCCAGCACCTCACCGCAGACCTCGCAGACGCGCTGCTCGCTGCCCGCCTCGGTGCAGGTGGGCGCCTTCACGGTCTCCCACTCGCCGCTCTTGTGGCCGGTCGCGGGGATCGCCTCGGTCTTGATGACCTCGCCGCAGGTGGCGCAGTGCAGCTCCCTCTCGCCCGGCTCGGTGCAGGTGGCCTCCTTCGTGACGACCCACACGCCGTCCTCGTGTCCGGTCGCGGGGATCTCGCGCGTCTCGAGCACCTCGCCGCAGATGCCGCAGACGAGCTGCTCGCTGCCGGCCTCGGTGCACGTGGGCGCCTTCACGGTCTGCCACGTCCCGGAATCGTGATCCGTGACCGTCAGCTTGTAGCTGGCCTCGGCCGCCTCATGGGTATCCGTCTCGGCGATATTCGCGGTAATGACCGCCTCACCGACGCCCTTGATGGCGACCTCGCCGGTCGCGGGGTCGACGGTCGCGACATCCTCGTTGTCACTGGCGTAGGCAACCGTCCCAAGCGCGCGAACCTGGATGGTCAGCCCGTTGGTGAACACACCGCCGATCTCGTTGGCGTGCTTTTCGACCTCGCCACTGGCAAACGCCAGCATGACGTCGTGCTTCTCGAACGCGAGCGTGATGGAGTTCGAGGTGGCCGCCGCGGACTCGCTCTTACCGTCATGCGCCACGACGTCGACCGTGTACTCGCCGTCCTTGGTGACCTCGAGCGTCTTTTCCGTGGCGCCCTCGATCTTCTCGCGACCCTTGTACCACTGGTAGGTATAGGTGGCGCCGCCGAGCGCGTGCGTCGGGTTCGCCGTGAGGATCACCGTGTCGCCGGCGTGCACGTCCTCATCGGACATGTCCGCCGTGATGGTGACGGCAGGGGCGTCGAGCTTCCACTGGGCCGTGAGCGCGAGGTCGCTCGTCACCGTGATGGGGAACTTCACCGCGTGGCCGTCGGCATCGGTCCAGCCGGTGAGCGTGTAGCCGGTACGCGTTGCCATGAGCTGCGTGATCTGCTCGCCATGGTCGATCACCAGGTCGTCGAGCGGCTCGCCGCCGTTCGTGTCCAGCGTGACCGTATAGCTCTTGACGCGCCACTGGGCGACCAGCTGGAGGTCGCTCGTCACCGGGTCGTTGAAATCGAACTTGTTGAGCGTGCCGGCGATATACCACCCGAGGAACTCACAGCCCTCCTTGGTGGGATCCTTGTACACGGTGGGTTTGGCACCGTGCTTTTTCACCTGCGTCCTGTCTTCGCCTATGCCGCCCTTGAGATCGAAGGTGATCGTGTGGCGGACGCGCGTGTACTTGATCTCGACGACCGTCTTGCCGTCGGCGGAGATCTTCTGCTGCTCCACTTTCTCAGCGGTAAAGCCGTCGATGTCCTTGACCTGCGCCGCCGTGTCCTCGCCGATCGTGCCGGTCAGGGTTTCGCTCTGCGCGAGATTCGCGTCCTCGGCATACTCATCCGAGTCGACCTTCTCGAACAGGTGCCTGACGGTATAGGACTGTTCGGTCGATACGCCGTAGCTGCCGTCCGGCTGCCGCACGGGACCATAGTTGGGCGCGCAGTACTTCACATCCACAGGGGCATCGAATGAGCCACCCGAAACAACGAGTTCGGCACCCGCATCAATGGTGAAACCGTTTTCCTTGTTCTTAATGGTGCCGCCGGTTATTTCCACCCTGGGCGTCGTGGCGACGCTGCCATCGTAGCGATCTGCGGTGATCTCGCCATCGATAACGACAGATCCCTCTATGACTGTCCGGGATGCAGGCAATTTGCTATCCCAAACACTTGTCCAGATGGCACCGGTGAGCTCACCGCCAGAAAGTGTCGCCGTACCCCAATTTTGCACTGCGGAAGACAGGAACTTGCCGTCCCGCTTTGAGGTGACGATTGCTCCCCCGGTCATCTCGAACACGCCGAGATCATCGTTCTTTATTACGATGAAATTCTCCTGCTCGAATCTGCCCCCGCTGATCTTCAGGTGAGCCTCCTTGCCAGCACCCGCGTTACGCACCAGCGAAGCACCCGCACCGTTGCGATTTCCCGCGTTGTTGTAGACGATGCCCGACTCGAAATTCATAACCCCCTGGTTATCGATAACATAATAGGCGGGCACCCCGTTGTCTTCGCGAATAATACGGCCTTGCGCATCGGCGGACGAATCCCTAACGGTCACGGTTCCGTAGTTGGTCAAAGCCGCCTTGCCGGAAACCGTGCCGCCGGAGAGCGTGCATCCATTCAGATCCAAGACAGCGTTCGTGCCCTCGGCAACCACGATGTTTTCCGTCACGTCCTTGAGCAACGTGACCGTCTGGCCGTCTTGGGCGGCGTCGAGCGCCTCCTGGAGCGTCGGGTAGGCACGGCCTTCGATCTCCGCGACGCGCTCCGCCTCGGGCACCTCGACCGTCGTGGAGCCTGTCTCGGGGTCCGTTACGGGCTCATAGCCCTCGCCGCACAGATCGCCCATGTTGTCCGGAACGTGGCTGAACGTTCCGCCGCTGATGTCCACCGACTCGCTGGCGTCCGCCCAATCGCTTTCCTCCTTGGAATCGTTGTCGAAGCTGTAGGCCTTGACCGCATCGACGCCGGATGCAGCGGTGAACGTACCGTCCTCGATGCGCACATCGCCAACGCCCTTATAGCCCTCGCGGTTCACGATCGAGATGGTAGCACCGTCCGCGATGCCGCCGTCCGACTCGGTCTTGCCCTCGGGCGTTCCCGTCACGGTGATCTTGGTGTCCTTGCCCGAGACGGTCAGGTCGCCCGCGCACATCTGGACGCCGTTGTGCTTTGCCGTGATGATGGAGTTGACGATCTCAACCGAACCGGAGGACGGGAAATAAATGCCCTGGCCGTTCGGGACGTTGAGCGTCGAGTTCTTCAACACCACGGAGTTGTCCTTCTTGGTACCGTTCGTCACGATGCCGTACACATCGCCCGGAACCTCGACAGTGACCCCGTCGAGCACGATGCCCGCACCGTCGTATCCGACCTCGATGCCGTTCGGGCCCTCCTCGGTGGCGACGAGCTTGCCATTCGCTATGGTCAGCGTCACGTTCTTGTGATTGACCTCGACAACCTGGTTCTTTGCAGACGTGTAGGTGTAGGTGTGCCCACCCAAATCGAGGGTCACCGTCTTGCTGCCGGACCTGATCGGCTCGACCGTCTGATAGTCGTTCATCAGGTGCACGGTGGGGTTCTCCCCCGCCGCCACGCTCGCCGCGTTCGCGCACGCGCCGTAAATGCGGTCCCCGTCCTCGGCGCTCACCTTAAAGCCGCCGCTCTTGAAATACGCGGCGATCGCATCGCTGTACTGCACGTATGCGGAGGACGAGAGCTTGATGGAATTGGCGCTCGGGTCGGTCGAGGTCGAAACGAGCGTCACGCCGTCACCCACCGCCACCGGCAACTCGTACTTTGAATTGCCGCAGCCGGCCTCGACGGGCAGCACGCCCGTGATCGTGCCGCCGCCCGATGCGGTGTTCACGATGCTCACCGTGTTGGCCACGCCGTCGACAGGCTTCGTGCTATACGCGGTGTGCAGGTACAGCACGCGCCCGCTGTTCTTCACCGCCGCGGTACCGTCGATGTTGTGCCCATTCAAGTCGATGGTCACGCCGAATGCGGCGGTCTCATACCCCCACTCGCCGGCGACGAGGTCCTTCTGCAGCTTGATGGTCGACCCGGCGGGAACCGCCTTGAAGGCGTCTTTTGCCTGAGCGTAGCTGGTCTCGACGCCGTCCTTATCGATGACGACCACCTGGGGCGTGGTGACCCCGACGGTCACGTTCCCCTTGCCGTCGTCGACCGCTCCGTAGCCCTCGGCGAACACATCGTCCTTATTGGAGACCGCGCCCGCACCGACGAACGTTCCGCCCGTGACGGTCGCGGTGGACGCGTCGTCGGCGATGTTGATCTTTTCCGCCCCGGATTCCGTGGTGAAGGTGCCCCCTGTAATGGTGGCCGCCGCACCGTTCTTCAAAACGAGGGCGCTACGCGAGGCGCTCGTAATGGAGCCCGAGCTTATCGCCAGCGTCCCCTTGTTGGGGGCACCGATCTTTTGCGAGAGCACCGCCGAGCCGACCGCCTCGATCGAGCCGCCGGTGATGGTCGCGTCGTTGAAGTTGACCAGCGCATACCGGTTCTCCGAAGGCTGCCTGATCGTGCCTCCCTTGACCTTGAGAACACCGTAGTCATCGTTCTTCACCGTGATCTGCCCGCCGATGAAGGTGCCTCCGTTGATGGCGAGCGTCGCCTTGTTTCCACCGGCGGACGGCTTGGGCTCCCCGTTCGTGCCCGCCTCCGCGGCCGCCGCGTCCTGCCAGCCGCTGGCGACGAGGCTCGAGTACAGGCCGGGGTTGGTGTCGGAGAATTTGACGGCCACGCCGTCGTTCACGGTCAGCGTGCCGTAGTTCTTAAGCACGTAGTACGAGTTTCCGCCGTTATCGTTTTCCGACTTGCTCGCCTCCGCCGAGCGCATGTAGGTGCCGCCGCTCAACTTGAGCTGGGCCTTCGCGTCGACATACACCGCGGCCTTGGCGTGCGACGTGTTGTCGACGATGCCGCCGCCCTTGGAGTCCTTGATCTCGACGGAGTTGTACTTCGCATGGCTCACGATCGTGTGGTTCCACACGTTCGTGAGCTTATGGCCGTTGAGGTCGATGGCGATCTTCTTATCGGCGGGAAGGACGACGTCCTCCTGCATGTCCTAGTTGAGAACGATGGTGTAGAGAGCCTTGTTCGTCGAGCTGTACGCGCTCGCAGCTTCGATGGCCGCGAAGATAGAATCGCACTGGAGGGCCTCGCCGCCTTCCTGCGTCATGGTGACCGCGCCCAGCGTCGCGTCATCCTCGGCCGCGGGCTCCGCGTCGGTCGGCTCCCCCGCGGCGTCCGCGGCAGGCTCTGCGGCATCCGTTGCGGCCTCGGTCGTAGTGTCCGCGGGGTCGTCCCCATCCGGCGTCTGGCCGGATGACTGATCGACGCCCTGGTCGGCTGCCTGGTCGGAGCCGGGCGTGGAGGTATCAGGGGCAGGGGTGTCAGGCGTCTGCGAGCTTGAGTCGGTGGAACCGTCCGTTCCCTCGGTCGTCGCGCCCTGCGAAGCGGCGTCGCCCGTCGTCGCGGCGGGGTCGTCGACGCCGGTGACGGCAGGGTCGGCAGCGTCGGCGAAGGCGGTGGCAGCCACGACGTCTTCGGTGGCGGTCACCTCGTCAGACCGGAGCTGCGCAGCGGCGGCCTCCATTTGATGCGATTCGACCTCAGCGGCAATCGCCTCGACGGGAACGCCGCTCAACACCAGCGACGTGCACAAACCGGCTGTAACTGCAAAGTGGGCAGTCTTTTTGACCGACGGCTCCATGACGTTCTCCTTACTGTCCGCAATCCCCATGCGACCACATTCACGAACAGCATAGAACTTTGCAACCCCCCCGCAAGGAAAAATCGGTATTCGAGTGAGCGGTTTTCCAACGTATGAACGCCTTGAAACGTTGGAAAACCACTCACTCGCGTCAGGCCTGCCGAGGAGGGAGAGAAAGTGACGCGCGCGTGAGGGCCAAACTCACTCTGCACATGAAAAAGGTCCCGAGCGGAGCCACTCCACTCGGGACCGATATCGCAGCCTCCCACCTCAAATTAGGGACTGTCCCTAATTTGAGGTGGGGGGCTGCGGACTTTTTCTTGTACCTACACGGCATATCCCAGCGCGAGGCGGTGCTCGTCCGGGGTGAGCCAGCCGAGCGCCCGGGATATGCGGCCCGAGCGGAACCGGCGCATCCAGGCGTCGAGCTCGGACATGAACTCGGCAAGCCCGACGCCCCTCCAGTCCCGCGGGTGGAAGAACTCCCGCTTGAGCAGGCCGAAGAACCCCTCGGCGCGGGCGTTGTCGCCGCTGGTCCCCTCGCGCGACATGCTGCGGGCCAGGCCGTGGCGCTCGCATATCGCGATCCAGCCCGGCCAGCGGTAGTGCCCGCCGCGGTCGCTGTGGAC
>ERZ1032357.539-NODE-539-length-10647-cov-16.455155_pt1 | contig 10647 bp, 8 predicted proteins | sample MGYA00517100_ERZ1032357 | MGnify/ENA primary metagenome ERZ1032357 (study PRJEB33719, sample SAMN04262589) | wastewater metagenome | biome: periurban shantytown; feature: animal feces; material: feces | host: Canis lupus familiaris | place: Peru: Lima | collected...
CAGTATCCGCCGATGCTCCTGTTGCACGGTACCGCCGACACCGTGGTCCCCTACCGGCAGTCGGTCAAGATGCACAAGAGGCTTCTCGAACACGGCGTGGACTCGCGGCTGGTGCTGGTCGACGGCGCAGAACACGAGCGCGACTTCTGGAGCCCGCAGGTGTTCGATATGATCTTCGATTTCATTCGGGAGCGGTGCTGAGATAATCGGACCGTATTGGGTCGGGGATAACTTGTATTCGATTCCCGGAAAAGCTTCTAACAAATGCCGTGTGAGCACACGCACGGCAGTGACACAATCAGGCACTATGGTGGCGGGTATGACTTCGGTTCGTGCTGTCGAGCAGACGCGGATGGGGATTGCCGCGCTGCTCGTTTCCAATATCGGCTGGGGAGTGCTGCCGCTGTACTGGCACGCGCTGTCCGGCATGAATGCCATCAGCGTGCTGGCGTATCGGCTGATCGCCACGCTGGTGGTCATGATTGCGCTGCTGATGGCATTCCGCCGCTATCGTGCATATCATCGCGCGATCGCCGCGCTTTGACGCGCACAGCGGAGCAAAAGGCTGTTCGCGCTGGAACTCGCCGCCACCACGGCTATCAGCGTGAATTGGTTGCTGTACATATATCTGGTGGTCAACGGCCAGGCGCTGCAGACCTCAATCGCGTACCTGACTACGCCTCTGCTCAACGTGGCGCTGGGCGTGGGCATGTTCGCTGCGCAGTCACCGACGTTCCCGTGGATGGCGATCGTGCTCGCCGCCAGTTTCTCCGTCTAAGGTCTGCTCAAACGCTACGTGCCGTTGGACGCCATTGCACAGGCCGAGAACGACAAGGACATGCGGCAATGGGAACCACTGAACAGCATGCTGTTGATTTCCAGCACGCTCGCTTTCGCTCGATATGATGACAAACGCATGTGGGCCTATGACGTGATCGAGAATGCGATGACGCGCAATCTGGGATACTCGTTCAGCGAAGAATACGACGAAAGTGCCGAGGATAACGAGGATACGAACGAAGTTGGTGGACAGCCCGGCCCGCGTCTGAACTACAGCCCGACCTACTACGCCGCCTTCGTGCACGATCCGGAAGGCAACAACATCGAGGCCATGCTCGTCTGAGTGTCCGACAGCTCAACAGCGACAAAACCAGGTCCCGCCATGCGCAATGTTCGCATGGCGGGACCTGTCATATTCCCAGAGAATCAAACATCTCAGCAGCCGTGTGGAAACGCGGGCCGTTCTCCGCTGAATATTCATGGATTTCCCGCAAGGCAGAAAACGTATCAGTAGGAACGGCGCTCTGTTGAGGAAGGTCTAATGAAAGTCGGAACTCGTACGTGTCTGGATTGGAACACATGTGATCCCCCTTAGCCCCGGTTACTTGAACAGGTCGAACAGGCTGAACGTGGTCTTCTTGTAGATGGTGTTGTACAGTTTGCGCTTGGGATGCAGCCAGCCCATGCCCTTCTTGCCGTAACCGGGAATCAGCGCACGCTTGACCGCACGGGCGGCAAGCCCCTTCGTGCGCGCGGACAGGCTCTTCTTCCAGCTGGGTGTCCTCATTCCGTATTTCATGGCGGCCTCTTTTCGGATGGTTATGCTCATTCTATACAGTGCTGAACACGTAGCAGATCGAGCAATCAGACAAGCAGATCGTACACGCTGCGCATGGCGAGCAACCCGTCCGTCATCCATTGGTAGGCTTCCGTCATACCGCCGGAGAAATCCACATCATGCCGTACCAAAAGGTGGCGGTTCTTCTTGTCGGCTTCCGGCTCGTCCCAAGTCGCCTCGCCCAAAGCAGACAGCATCCGTTCAACGGAATCCTTCATGCCGTAAAGTTTCGTGTACTGGAACGTGTCGATGAAATACAGGTCGACCGTAATGTAGCCGTCTCGAATATTCAACGCTCCATCCGGGTGGCAGAACCCCGAGCCTACGCCGAAGCTGATCCATGTGTCGCTGTTCGTCTTGCGACCGGATGGGTCGCCGTATACAGCAACAAAGTCGGGCCGCGTTGCAGCATATCTATACAGGCCATTCCAGAAGCTGCGCCGCAGTGAGATATTGTTGCTGACTTGCCGCAGTTCGTCCAAGGTTCTGCCGTCCGCGACTTTCCACACTGTCCAACCGTTGACCTGCTTGTTCTCGCCGGTTTCGAGCATTCTGGCGCGGCGGAACGCGCCGGATGGGCTATCGAATATCTCGCCGTTGGACAGGCGAATGCGATGGTCTTCGGTTACGGTTGCCGTGGCGGTTACGCCGGCATACCGACTTTCCAACATGTCACCGGCTGCAAGGATCCCTCTCTTGCATAAGTCGGCGAAATCGACGGCATTCTGTTCGCGCTCTCCTTGGCTCAAGTTCCTGCTGCGCAGAGTCTGCATAGCCTGTTCCCCCGCTGTGGGGCTTGTCCACACCTGCAATGCAAGATCGGCAAGTCGCGCGCCGCGCCGCGCGATCGCCTGTTCATCCCATTGCGTGGCGTCGTGCAGTTCGGCGGAAATGGACAGGTATTCGCTACTATACCCGCCGATCGCACGGTTCTTCTTCTGTTCGAATGTTCCGTCGGAAAGTTCCGAGTTGTATGCGGTCAATGTCAGATTGCCCAGACTGTTCACCAGCAGCGGGAATCGTCCGGGGTCGGAGAGCATATCGCGCCATTCGGCATGCGCCATGGCGTTCTGTGGCATGATGTGTTCGACGGTGTATTCGTCGAAGGACCGCGGGTCCTTGGGGTGGTTGTGGTTTTCCAATCCGGCGAGCAGATATTTGCAGCGCGAGGCAGGGCGGTACAGATTCTCGCCGAGCAGTGCCTGCCTGAATTCCTTATCCGTGGGCATGCGCGTGGCTTTGGCGGTTTCGGTGAGGAGCAGTGCGGCGAAGGTTTCGGCCGGATCGTCTTCCGCTGATTCGAGCTTGGCGATCAACGACGGGACGAGCTTGTTCAGTCCGTTGCTGGATACCGAGCAGACCATTCGGCGGAACAGATACGATTCGAGATCCGCGAGCATGCGCAGCAGCCCGTCCCGGGTTATGCGTTCATGCTTCCATGCCGCGAACATGTACAGGAGCATCGGATCCGTAACAGTGCTGTCCAGGGTTTGGATCGAGGCGAGACGGCGGTCCACGTTCGCGTCGCCGCTGCCGGCAGACGCGATGCCTTTGATGGCGGCATAATACCCGGCATATTCCAGCATGTTCTCGAGAAGATTGTGTGTGCGTTCCATGCGCGGCATGGAGCTATCGGCTGCAAAACGCTTGAATTCCGTATACATGGCGCGGCCTTTGGTTACGGGCTTTTTCAATGTGACGACCATCCAGTCGTGCAGGAATGCATCGAATGAGAGGTTGCCGAGAACACGTTCCATGGGCAGCCAATAGTCTTCGTATAAGGTTTTCTGCTCGGCCATGGAGCACCCCATGAGCATGTAGTTGCGTACCAGGTCGGAAGTCTCCAGATCGAGCCCGGTGGAATTCATTGATTCGAATACCAGTTGCGGTTCGTCACGCTCTTGGTCCAAGGTGACAGACACGACTTCGAGACGCTGCAGACCGTTCCACACCACGTTCGCATCATCGATTGCGGCGACCAGTGAACGGAACAGACCGAAGTTCGTTTCCAGCCGGGAACCCGTATTGGCATGGTTCGGCCGATCTGGGGCGATCACATGGTCGCACATGCTGTGCAGCACTTCTCTATCGTCGCCGGAAAGCGTCAGCTTGTAGCGGCCTTCGCCGGTTGCGTACTTGTCGACAAGATAGCCACGGTCGATGAGCATGTCTGTGGAGAATCGCAGGTGCTCAGGGTGTTCGCGAGCATATTCGGCCAGTGCGATAAGCAGCAGAGTCACCGAGGTGAGGCGCTGCTGGCCGTCGATGAGCAGACACCGGCTGACACCATCCGGGCCGATGCCGCCTTCCTGCATCCATACGATCGATCCGATGAAATGGGTTCTGTCAGGATACCTGCCAGCCGTTACAATGTCGGCCCACAATTGCCGGCACTGCGCCTCGCCCCATGAGTATCTGCGCTGATACACCGGAACCACGAACCGAAGCGAACCGGTCAATAAGTCCAGCAGGATTTTCTTGCCAGCGTCCATGGTGCTTTCCCCTCTCTTAAATGATTACTTGCTCGAAAAGAGTTTTACTGGACTTTTTATTGGCAACAGTTGCCATCATCACACTATAAAGCTTTGGATACTTCAATTAGTTGTATCTGTCCAATATAGATGCACTTCTCTCCAAAGCAAGAAGCCTGACTTGATGTCCGTAGAAGCATGCTACAAAGCAGCTTCCGACTCGGCACACTACCATGCAATAAACCGACTAACCCTCTTACCAATTTCATCAGAAGAGACACGTTCCTTCAACGTATTCCCGTCAGCACCTAATTGCAGACCTACCCACATTCGCGCAATGACCAATGATTGCATTGTCACGTCATACATTGTTTGGAAATCTACGCCTTCCGCATCGCCATGCTTATTTCCGACGAATGCCTTTCTCATATTCCTTCTCCAATCTTCTGGATCAGTAAATGGAAAGACATCTCCTAATTCCTCTTGTACAGCCTCAAGCATTTGGTAAAAACCGGCCGAACGTATTTCACCGGTTTTAGAATTTTGTATCATCCGTTCTGTCTGATTCTTTGTCTCAACAACGTACCATCCAATGCAGTCAAGTATGGTCCCCGTCAGCATATTCAACGTTTCAAGGGCAAGATGTTCCTGTTCCTTCGCCACGTAGGCAAGAAGAGTCATTCCTTGTTGACATCTATCTACTAGTTCAAGCCATTTCCGAATTCCTTCTTCACGGATATCAGAAAAGCGAAAGAGATACTGAGACTCAGGATTCTCAAAGTGGGAACGGTCAACTCGCGGCATATATGACAAAACAGGGTGCCATATCTCTCTCTCTTTTTCCCATCTAATTCGCAGGAACCCTCGTCCCGAAGAACCTCCAAGTCAGCAAACGTTCTTGGAACCCAATCAGAAATAGTAAGCAGGTTCATCAACGAGCGATGATAAAACAAATGCCATGTCCAATCCCGCAATTCATCTGTCCTAGTTTCGATGGAGACCATTTGTCGAGCAGTAACCTCATCTCTCCTTAAAGAAGTCTTTACAGAGTAATCAGGCCGCAGCTTCAATCCCACTGACGCATCGACCACGATCTCATTGCGCGGTTCCGCAATCACTTCAGTTTTCTTTGAAGAACCGTCACCAAGAGAAAGCGAAAGTGAGGAAACTCCCGACCACGGTGACAAACCTGGAATGTTAGAACGCATCGCATGTATTTTTTCGAAATTCGTTTCGCTAGTCCCGAAAACCACATATGTAGGAACGACAATTCCAGTTCCGGTTCCTGCAGACACAGAACCACTCACCTGACATCCCACAAGGGTATAAAACCTGCCATTCGATACCGTGCGAATTATGCTCGGCAATTCCACTGGCTCAAGAGGCTTATCGTTAAGAACAACCGTCCCGCTCGATAAAAACCACTGCTGATATTTATCAAAATTGCCTCTGAACGGAACAGCGAGCTCGAAACGTTTCCCCGTATCACGCAACATGGCTGCCACTTCTGCACGACTGCTATCAGGTTCTAGTAACCATGTAATAATCGGTTCCGTCAAATCTAATTTCTTGTCCATTTTGGTCTTCCTCTTCGCTCTGATTACTCACTCATGAACAATCGTATATACTCACACGATGCAATACCCTGACAAATGTTAAGGCGTCGCTACTGCCCCTTGGCCCCTCCTCCACTAAAATAGGTGCTGTGACTCAGGGCTTTATCGATAACAAGACTTCGCTGGTCAAGGACGACCTTGTTCGTACGATACGTGAGGGGGACAGAATCTCCATCGCGGCGGCTTCGTTCTCGATGTACGCGTATAGGGAGTTGCGCGAGCAATTGGAGAGCGCAGGCTCATTCCGTTTCATTTACACGTCGAAGACGTTCACCGAGGATGCCACCCCGAAGGAGCAACGCGAGTTCTACATCCCTCGCCTGGAACGCGAACAGAACCTGTACGGCACTCCGTTGGAAATCCGCCTACGCAATGAGCTCACACAGAAGGCCATCGCCACGGAATGCGCCGATTGGATCCGCCGTAAGAAGGCACGGTTCATGTCGTTCGATGGGGGGTCGGACATCACTCCATCCCTCATCGTGGAACATGACGATGAGAAAACCGCGTACATGCCGTTCAACGAGTTCACGACCACACAGCTGGGCGTGAGCCGACACGCCGCCTCATACCAAGGCGTCGCCAAGATGGAAGACTTCATGGCGGAGGGATTTCTGGACAAAATCAATGAGGCATGGAACAGCGGAGACTTGCATGACGTGACCGACAAGGTCATCGACGGCATCGAGCGCATGTACCAAGAAAACCCGCCCGAACTCGTCTACTACATGACCCTGTACCGTATCTTCAGCGAGTTCCTTGATGACATCTCCGAGGATGTGCTACCGAAGGAAGGCACCGGTTTCCGTGAAAGCCTGATCTGGAACAAGCTGTACGACTTCCAGAAGGACGCGGCCCTCGCAATCATCAACAAGCTCGAAACATACAACGGCTGCATCTTGGCCGATTCGGTCGGTTTGGGCAAGACGTTCACCGCACTGGCCGTGGTCAAGTACTTCGAGGCCCGCAACCGCAACGTGCTTGTTCTGTGCCCGAAGAAGCTCAAGGACAACTGGGTCACGTACCGGTCGAACGCAACGAACAATCCAATCGCCGGCGACCATCTGCGTTACGATGTGCTGTTCCATACGGATCTGAGCCGCACGCGGGGCGATACGATTATGAACATCCCGATTGAACGGATCAACTGGGGCAACTATGATCTCGTCGTCATCGATGAGTCGCACAACTTCCGCAATGGCGCAGACAGCGCCGCCAAGGCCGACGACAAAGAAAACCGATACCAGAAGCTCCTCAACAAGGTCATCCATTCCGGCGTGCCTACAAAGGTGCTTATGCTCTCCGCCACCCCGGTGAACAATCGTTTCCGCGATCTGCAGAACCAGCTCGAACTGGCCTACGGCGACAAAGGCGATGAATGGTCCAGGAAGCTCGGGCTTTCCACCAATATCGATATGGTGTTCCGCAACGCGCAGAAGGCTTACGGTGTCTGGTCGAAACTCGAACCGGAGGAACGCAACACCAAACGTCTGATGGACATGCTCGACTTCGATTTCTTCCGTATCCTCGATCAGGTCACCGTCGCGCGCAGCCGCCGCCACATCCGTAACCATTACGATATGGATGCGATCGGCGGCTTCCCTGAACGTCTCCGCCCGCAGACCATCCGCCCGGCGCTGTCCACGGAAAGCGACTGCGTGTCTTACGACGAGATCTATGACGAGTTGGAAAGGCTCACCCTCGCGTTGTACACCCCGTCCGAGTTCGTGCTCGAATCGCGCATGAGCAAGTACTTCGACGATGACAAAATCGAAGGTCTGACCATCCGGGGCCGAGAAACGGGTGTGCGTAAGCTCATGGCTACGAACCTGCTCAAACGTTTCGAGAGCAGCGTCCACTCGTTCCGTATGACGTTGGATCGTGAGCTCGGCTACATGTCGGATACGGTTGGCACGATCGACTCGTATGAGGAATACCGTGACAAGCATTACGACACCGGCGTGCTTGAGCAAATTGATATTGATCGTTTCGACGACGGATTCGACCTAGACCAGGATGATACGGAGAGTATGGATCCGGACGAGTTCGCTACCAAAGGCAAGACCAGATTCCTGCTGTCCGACATGGATTGGCGCACCTGGCGCGATTGCATTCTTCGCGACATGGATGTTATCCACCGCCTGCTGGACATGGTTGCCGGCATCGACGCAGCACACGACGCGAAGCTGCAGCGTCTGTACCGAACCATCAGCGACAAGCAGAACCAGCCCATCAACCCCGGCAACCACAAGATTCTTATCTTCACCGCATTCGCAGACACCGCCGACTACCTGTACGAGCACGTCAGCAAATACGCCGGCATGCTGGGATTGAATACCGCGGAAGTGACCGGCACGAATCCGGGACGATGCACGGTTAAGAAAGTAGGCGGTCGCATGTCCGACATCCTGGCATGCTTCTCCCCTATTTCAAAGGAACGCGATATAACTGTGCCCCGGTTGAAAGACACAGACATCGACATTCTGATCGCCACGGACTGTATCTCCGAAGGGCAGAATATGCAGGACTGCGACATGATGGTCAACTACGACATCCATTGGAATCCTGTGCGTATCATCCAGCGTTTTGGCCGCATCGACCGTATCGGCTCGACGAACAAACGTATCCAACTGGTCAACTACTGGCCCGACGTGGATCTCGACAAGTACCTCAGGCTCAAGGACAGGGTCGAGGCACGCATGAAGGTCGCTGTGATGGCTTCCACCGGCGACGATGACTACATCAATCCCGACGAGAAGGGAGATTTGGAGTACAGGGAACGTCAGCTCAGGCAGATGCAGGACGAGATACTCGATCTTGAAGATGTGGACGGCGGCGTCAGCATCACCGACCTCGGCCTCAATGAGTTCCGCATGGATCTGGTCGGCTATCATCGCGACAACCCCGACATCGAACGCACACCTACGGGCATCAACGCTGTGGTCGAGGGCAACGAGCCTGGCATCCTGTTCGTGCTGCGCAACACGAACAAGGACGTGAAGGCCGTGGGCCGCAACCCGATCCACCCCTATTATCTCGTGCATGTCGGCGACGACGGAAGGATCCTGCACGGGCATCTGAATGCCAAGGACTGTCTCGATGTGATGCGCAAGCTGTGCAAAGGCAAGGATACATATGATCCGCGCCTATGCCACGCATACAATCGGTTCACCCATGACGGCAGAGACATGCGCCACGCTTCCGACTTGCTACACGATGCGGTCAGAAGCATCCTGGACCAGGATGATGCGACTGCGGCCGACAGTTTCTTCACTGGATCCATGGGGAATTTCCTTGACGAGAATATAAAGGGGCTCGACGATTTCGAACTAGTTTGTTTCCTCGTCATCCGTCCTGCAACGGAAGGTAAGTCATGAGCGGCATCGAATCATGCGGACCTGTGACCGCACTCACATTGGGACTGCCCAGCACCACCGCGGTCATGCATCCGAGGGGACGGCTCGCCAAAGAACGCTTCTATACGAACACCAAAGTAGGCAAACGCTTACGGCAGCATTTCATCGAGGACATCGACTCAATCACCATGCTCGCCGTAATCCGCGAGCAGGAGACCGGCATACCGGCAGGACCGTTCACCAACGAAATCAACGTGATTGGCCTAGAGCAATCCACAGAACATCCGCCGCTGAAGGTCATGGAGCACATCGCCCGCACCCGTGATGAACTGACCCATCACAGGTCGCGTATCCTGTTCGTCTGCGTGAATGGCAGCATGACAAGATTCGCGGTGTTTCGCAACGCAAACGTGGCCGAAGGGCTCATGGAGGGCTCGGTTTATATGGGAGAACCGGTGGAATGCGAATCCGCACTCATTCGTCTGAGCGGAACCAATCTGGACACCGTATGGGAGTCGTTGTGCGCGGAGACCATCCTCAGCTCGTCGGATCCGACGCGCGTCGACCGACGCATCGTGTCCCGCACGCGCATAATGAGACTTATCAAAGAAATAGACCAGCTGGAACGACGCCACGCCAGGACCGTCCAGATAGGCCAGCGGAACAGGCTATGGGACGATCTGCAGGCCAAGCGGCACGAGCTCGAACAGGAACAACAAGGAGAAACACTGTGAGTGACATCGAGAAAATCCACGGCATCACACCGGATTTGACCAAGGAGAACGTGGATAGGCTGCTCGCCCTGTTCCCAGACGTGGCCACCGAGATCACTGACCCGAAGACCGGCAGAACCGAACGTGCGGTGGACTTCGACGCGCTGAAAGAGCGACTTGGTGATGTGGCGGAAGGCAACCGGGAACGCTACCAGTTCACTTGGCCCGGCAAACGCGAGGCGAAACGCCTCGCCCGCGAACCCATCGCCAAGACCCTGCGACCCGTCAAGGAACGCAGCAAGGACTGGGACACCACCAGAAACCTGTACATCGAGGGAGACAACCTCGACGCGTTGAAGCTCCTGCGCGAGAACTACGCCGGCAAAGTCAAGCTCATCTACATCGACCCTCCGTACAACACAGGCCACGACTTCATCTACAAAGACAACTTCGGTAAAACCATCGCCGCTGACAAATCTGAAAGCGGCGATTACAACGACGAAGGTGGCCAACTCGTCGCCAATCCGGAGAGCAACGGTCGCTTCCACTCCGACTGGTGTTCCATGATTTATCCGAGATTGCTGCTTGCAAAAGATTTGCTGGCAACTGATGGCTTCATCTTCATCAGCATTGATTCTAATGAAATCACGAACATGATTACCATCTGCAATGAAGTGTTCGGAGAAGTGAATCGTCGCAATATCATAGCTGTTCGTCGTGGCATTAAAAATGTTCAAGCACAATTTGAAGATGTTAGCGCCTTGTCCCAAGGCCATGAATACATTCTAATGTATTCAAAAAATGTAATTACCAGAATTCCTAAACTTATGCTCCAACATGATGGAAAACCTGGAAAGTGGGACACATTCTGGC
>ERZ1032357.541-NODE-541-length-10631-cov-14.593041_pt1 | contig 10631 bp, 9 predicted proteins | sample MGYA00517100_ERZ1032357 | MGnify/ENA primary metagenome ERZ1032357 (study PRJEB33719, sample SAMN04262589) | wastewater metagenome | biome: periurban shantytown; feature: animal feces; material: feces | host: Canis lupus familiaris | place: Peru: Lima | collected...
ATAATCTTCTGTCTTAAAGCCAGAATCCCAAAATACGCAGGAATCCGAACATTGCCTCTGCTCCATCCCTACAACACAAAATCATCTAATTAAATGTAGACAGTGATGCGAAGACAACATGATGAGGTAGTGTCCGAAAAGTTGCGCACTTTGGATCATGGCCGTCCATGGAGCGATGATCCAAAGTGCGCAACTTTTCGAACACTACCCGCCCTCACGAGCTATCATGTAGATATGAGTGAAGATATTAAATTAAATGACCTGCTCCACCTCACTGACGAGGAGATCAGCAGGACGAAAATCCGTTTCATGACCAACTACAATGGCACCGAACCCATCAAGGTGTTCAAGAGAGACCCCGATGAGCTCAACACCGATTGGCTTTTGTCCAGAGTGAGGAACGACAACAGGAAAGATGCGGAGCACCTGCACAAGGGGAATAACGTGATTGGCTTGGTACGTCTTCCAGAAAACAACGACCTCTGGGTGCTCACATGTCTCAAGCGTATCGGGGACCCATTGAAATACCCAAAGGAAAAGAACGAAGACGATGACCCACACTATGTCGGCTACGAGGGCGAGGAACTGACCGAATACCGTAAATTCTACGGCCGAGTCATCGTGCGCTACCACAAAAGCGCGCAACAGCCCATACAGCATGCGGAAGGACTTTTAGACGAAATCATTGTCGAGAAGGTCCTATCTCCCACAGAATCCCTATGATGACGCCTTCATAAGATACGGAATTACGTTTTTGATATCAAGAGATCCGTGCGACCAGATTGATGGTCTCGCGGATTTTTTGATATGCAGACTGCCATGTGGAACTGGCTATAGATACACTCCCACTAAAGTGGGGATCTTCTATCGACTTTTACGACTTTCCCCGACTACCAGATCAGCAGCAAGCATATGCTTGATATTAGCTCATTTCAAGGCCTCTATTATTGCCGAAGAATGCTGATTGCGCTTTTTGACGATTTTATTCTGTTCCGAGGTCACCGTTATTGCATATCAAGGCCGTTGGGTGTTAGTCCCTTTTCGCCGTGCGAGGGACATGCGGTGAGGGGCTTTTGACAATGATAGGGGAAATCAAGGTCAAGGCGGTACTTCGCTTTGATGGGCGGAGCCTTGGCTTGATACGGAGACGAAACCGGATGACGAGGCGGTCGTCACCGTATTCTCGACCCAACCGGCCACCGAGGAATGATGCGCGGCCGGTTGGGCAATGTGCCAGCCTCAGCCGCATCGTATGCAACACAGTATGGATCGATGCCGGGCTCGTGTGTTTTGTCAAATTGAAGTAGTCCAAAACAGCGTGTCGGTCCAGTCCGAAAAAGCGGCAGGTTTCAGTCCAATTGAGCGAAAGACCCGCCGCCATTATTGTTTGGTTTCTATCCCATCAGGGCGTGGGTGCGCCTGTACGACTCGCCCTCGAACCTGATCATCCTGCCGTGATGCACGGTCCTGTCCACTATCGCGGTGGCCGTGTTCGGGTCGCCGAACACGCGTCCCCAACCGCTGAACTCGATGTTCGTGGTGTAGACCACGCTCTGCCGCTCGTACGCGTTGGTCACGACCTGGAACAGGAGCCTGGAGCCCTCCTCGTCGACCGGCACGTAGCCGAGCTCGTCGATCACGAGGAGCCGGGCCTTGGATATCGCCGAGAGCTCCCTGTCCAGCCTGTCCTCGGCCGACGCGCGCAGCAGCCGCATGACCAGTCCGGCCGCGGTGAAGAACCTCGCCGGGACGCCCTCGACGCACGCCTTGCGCGCCAACGCGACCGCGAGATGCGTCTTGCCGGTCCCGGGAGGGCCGAACAGCACCACGTCCTCGCTGTTGGCGACGAAATCCAACGATTCCAACGCCTCCCGCCCGTAGTCGACGGGGAAACGGACCGGCGCCCAGTCGTAGCCGTCGAGTTCCTTGACGCCCGGCAGGCCGGCCTGTTTGGGCAGACGCGCGCGTTTCGACCGTTCCCTCGACGCCAGCTCCTCGTTCATCCACGAGAGCATGAACTCCATCTGGGCCGGGGTCGCGGCCTCCAGGCTGTCCGCGAGCACCTGCCTGGTCAGGGGCAGGCTCCTGGCGAGCTCCATGATCTCGTCCATCATCCTGCCGGTCGACGCGCGCCTGCGTCTGGTGTCGGCCATGGTCCGCGATGCCTTCGTCATGATTCGCCTCCTTTCCCGCCGGGGTTGTTGAACGCGTCGTATACGGCGAGCCTGCCGGCCCCGTCGTCCGCGTCGGGCGGGTCGCCCTGCGCGATCCGTCTGGCCAGGGCGAGCAGGCTGGCCTCGTCCGGGGTCCTGCCGTCCTCCGCGATCACCGTCATGGCCCGGACCGCGTTCCCGAAGCCGCTCGCCAGGCTGGCCCTGTGCAGGAGCGTCAGCTCGCGTCGTCTCGATCCGGGGTCCAACGCGTCGAGACGCAGCACGAGCCCGTCCGGAAGCTCGCCGCGCAGGGGCGACTCGCCCCACGTGTTGGGTTTCCTGGCCAGCGCGGGCAGCAGCGTGGCGGGGTTCCTGACCGTCCGTCCGCCGTTCCCGTAGGAGCGGGAAGGGTGTTCACGTGCCTGCCGTCGGCGGTGCGGATCTCCACCTCGAAGGCTCGAAGGCCTGCGAGCAGCGTCCATCCGCGCCATGACGGGCCCGCGAGGTAGCGGACCGAGCCGATCTGGATGTTGCCTTCCTTGTCGGCCTTGCGCTCGACCCATTCGACCGCGTCGAAACGCGCGCGCGGCAGCGGCTGCATCTCCCCGCGCTCCTCGTCGAACAGCTCGCATATCGGCCTGTCGGAACGGTAGTGGTCCGAATCCGCGATCGCGTCGCACCTCGACAGCAGATGCCTCGTCAGCCGCCCGTGACTCTCCGCGTTGGGCTTGGGGACCATGAGGTTGCGGCGCAGGAAGCCGACCGCGTTCTCGACGGATCCCTTCTCGTTGCCGGAATACGGGTTGCAGAACCTCGTCTCGAGCCGGTAGTGGTCGCAGAACATGGCGAACACGCGCACCACTGTCACCTTGTTCCACGCGACGCGGTGGCCCGCACCGGTGGCGTTGTCGAGCACCAGCACGCGGGGAACCATGCCGATGTGGTCGAAGATCTGGGCCAGCCCCTCGCACACGCATTCCGCGTTCTCGCCCGGCATCGCGGCCACGTACCGCATGTTCGAGTGCGGGAACGTGGCGACCAGGCAGTGCACCTTGACGTCGCCCCCGCCGATCGTGGCGACGGCCTCGCCGAAATCAACCTGCATGACGCCGGCGCTCCAGTCGAGCTCGAGATAGCCGTCGCCGTCGGACCGATGCTCCTCGCGCCACCTCTTCACGTAGCGCTGCACCGACGAGTACGAGCCCTCGAAACCCTCCTCCTCGACGAGCCTGGCGTACACGCGTCTGGCGGTATGGCGCTGCTTGCGGGGCATGAGCCTGTCCGCGGACAGCCACGAATCCACCGTGCCGGAATACGCGTCGATCAGGGAACGCCGTCCCTTCCTAACCGCGGGTTTCGGCGAGCAGTCCTCCATGGTCGCGTATTTCCTGACGGTATCCCTCGACATGCCAAGCCGCCTGGCGATTTCACGCCATGACACGCCCTGGGCATCGAGAATCCTGATACGTTGTTGTATCGACACCGGTTTCGTCATTCCTTTCCTTTCCCGAGCGGCCCTGTGCGGGCCGGGTGTGTTCCGACTCGGGAAAATAGCTGGGTTGTGGCGGGCCGGTGCCCTTTATCTCGCCGTTCCGGTGAAACGGACTAATTTCTATTGAACAAACACATCCGGACCTCTTCAACTTGACAACGGGATACAGAGACACCCCCTTATACCCCACGAGCCTAAGCCCCGTCATTGTATTGGATTGGGCACATACGAAAAGAACGGCGCAGGAACACAGCAATCTTCGTGCAGGAGGAAACGATGGACAAATCATCATCACTGTCTTCCGACTTCTCGACCTACTGATCATATGGAGCATGTGCATCGTATCGACGCGAACCGGCCGGTGTGTGGAAGAGATTCACCATGCCCACAACAAACCACAGATACTGGCCGTTCGGACGAATCCATCTACGTGGAATGAAACGGAAATACCTCCCCGTCCGACAACGATTGTCATATCCACCGCCACCAAAATCCAAGAAAGGATATATGGGAAACGTCTTTACATCACTAAAATACGAAGGTTTTACAGGTTGAAAACCTTCTGAAGGGCCGGATCGATGAAAAAACGGCAGATAGGTTTTCCTGCTCCACTTTACGAGCGGATGCTTCCAGTCTTTCCGCGCGATATCAAGCAGCGCGGCTGTCTGACGTTCTAGCACGGCAAGGGGTCGTTCTAACGGTTGCCCAATATCTAAGCAGGAGTATTGGCTGGAGTAGTTTTATTCTGATTCTGTTTTTAATTAGACTTTTTCTCTGCTCCATTTTTTTTTACCGACGCAAGTCTTTTGTCAATTCGATCAATGCCATCAGTGATAGGAATGATAACGATAACGATTGAATAGTCCACCTCTCCAGTTTTCTCGATGCGCAGGTCCAAGGCAAACAAACGCATTAGAAAATAATGCATAAGCCAAGGCACACAATGCGACAAATATTGCATGCACGTCATGTAAATAGTCTAAGAACGAATCACCCATGATGTTTTCGTTCCTGGACAATGGCGATGCATCTCGGACGTCCAGAATGCAACGTGAGATGAATACCACCGACTACATTGGCACACTTTTTAGTAAAGAAAAAGAAAGTGAGCCAAAGAATTCTGCATGTCACAGAATATCAATGTATTATCATTATGTCTTGTGGAACAGTATGAGGACATGAAGAACAAAATTATCCAGCTCGTCAAGTTCGGGCTTGACGGCAAGTCGAATGATTTTCGCATGTACGTATCCAGATTGGTACGTAAGTACAGGGTCAGCGATGCGGCCTTCTCGAAAAAGTTGGAATCACTGCTCCATTCCACAACCGCACCTGAGACGACTTCTGTTCGGAGAGTAAGTCGCGAAGTGCGTCTTACGAGTGAGACTCCGGTCCTCCGTATGGACCAGTTACCCGATGAGGGGAAGCCTTTACTGTCCGAATGGATAGCAAAACAAATCGAGGAAATGCTCGAAGAACGCGAAAAAGCCAATATACTTGCCAATAATGGCTTGACACCAACTTCAACGGCAATTTTTACCGGTCCTCCCGGAGTGGGAAAGACCATGACCGCGCAGTGGATAGCCCGCCGGCTCGGTCTGCCGATGTACCGTCTTGACCTGGCCGAGGCGATCGGCAGCCATCTTGGAGAAACCGGCAGCAATCTCAAAGCCGCGTTCTCGAAAATACGCGACATTCCTGGGATTCTTTTCCTCGATGAGATCGACGCTATCGCGAAGACCCGTTCGGATGATTCGGACATCGGTGAGATGAAGCGCGTGGTGACCGTCCTGCTGCAGGAACTTGATGACAGGAACCCGGCGAGTCTCATACTTGCTGCAACGAACAACGCGCCACTCATCGATCCGGCCGTGTGGCGCAGGTTCGAGGTACGAATCGATTTTCCGATGCCGGACACAGAACAAATCACGCAGATGCTCGAAAAAGAACTCGATACTTCCGGCAACCTTGGAGAGGCGTCCGCCACATGGATCACCGCCTTGGGGCTTGCGCTGAAGGGGGTGTCTTTCAGTGAGGTGAAGTCCACCGCGATGCGCATCAAAAAGAGGGCCGTGCTTGGGCAATGCTCAATGGAGGATGCTGTCATCGAGTATGTCAGGGAAAACGCGGACAGACTGAATCATGCTCAAAGAATCGCACTTGCCGTCACGCTCGTGGAGACCGGCACGGTGACGCAGCGGCTTGCGAGCGATATGACCGGGGTATCACGCCAGACGATACGACGCAGGATCGAAAAAGCGAAATAGAAAGGATGATTCATGGGAATGCACTATTTGATTGGGCATGGCGAAAGGTTGTCCGAACCGATTGTCCTTCCTCATGGGGGCAACAAACTGAAAGACATCTATACGTATGAGGAATCGCGTGAACGGCTGCAGCCGGAACTGCACGCCGTAATCGCTAATCTGCCGAGGAATCCAGAAATCGCACCCGATGACGTGCATGTCCTGCAATTTGTGTTGCATCCGAAGTATTTGGCAAAATCCTACCATCCCTCCGGACTGATTAAGATGGCGAACCTATCCCTGATTGGCAGTAAGCCGATTCGGATTACAACATCCGACGCTTCTGACCGCGACGCGCGACTATCTAGGACATTGCTGGTGGCAGGACATAGACAATCGCTGGAACGCTTTGATTCGCTGTTACAGAATCCAGTTCTTGATAGAGACGAATATAGCGGTATCGGCGATATCGTGAAAATCGAACGAATCAGCAATTACACACTCGCTGACAAATACCATCCCGCGCCACCCAACGATGACTGGTACGAATTGGTACTCCATCAATTGGACGAGGGATTGGCTCCGGATAATATCCGTGGATTCCTAGCCTTCGCCAAAAAACTTGGGGTGGAGGTCGAGGATGAGATGAACTTCCAGTCCAATGGCCTGTTGTACCTTCCGGTCCATGGACCGGAAGGGTCCGTCAAGCGGCTCGCCGAATATACCAGTGTCCGAGCCTTGCGACCAATGCCCAGACTGAAACTCGAGCCGATCGGCACCGGTGTGAGGGCAGTACGGAGGTCCGTTGAGCTTCCGAAACCGCCTGATGCGCCAACAAGTATAGACGTCGCGGTACTCGATGGCGGGCTGCCTTCAGATAACCCCATAGCCCCATGGGTAAACTACATCAAGGCGAATCCCGATGCTGATGACGATTGGCGAGTTCTGGGACACGGGCTCGGGGTATGTTCAGCCTTGTTGTTCGGCAATATCGGTTCTGGGCAACAGCCATTGCATACACGGATAACAGCAGTGAGAGTGCTTGACTCGGAAACGATGTACGACGATTCGATTGGGATGTACAAAACGCTCAATAATATCGAGAACGTTCTGGAATCCTACTCTTTCCAGTATGTGAACCTAAGTCTTGGACCGGATCTACCAATCGAAGACGACGACGTGAGCGTATGGACATCGGTTTTGGACGGGTTATTGTCCTCGCGTGACATGCTGCTCAGTGTGGCGGTCGGCAATAACGGCGAATTGGACGCCGGAAGCGGAAACAACCGTATCGAGCCGCCAGGCGATGCGGTCAACGCCCTATGTGTCGGAGCTTGCGATTCCGAAAATGGGTATTGGACAAGAGCCCCATACTCCGCTGTGGGTCCGGGCCGCAGTCCAGGAATCGTTAAACCTGACTTGGTCGCATTCGGAGGAATCAAAGATAACGAATTCATGGTGCTCGGCCCTGGAACCTCGCCGGCAGCGATACCGGTAATGGGAACAAGTTTTGCCGCTCCCAACGCGCTGCGCCAAGCCATTCGCATACGGGAGATTTGCGGACCGGAGATAACACCGCTGCTGGCAAAGACATTGCTAATCCATGCGGCGGAACGCCGTGAAAATGATGACCAACGCGAGGTCGGCTGGGGTAGGGTTCCCTCCGATACTACCGAAATTGTCACGACGTCGGATGGACGTGCTCTCATCGTCTATAAGGGGAGAATCAAGCCAGGAAAGATCATAAGAGCCACCATTCCCGTGCCGCCACATCTTAGCCAAGGCAAAATAGAGATTGCAGCGACATTCTCCTTCATCTGCAAGGTGGATCCCCAATCGCCGGATTCGTATACCCGATCTGCGCTCGAAGTCATATTCAGGCCTGATGCGAATCGTATCGATAAGGGGAGACGGACCCCGAATAGCGTGCCTTTCTTCAGTGTCAGCGCCAAAGGAACATCCGACTTGTATTCTACGGAATCCGAAAGAAGATCGGATCAGGGGAAATGGGAGACCGTGTTGCACGCCGAAAAAAGATGCAAGGCATCCACGCTCGTCAGACCGGTGCTCGATATCCACTACAATGCCCGCGAGGAGGGCGGCGGATCACATACGTCGGATGAGCTGGAATACGCGTTGGCGATTACGATCTCCGCTCCGAAAATCAAGAATCTTCACCGTCTGATACTGGAGGAGTATCCTCAGTTGGTTTCCCTGGAACCTGTCATTAATGTGGATGGTGGAACGATATGATTCCAAGGCCGTGACGATGGGACGTGACACTGAGCTGAATATTTACTCGTATTGGAACCATCGTTATTGCCGAAGAAGACCAGCAGTTTCTTTTGACGATTATTGCGGTTCGAGGCACCGTTATTGAACATCAAGGCCACTGGCCGTTAGGCTCCCTTTCACTATGCAAGGCACGTGCGGTGAAAGGAGCCTAACAGTGACCTTGATACGCAATAACGATGGCCTTAAAACAAGCAAATATTCAACTATTCTCTAAGTGGCCGCTTTTTCCGTACGACCATCTAGAGAGACCTGCATAATCTGGCTCATGCTGAACTGTATGCCTAAGTCGTCTTTCATACATGAAACACGACTTAGGCATAGTTCCTCACACCGAGTAGCGCAGGGATTATAAAGTCCTACAATGTGGAATAGCCTATACCCCAAAATCAAGCGTTGGGTCTTTATGCTAGTGCATCTTTGAGAAATTGCTCGGAATCCTCACGAAGCTCATTAAGTCGAGCCGCATCCAGCACAGAGGCAAAAGGCTCAATGACACTTCCGCCCTCAAAATCAGGAGGCAACAGATGCTTTTCGGGTAAACCTAGTTTGGTGAGTAACGTTTTCATGCGAGAGCTGCTTTTTTTCGTGCCAAATGTAAGGAATGCCTTGCCGTAGAGAATAGAGAACACTGTTGCATGGAAAGAGTTTGATACCACGCAATCCGCCTTATCAATCAATGTAAGAAAATCAGCAGGGCCGATTCCCCATACATTGATTGCGTTCGATTGATACCGAATCGGCTTTTGAGAGTAATAAACAATAGTTAATCCACGTTTTGCCGCCAATTGGTCAATATAATGCACCATATCTTTATTCGGCCATAATGTATATGCAAATATATATTTGCCTGCTTTCAGTTTCTTCGGAAGTTTCGAAGCCTGTATATGCCGATAATCTTCTAAATTCAGCAATAACGTCGGATCAAGTGTTTCAACAATTGATTTATCAGTCAGTCGTTGGAACTGTTCTGCCACAGAAAGCTCTCGTACGGAAAGTGTGTCAAAGCGATTCAGCCACTCGGAAATATGCTTTTTGTCTTCTGATGTGAAGTTTTTTTCTTCGAAATTGGCATGCGACAAGCTAGGTGCGTACGCAATTTTCTTTGTTCCATCAGAGGCAAACGAAAGAAAGAACGGAGGAACTGGCCCTAAGGTGCAATCCAAATTCCAAATCTGATCGCTACCACAAATCAGAGCATCATAATCCTTCAAATCCTCAGCTAGAGAACGCTCTGCACCAGCCCCCTCATAAGTTCGGCTCGTCAGGTCAAAACACTTACGCCAGAAAGATTGGAAACTGTTACGCCTACATAAATTACCTGAGAGAAAGAGCAAATCTGCGACGAATGACTTTACGCCTATTCCACGAAAAATCTTATACGTATTGAAATCTGCACTTCGATAGTCAATGACATGTACATCATGACCTAAATTTGTGAGATATTTTCTGAGTGCATAAGTCTGTAGCGCAGAACCAAAGTTATATGCACAATGGAAGGTAATGGTTCCTATCCTCATTATTCATCTCCTTGAATCCCTATTTTCCGATATGCCTACCATTTTTATGCAGCGATTTTCCGCCGAGCACAGTTGCCAAAGATTTCACAAATGGATAGGCATCCAATGCAGATACTATGCATACGAGAAGGGAGAGCACACCAGAAATCAACAAGTATCGTGATGGATGCAATGCCATTACACACGCTTGACCAGTCACAATCACAATATTTATCAGCATAAGAGGCCAGTTCACTGCTATCCGGACAATCGAATGAGCCATAGCCACACGTATGCCATACATAACTAAGTTGCTGCCAACCATAGCCCACGCAGCTCCTTGCAGTCCCATAACACGGACTAGCAGCCATGTCAGCACAACGACCACGATCGCCGCAGCAGCGGTCGATGTCATCAGATGCTTGGTCTTCATACTCGCAGTAAAGACTGTTCCATAGAATCCTGCAAACACGTTAAACAGAAATGCAAGAATCAAGACAGGAATAATAGGCCACGAATCATAGAATTTCTTCTGCAAAAGCAACGAAGCAAGCCAAGGCGTTAACAACATAAGCCCCGACGCGGCAAGGAAACAGAACACACGGAACACCGCAAACACATTGCTGTAAAACCTGCCGGTATCCGTCTTTTTGAATTCCTGGAACGCTGACAGACTCCATGCCTGCCAAAATGTAGAAGAGACCATATTCATTACGTTCGGTATCTTGCTGGCCGCGGCAAATAGGCCGGAGGCACCGATGCCGAGCATACTGGTGATGAAGAATCTGTTCACACTTGTGCCAACCCACCAGAAGATAGCATTGGGCATCAGCGGCATCGAATACAGCAACATCTTCTTAAGAAAATGACGGTCACGTTCCTTTTTAGGAATACGTACGTATTTCCATGAGCCGCCAAATATGATATATAAGACAATCGCAACAAGTCC
>ERZ1032357.542-NODE-542-length-10631-cov-13.628404_pt1 | contig 10631 bp, 8 predicted proteins | sample MGYA00517100_ERZ1032357 | MGnify/ENA primary metagenome ERZ1032357 (study PRJEB33719, sample SAMN04262589) | wastewater metagenome | biome: periurban shantytown; feature: animal feces; material: feces | host: Canis lupus familiaris | place: Peru: Lima | collected...
ATATTACTAATGCTAATGAAGATGACGCCGTCGTCACTCAGCAGCTCTCTAGCGAGTCTCAACCTGGGATACATCATCGAGCACCAGTCGCTGTGGTAGCGACCGCTCGTATCGGCATTGGACTGGTTAGCCAACCCCGCCTGCTTCTTGTAGTTTTCGATCGTGTCGCCGAACTTGTCTTTGTAGACGAAATCCTTACCAGTGTTATACGGCGGATCGATATAGATCATCTTGACCTTGCCGTGATAGCCGCTCTGCAGCAGTTTCAGCACCTCGAGATTATCGCCTTCGATATAGATGTTGTCGGAGTCAAAGCTGCCGTCCTCGCCATCGCGGCCACGGCTCTTCTCAACACAAGGACGCAGCGTGGCAGTGCTCGGCGTCTGCGACTGACGAATGGCATCCATCTTGCCAGGCCAGGTAAAGACGTAGCGCTCCTGGCCCTCGTCGACCTCGTCACCAAGCTCCAAGCGCAGCTTATCAAAGTCGATACCGCTCTCGGTGAATACCTCGGGCATCAACTCTTTGAGCTGCGCCAGGCGGTCTTCCACGAGGTCTTCGGACTCGAGGTTCATCTTCTCGATCTCAGCCATTGCAGATCTCCTTTATCTCGTCGGTCGTCTGACCGAGTTCCTTTTCCAGCCTTTTGAGGTCCATGCGTAGGTGCGCAGATTCATTCAGGGTCAATTCCCGATCGCGGCGTCGTCGCTTGGCGTCCTCTACTTGAGAGGCAAGCACATCTCTCCGCGCCACTAGCCCCTCCAGGCGCTCATAATCCCGTTCCGCACACGTCGGAAAGAATCCTAGAGACGGAAGCGCGCGTGAAAGTCGCACTGTCCAGGCAATGCTGCGCAGATAGACCAGAAGATTCACCTGTGGCAATCGCTCAAACGCGAGCGCATCCAAAAACGGTGCATACCGTGTGTCACCAGGATCGAATGCTCCCGTTGACTCAACGTCGTCAATCACCGTGGCACCCTGCTCGGCAAGGCTCTTGCGCGTCGTTGCCAACGAAATACAGGCCTCGTCCTCGCCGCCAAACAGAATCACCGTCGGATTGGGAAAGCATTTGTGGACGAGCCTTGCTACCTCGGCATAAGCCGCCCCACGAGATAGCTCGCACCGAAGGATGAGCACGCTTTGAATATCGTGTTCATCATCTTGAACGGGTGCGATGCGCGTCGTGGACTTTTGCACGGTGGCAAAGTGTGTAAGCACAGCTACACGATCAAGCACTTTCTGCTCGGTCTTTGTAAGCTGAGCTTGGCGCGTGAGCACCGTCTTGGGTATGCGTCTGTCGCCCGCCAGAGCGGCGTCGGGCAGACAAAACACATCGTTCCAGTCAAAGCTCGTCATCGCAGCACCGCAAAACTGATCAGGGAGTAATCGTCGAAGCCAAGGCTTGTGCCCGTTCCCACTTCGCCCAGCGAGAACAGGCTCTCAATGCCCTTGTCCTGCTGCACGCCGCTAATGGTGGCAACCACTTTGTCCAAAAGCTCGGTGTAAGCGCCCATACGCTCGCCGTCGCGCGTCTCGCGGTTAAAGTCGCGACACAGCTCCGCAATTGGCTCGGATTCGCCCGCGCAACAGGCGCGCATCATATCGAGCGCATGCTTGGGCTGTGTATGCTTGGTCATCACATCGCCGTCGGCCGATACGTACACCACGTAATACGGGAAGGTAGGATTCGTGTCCTTGGGGTTCGCATTCTCATCGTTTTGCGCCAAACAGAACACCACGCCCGGCGCCACGGAATCACGCAGTTCATCGGGAATGCGCGCCACCGTATGCATACCAGCCGGCGATTTTTCCAAAAGACCCGGGTGTTCCTTTTCGTAGCGCTGCAATTCAACGCGAAAATCATCGAAGGCGAAGTCGGTGATCGAGATGCCGCCTGAAATATCCTCCAGGTCCAGCACCTCGCTCTTGAGCTGCTGAAGTTGCTGGCGACGATACTTGAGGTCGTTCATCTCGCCCGCTGCTTTGGACTCCAGCACGTTCTCCTCGCCGGTGGCCGAGGCGTCGAGCAAGGCCATACGACCCTTTACGCGACTCTCGAGCTGAATGTACTCATCGAGCGCAATGTCGGGCCAAAAGTCCACCAGCTGAATTTGCGTGTTGGTGGAGCCTAAACGGTCGATACGACCAAAGCGCTGGATAATGCGTACCGGATTCCAGTGAATGTCATAGTTGACGAGACAATCGCAGTCCTGAAGATTTTGGCCCTCGGAGATGCAGTCCGTAGCAAAGACAACATCGATTTCGCCTGCAACGAGAGACGCCTCGGGCAGCTCCTTGGAGCGCGGGCTAAAGTGCGCCAGGATGTTCTCAAAGGTGGTGCGGCGCAACTTAAGCGAGTAAGTGCGATTTGCGCTTCCGGCAACCTCGGCACACTCAAGGCCGAGCTCGTTCTTGAGGCGGGGCGCCAGCTGCACAAATAGATAGTCCGCCGTGTCCGCAAACGCCGTGAATACGAGTACTTTGCGGTTGCCGGGGTTGTAAGGGTTATTGACCTTATCGACTATGAACTTGTAGAGCTCATCCAACTTGGCATCGCGCTCGGGCGTTACGGCATTGGCATAGTCGAGCAGACGGTGCAGCACGGTGATGTCAAAGTCTAAATCGCTGCCCAGACGCAAGGCATCAACATCGCGCAGATCGACGCGAACCTTGCCGCCGCGCTCGATTTCCTCGGCGTCATCGTCATCCATGCCGTCCTCGATGCCCGCCGCATCATAGCTACCCGCTCCCATGGCCGCAGGGTCATTGAGCTGTGCGCGGAGCGCCTCGCATCCCGCCAGGATGCGCGAGAGCGTGATTCGAAAACTGTTAACCGAAGATTCCATTCGCTTGAGCACGTTTACGCGCATAAGGTTGGCAACAGCACCCGTACGGTGAACCTGGCTCTCAAAATCCTTGCCCCAGGTGTCGCCATAACGGTCCTCGTACTTACGACGTTTATCGCTGCGTACATAAGAAAGCAGCTGATACTGCGCAAACGTGAGCTGAGCAATCATGTCATTGAGCTCGGCGATAGGCGGAAGCTCACCCGCCAAATCGATTGGCGTGGTAATAGAGAGGGGCTTGCGACGCTGCGGAAACGTACCCGAAGCGGCGCCATAGTACTTAGAGATATGCTTGCGGCTGCGCGCGATGGTGAGCACGTCGAGCAGCTTAAAGTAATCGGCGTTGACGGCATTGACGAAGCTCTCGGTGGTGCGCTCGGCATCGTCGAGCTTGCTCCACTCGTTGAAGCGCGCTTGCGCCGTACGGCACACCTGAGTAATCGACTCAATACCATCAGTATCCGCCAGATACGCATCGTCGCCCTCGGTGATGAGCTCGATCTGGTTGCGGAGGTCCAGCAGACGATTGTTCACAGGCGTAGCCGAGAGCATCAGCACCTTGGTGCGCCGTCCACTCTTAATTACGTCCTCGATAAGTCGCGTGTAGCGGTCTTTTTTCTCGGAATCCGTACTCTTATTACGGAAGTTGTGACTCTCATCAATCACCAGCAGGTCATAGTGGCCCCAGCGTAGATGCTCCAGGTCCACATCACCGCTCGTGCCCGTATAACGGGACAGATCGGTGTGATTAAGCACAGTGTAGTTAAGACGATCATCCGCCAACGGGTTGCGGTCATCGTTGTCCTGCGTCCACAGCGTCCAGTTATCGCGCAAGCGTTTAGGTGCCAGTACCAGAATGCGGTCATTGCGTTCCTGGTAATACTTAATAACGGCAAGCGCCTCGTAAGTCTTACCCAGACCAACGCTGTCCGCAATGATGCAGCCCTTGTACTTCTCGAGTTTGCGGATGGCGCCCACCACGGCGTCCTTTTGAAAGTCGTAGAGCTTGTTCCAGACAACGGACTCCTCGAACTTAAGGCCGGGCCTCAAGTCATTATCTTCGTCGGAAAGGTAATCGCGGAACAAGTGGTAAAGCATGAGGAAATAGACAAACTCGGGCGGATTCTCGCGATAGAGCGTGCCTACCTGAGCTGCGACCTCGTCCGTAACGTCGGCGACCATCGCGGGCTTATCCCAGACGGACTCGAACATCGCCTTTAGGCCGGCGGCTTCCGTCGCACCCTCGTAGTGGCTTACGCCCATTACGGTGTTGGGGCGGCGCTCGTAGCCAAGTCCTTCCTGAGTAAAGTCAGCGACGGCGCCCATGAAAGCGTGGTCATCGCCGTTGGGATTCTCAACAACATAGGTGCCGCCAGGCTGAATAGTCCCATTCATTTTGGCAGACCGAAACTCGCACTTAGCACGCACCCATTCGGCGCACTCGCGGGCAATGGCACGTTGATTGAGATTGTTGCGCAACGTAAGCTCAAGGCCCAAGCCACCCACGCCACGCTCGCGCGAGCATTGCGATATGGCAAACTGACGCGGGTCTTTATCGGTAGCCATACGTCTAACGAACGTAGGCTCGCTAAAGAGAAAGCGCACTGAGTCAACCTTCTCTAGCTCTTTCTTGAGCTCGGAGAAAGCAAAGACCGTAAAGTAACTGCTGATGATTGAAAGCTTGGCGCCCTCATCGATGGATTTAGCGAGTGCGTCTCCCAGACGATTGCGTCCGACGTTATCGAGAAACTCCATCAGCACACCGTCCTTAAGACGGCGTGCCAAGCTATTTCATTATTGACCGAGAGGGAACGCCCGCTTCGAAGCGCCCCCCCCCCGAAGTTTATCCGCAGGTATATCCACGAAGTACACTCCAGGTTTAATTGCTATCGGTTCAGGGCGCAGGGCCCTTTGCTAAATCTTTATCCATTGTCTCCCAACTATGGAGGAGTGTCAGGACATTTTCGGCAAGCGGGCTATCTCTACGACCTCAATTATTTGTTGCGCAATTAATAGGTACCGTTCATACATTTCGTGGATGCTTCCGTATAAGCCCAAATAAACGTCCCAAATGAGCGCTGCACCACGTATCTGTTCCGATTTGCTCAGACCCGTCACTCGCAACACCCAGCTTCCAATAAGCTAGCACAAGTTACGCAAATACATTCGAGACGCCGATTCGGCGGATTGAATAGGGCAACCCACAAAAAGCGAAAGCATAAGCAAAGTGGAAAAGACTGCAGCCATCAAGCATGTCGTGCTCCTACAGATATGCCGCAACATCCCAAGCAGTGATAATCCCGAGAACCTTCTCGCTGGGCTTACCGCTATGCGTGATAAACACCATGCCAATGCAGTCAGCACGGCGCATCGCCACCGTGAACATCTCCGCAACCTCTGCGAGCGTTATCGCACGTGGCACGAACCTAAACGATTCAGAGGCATGAGCGTCCACTGGGAGCAGCTCGGCAAGCGAAGAGAATGTCGTCTCGTCGTCAATGCAGACAATCTCTTCACCGTATAGGTAGGAGAGCAGTGTGTTCTCGCTAAACACACCGCGGACGATGCCATCCTCCAGGATAGGTACGTGGGTGTAGCATTTTTCCGCCATCTCACGTAGGACGGGCCTCACGCGATCATCCGCAGTGGCCGAAAACACACTCTGCATAGGCACGGCGTGGTCGATTGCCTTGGGAGGATTCTCGACTGCAGCAAGCGTATTGCGTAGGAGTGTCAGCATCGAGTCGCTCGGTTCGACGGCGTAATCACCATCGACACTCTCCTGGTGCGAGAGCAGATTGCGCACTTCGGCACAGTACTTGAGGGCGCCAACGACACTCTTGAAAGCCCTACCAGGATTCCTGGCAAGCCAAGCCACAGGACCGTGTTTTTCCGGCACGTCATAATGCTCGCGAATACATCCCTCGAGCTGCCTGTAAAGATCGAGAAACTCACTCGCATTGTCGCTTTTACCCATACCGAAACCTCCTGCAAAAATAGCTTCGGGACGCATTCGCACAGCTAAACAAGCGCAATTATACGTGCGGTATCAAGTGCCCTGCGCTCGGCCTCGACAAGCGGCATCGAACGCAAGCCAATCGGTATGGGCACCCGTAGGAAAGCCCATACGGCCGACGTGCTTCGACCGTCAATCGGCCTCGTACTACCGCTAATCCGTCCCATCCCAGCGGGTCACACAACGGTGAGATAATGCCCGCGACTATCAACGTAAGCAAGGAGCAAGCTATGGCAGACAACGAGATCAAACCCTCGACGGACGGCGACCGAGAGGAACTCGTGGCAAAACAGCTCGCATCCACCAAAATCCACCTCGCGCTCACTCAGGAGCGGGCGGACGTCTGCTACGCCATCAAGCTCCCGCTCGAACGAGTCCCCCAGCTCGGCATAGCGCTCGCCTCACTCCCCTCGACATTCCGCACCGTCACCAATACGGTGAGCGTGCCTATGCTGCTCCAGCCAACCGACAAGTTTGGCAATCCGCTTGACCCGTCGATACTCCAATCGTTCAAGGACGGCAGCGGCCTCATGGGGTCCTACCGCGATGCGGCCAAGGGTTTCGGGCAGGCGCGCCTCCACGTAGTCGAGGGCGATATCGCCACAAGTGTCATGCAAGTGCCCTACGACCCGACGTCGCTGTTCATAGCAGCCGCAATCGCGCAGATAAACCAAAAGCTCGACTCCATCCAGGAGTCCGTCGACGAAATGTTCGAGTATATGCGCCAGCGTGACAAGGCCAACATGCGCGGCAACCTCAAGACACTTGCAGACATCCTCAACAGCTACGGTCTCTACTACAACAACGCCATCGAAATGACTAGCGCCCATATGAAGATAATCGACATCATGCATGCCTCCGAGCAGGACATAAAGCACTTCCGCTCACTGGCGCAGTCGGACCTGAAAAAGAAAGGGTTCATCGAGGCGCGAGACGGCTTGGGCAGACGTCTCGACAAGGTGCTCGACTACCTCAAAGACTGCCAGCTCGCCACCTACATCCACGCGTTCTCGCTGTTCCTCGAACCTATGCTCGCCCAGAACTTCGAGCCCGCAAAGCTCGCAGACGCCACCGCGAAGATCGAGGCCGATTCGCTCGCGTACCGCGAGCTCTACACTGAGTGTTACGACGCCCTTGAGGCAGGAACTGCCGGCACCGTCGATTCGGCGCTGCTGGGCGGCATCGCATCCGCTGGCAAGTTGCTAGGGAATGCCATCGCAAAGACCCCCGTGGGCGACCATACACTCATCGACGAGGCGCTCGAGGGCGCAGGAGAGGACATCGGCAGGTTCAACGACAGGCAATCCGAGAAACTCCTCGAGAAGCTCCATCAGGCAAAGACGCCCGACGTCGCGCCGTTCAAGCAGAGCGTAATGGAGATCGACACCCTCTACAACCGCCCCACGCAAATCGCTGTGGACGCCGAGAACGTCTACATCTTGCCTGCCAAGCAGCAGGAAGAGTAGCAATACGCGACAGGCACGCGCCACGCAGACAGCTAACGCCCCCTACCTCCCCTCCGTCTTCAGCTTCAGCAGCAGGTCGTTCAGCTCGGGGCACTTACTAGAAAGGCGCGTCTGGGGTCGCTCGCCCATCCCCCACCGTTGGCGGACTTCCTGGACGCACGGGCTCACGCGGTAGTCCCCGTCCATCATTTGCTTGAGCAGCTTGGCGGTCACGCGCGCATCGGCTAGGGCGCTGTGGGCGTGGCCCGTCGACTCGTCGAACTCGATGCCAAACCACGTCGCCGCGTCACTCAAAGATACGCACCCGTGGCTGCCCACGTCCATGATCGAGATGTAAAACGCCTGCAGGTCGGCCCAGTCCGTAGGAAATACGGAAAGGTCGATGTGCTTTGCCTGGCACTCGGTCAAAAGCTGTCGACGATCCGCCCCGCTCCAACAGACCACCTGGGCGGAGTAGCGACCGATCCAATCGCCGAGCCTTTTAATCACCATGTAGAGCGGATCGGCCATCGCGGTGTCCACGGCCGATATCCCTGTGAGCTCGCGGACGGGATACGCAACGCCTTCGGTAAATTCCGTCTGCACAAACTGCGAGAACTCGCCCATAACGTAGCCGTGGTAATCGAGCTTGACGGCGCCGACCTCGATAATCTCGTTGCGCAGTCCACGGCGCTGGCGCTGCTTTGGCACCGGCGCAAACTCAAAGTCCAGCACGATCTGGCGCGCAAAGTTCGTCGTATCGATAGCCGAGTTACACGGCGTCTTTTCAGCTGACACGGTTATGGCCTCTCTCTGTCAAATGCCGCTCGTTACATAAGCGGCTACATTGCCGTAAGGATAGGCGCTCGTGCGGACATGAAAGCGGGGCGCAATACCATGCGCTGGTCGCACGCCATGCAGACGGCCCCAAGAGAATCGCCCGCTCTATTCAAATGCATGAAAAGATTTAGGCCCGGTGACTTGAATCAGAGGTCATCCCGGGCCCATCAGAGCTCGTAGAGCTCTTGGTTGCTTTGGTCTTGCTCTTCACGGCGCTTATCGAACTTTCCGAGGCACTCAAGCAGCATTCGAAGCATAACAAGTCGCTGCCATTAAGGCTTTGACCCCTTGACCAAGCAACGGCGCTGCCCAGCTATCACCCTTGGGCTGCCGTCAACCTTATTTTATCCACGGACGTCGGGTCTAACAAATGGATTTTCGGTAATGAAGCCTCAGCGCACGCAAAAGGGGCGGTGCTCCACCACACGTGGACCGTTCCGGAAACTCCGGGGCAAATCCGCCCTGCGAGCGCTTGTCCAGAACGTCCTCGCTCATCAACTCGCAGCTCCATTATAAGCGAACATATATTCGTATTTATGGCTGCACTTTGATAGAATGATTGCTGTTGACGGCAGTTCCATGTGCCGGGCAGCGCCCTCCATGCGACGGGAGGTGATGCCCATGACCGATCTGACTGATTTCGTGAAGCTCCTGACCGCTCTGATCTCGCTCATCACGGCGCTTATCGGACTTACCGAGGCACTCAAGCAGTGTTCGAAACAAAAGAAGAGGGGTCGACGCCGTTAAGGCATTGACCCCTTAAACTGAGTAACGGCGCTGCCCAGCCAACCAAAACTTGGGCTGCCGTCGACCTTATTTTACCCACGCGCGCCGGGTTTAACAAATGGTTTTTCGGTAACGAAGCCTCGACGCCCGCCCGACTCGTCCGCTACTCCAGCCACTACTCAACATCCACGGAGCACTCAACCGCAAATGTTAAAGGCCACGCGATCGGGCGAAGTCCCGTCCCCAACAACACAGGACGGACCCTCAGCTTCCTTTACGTTATAGCTAGCTATATTATACTTTCCGATAATATAGCTAGCTATAACGTAATTCGACAAGCGGCGCACGCAAAAGGGGCGGTACACCACCGCACATGGCCCGTTCCGGAAGCTCCTGACCGCTTTGATCTCGCTCTTCACGGCGCTCATCGGACTTTCCGAGGCACTCAAGCAGCGTTCGAAGCACAAAAAGAGGGGTCGACGCCGTTAAGGCATTGACCCCTTAAACTGAGTAACGGCGCTGCCCAGTTCTTCACCACTTGGGCTGCCGTCAGCCTTATTTTACCCACGGGACAAACCCTTTGAAGTGCGGCCTGGCACCGCATGACGTCGGCGGACGAGGTGATGCGTCCGCCGACGAATAGCAACGAATTGGTTACTTCTTGCTCTCGGGCAAGACCAGATCCATGGCAGCGTCCTTGGCAGCATCGATGTGCTGAGCCACGACCGGCGTCTGCGGAAGGATCAGGTTAAGGACAATGGCCATGATGGCAGTGGGGGTTACGGCATTGGAGCCGATGACGGTGGACACCCAGGTGGGCATACCCTCGCCGGCAAGGCAACCGCTGGCCATCCAGATACCCAGGCCAAAGACGACGGAGGTACCGACGATGGTGGTAGTGCGCTGCGTGAGGCCCTCGCGGGTGAACATACGCACGCCGTTCATGGCGATGGTGCCAAAGACGCCGACGGTCGCGCCGCCGATGACGGGCTGCGGGATAGCGGAAAGGACGGCAGAGAGCTGCGGGAACAGGCCGGCGATGGCAAAGACGGCCGCGATGATCACAAAGACCCACTTGTTGACGACCTTGTTGGAGCAGATGATGCCCACGTTCTGGCCAAGGGCGCTGGTGGGAAGACCGCCCAGCAGGCCGCCGACCATAGAGGTGAGGCCCTGAGACACGATAGCGCCGGAGAGCTCGCGCTCGGTGGGCATACGGTCGATGGAGCCCAGGCAGGCGGCGGAGACGTCGCCGATAACCTGAATGGCAACCATGGGGAACACGACGGCGAGGGTAATGCAAACCTCGGGATCAAACTCGAGCGCGTAGGGCATGAGCTTGGGAAGGGCGAAGACCTGAGCGGTGGCGACGCTGGAGAAGTCGATCATGCCAAAGGGGATGGAGACGATCATGCCAACGATCATGCCAAAGAACACGGATCCCAGCTTGAGCGTGCCCTTGCCAAAGTTGGCGAGCGCAAAGACCACGGCGAAGGTGATAAGAGCGACGCACCAGGCCTGCGGGGTGCCCCACAGCGGCGTACCCATACCGCCGGCCATATACTTGACGGCCGTGGGATACAGCGAAACGCCGATGGAGAAGATGACCGTACCGGTCACGACGGGCGGGAACAGCCACTTGATCTTGCTGTAGGCCAGACCAAAGAGGACCGCGACGGCACCGCCGACAATCTCGCCGCCCAGCAGCGCGCCAAAGCTAAAGCCCGAGGCACCCATGGCCTGCAGGGCCGGCAGGAA